>Ga0068855_100002923_pt1 | contig 20911 bp, 22 predicted proteins | sample KBSCornC52_FD_66592 | JGI IMG/M metagenome (GOLD analysis project Ga0068855, IMG submission 66592) | Corn rhizosphere microbial communities from Kellogg Biological Station, Michigan, USA - KBS Corn C5-2 | ecosystem: Host-associated > Plants > Roots > Rhizosphere > Soil ...
ATAAATAAGAAAGGTGAACTGTCTTGCACTAAATTATTCAAAGTGGAAACGAACCATGGTAGAGCATCTCGCCCATGGATGCGATCTGGCATCTAAACGACCAAATTAACCTTTAATGAAACATTTCCTTATAGGGGTTGTAGTGCTTTTTATTACATGTAGTTTTTTATGGCAAAGAGGGTTAAAAAGGTAGAGATAAGATCATCACTGGAAATTCAACAAAGCCGGCTTGACCGGACCGCTATCACTATTACAGACCTTTTTGGAAGCCTGCCTTTTTTATCAATTATTTTACTGGCACTGATTATTTATCTTTTATGGAACCTGAATTTTCTGCCAGTTCTCCAGCCATTCGATCCGTATCCTTTTAACGGGCTGGACAGTGTATTGGCAATTTTTGCCGTGATCTTGTCCATCTGTGTACTGATCAGTCAGAACCGGCAACGAAGAGTTGAAAAGGTAAGGGAACAGGTAGAGTTTGAAATTAATATCAGGGCTGAAACAGAGATCACCAAAATACTCGGTATGCTTCATGAAATTCAAAAAAAGATGGGCATTGATAAATCAGATCCTGAACTCGAAAAAATGAAAGAAGCCACCGACCTTGAGCAACTGCATCGCCATATTGATAGAAATAACCCTGAATGAAAGAATTATTTACGCTTATCGTTTTCCTTTTTAGTTTCCAGTTAGGTGCGCAAAGCCTGCCTCCGGCGGCCAAACCTATCCTTGTTGGGCGTGTAGCTCAAAAAGACACTACTATTGAATCTGACACATCAAAAGAAAATAAGGAACCGCGATATTTTTATTTGTCTTTGAATACAAATATTGTTGTAAATGCCAAAGGCGGATTTGCCAAACGCTTTGCCCCTGGTTTAGAGTTCGGTCGGACCTACGGTATATTTGACATCGGGCTGTCGGGGGGATCCTTATCATCAAAGTCGCAGGACACTTGTCACTACATGGAGTTTCGCCCAACTATTAATGTATTCTCCAAAGGCAGGTTCGCTGAAGCGCTTTGCCTCGCCGGGGATACGTATTCAATGCCAAACAGGGTTTGATGACCGAAATCGGGAATAGCATCAATTTTAACGTCAATGAAAACCTGGCCGTTGCAATTACCCAGGGTTAGCTGTTTTTGGACGGTACAAATAACAGCCGGAATGCGCAATATATGGGTTTTAGCTTCACCTACAATTTTCTTAAGAGTCATAGTGTCAACAAACAACGCAAGCGGACTGCTATTATAAGCGATAAATAAGACTGCGCTGATAAGGTTGATTGCAATCCGCTAAGCGATACGATCCGAAGTTGTTCGAGGTATTATTTTAGCAATGCGAAAGCTTTTTCGTTGCCATGCTCTATGGCCAGGTCGGCGGCAGTTTGGCCATCCCGGCCGGTCAAATCCGGGTCCGCTCCATTCTTCAGCAATAGTTCGACTATATTATTTTTTTCCAGCATGACCGCCAGCATCAGCGCCGTATAGCCGTTGTCATGCCGCGTATCAAGGCTGGCACCGGCGTCGATGAGATAACCGGCAATATCTGTGTATCCTTTGAAAGCAACGCCCATTAAGGCGCTGTTCCCGCCACCGTCCACTATATCAACGTCTGCACCGGAAGCAAGTATTAGTTTGACAGCTTCGTGCTGGTGGTTATAACTGGCCACGATCAGCGGCGTCAAACCTTGTTCGTCTTTTCCATTGATGTCTGCGCCACCAAGGATCATTTCCTTTAACAGGGCGATGTCGCCCCGACGTGCAGCCGGTATCATAAGTCGACAAATATCTGAGCGATCGTTAACGGCCATATCTTTCATTTTTGATGTTTTTTTTTAACTATTTCCCGAGGACCTTTAGATGGGTTGTCCCTGGAGAGCGGGCATGATCTGTGATGCAGACGATGCGGCACCAGAGGTTGCCGCCTTAATGTTCGTCTTCTCCTTTTGGCACTGTATTTTCATCGCGGTTCGCTCCCGTTTTGGCTCCATCTTGTTGTGAGGGCTGGGTTGGATGGCCAATGTTCCCATCTTGCAGCGATGGATTGTTTTTCGGCCTGTCTTTTCCGGGATCAGTGTGCGGCTTTTTATCTTTGTTTTCCATCGGGCTTTATTTAACTAACCCCAGGATTGCATTATAGTTTTATTCTTTCTTTTTTGTTAGCCACCTATCCACATGTATCACACATTTGGTTACTGCTCCTGTAATTTAATTCACATCTGAAACAAAATCAGTAATTTACGCTTGTTTTATAAACCTAAATACGCTCAAAATGAAAATAAAAAAGGGTAACCCGGGCTGGTATCACTTTAATGAAATTATAGAAGGTGTCGAACACAGCTTCCGGATCAGTAAATGTGATGGAAAGTTTTCCGCAGAAAAAGACGGGGTGGTCATTGCCAGGCTGGCCAGGTACGATGTCTGGGAACAGGAATACGGTCAGCCCCTGAACCCTCAATTATTCGAAATGCTTGTTCACAAGATCGACGAATACCTCAATATATGACCCCTTTTTAGAAGTTCTTCTCATTTATTTGCGAAAACCCTGAGAGTTAAATTTTTTCAATGGATTTTGCATGACCGGGCAAACAAACAGCCTTCAAATTCATTTAATCGATATGAATGCCACTAGTGCATGATTTCCCTGGCTCATGGGGAGGCTCTTCTGCTACATTCACAGCGCCGGATGTAACGAGCGCCGCCAGCAATTATCAAACATTTTAAACGAGTTATTATGGCTGAACAGCCTTTAAAGATTTTTGTCAGCGGTTACCCGCTGGATTATAACGAACTGGCTTTGGCTCAGCTGGTCAGTCCCTATGGCGAAGTGCGGACGATCAAAATCGTTCTTGACAGGCAGAGTATGAAGCCCAAAGGCTATAGTTTTATTGAGATGGTCAGCTATAAGGATGCGTTAGCAGTTAAAAGCGCTTTAGACGGCCTCGAAATAAAGGATAAAACACTAACGGTGAACCTGGTGGAAGAAAAGCCTGAAAGTTCAGCTATCGGATATCAAAAAGTTTCGCGTGTATCCGGTCCGCCCAACACGAAACGGCCCAGGCTGCGCAAGTAACGGCTGCCAGACCAGATATTAGCCAGCAATATATTTGATGGCCGCAGCTCCCTTCAAATTGCTTATCTTTGGGCCTTATTTAACTGGCCCCCAATGATAAAGGTTCTCATCATTGAAGATGATAACGACACGCTCGAATTACTGCTACATATTGTTTCCCATCTCAATTTCGAATGCTCGGACAGCAAATTTACCTTGCCCCTTGACGAACTGGACAGAATAAAACCCGACCTCATTTTGCTTGACCACTGGCTCCCTAATGAATACGGCGCTGATTACTGTAACAAAATCAAGTCAAATGACGCTACCAGGAGAATTCCGGTGATCATCATATCCTTTGTTGCCAAACTTGCTGAAATTGCCTTGAACAGCAAGGCGGACGCGCATATTGCAAAACCATTCGAAGTTGATGAACTGGAGGACCTGATACGGAAAATGATAAAATAAGCTCCCCGTTTAAATCATAATAATGATCGCCCGGAGCCCCGGTTTAACTTAGCTTCCATACTTAAAGTAGTATGCGGAACGGCCATCAGTCTTTCCTTTTGAATCATAAGCCCGGTCAGTTTGCAAATTCCATAGGTCTTATTGTCAATACGGACCAGCGCATCTTCCAATAGAGCGATAAATTTCTTTTGCCTTCCTGCCAGTTGATTGATCGATTCTTTCTCAAGCGTTCCTGCGCCGTCCTCTAATGTTTTCGAACCACCGTCATTGTCGTTAAAGTCGTCGAGGTTTAAGGAATCAAGTAATTCTCCAAGGTCCTGGCGGGCGGCGGTCAGCTTCTCCAAAATTCTTTGCTTGAACATATCCAGATCCTGATCTGAATACCTGACTGTTTTGTCGCTGTTTTCCATCTTTTAATTTTTTAGTTCGTGGAGGAACAACGGGGATAATGGGATTTGGTTTTCCCATTATTGTAATTTTATGAAAACTTTTATTGTTTTAAGAAAATGCGGCAACGTGGCTGTAATGAAGTCGCTACACGCCACGCAAATATCCTTTGACGTCCTGAAATGATCCTTATTCTTTATCACTTTCTGCTTCAGCTACCTTTGTCTCTTCCAGCAGATTGGTAGGATAGGGGTGAGCAGCCAGCAACTTCGCCATATAGGCCAGGTTGGCGGTCATAAATCGCAGGCTTTTATTCGTATATAAATACCGCTCGCCCCCTGCTTCCACGTAGTCTTTTTCACCACCTGCCTTTCCGACCCAATATGCATTTACATTTGGCGGGATGGTAAAACCCACCTCCTGCAAAGACCATAACACTTGCGCCGCACAACTATGTGCCCCATCTTCATTGCCGGTCACCAGGCAACCGCCAACTTTACCGTAGGGCATAAATTGACCGGTGTTCTTATCCGCCAGGCTTTCGTCTCTGAATATTGCATCTAACCGCTCGATCACTTTTTGGGACGTCGAGGCCAAATGGCCCATCCAGATCGGTGTAGCGATAATGAAGATGTTACAGGCTTTGATCTTTTCGAGGATATTCGGCCATTCATCACCATTCCCTTCATCGGAAGTATTACCGGTAAGCACATTGTAATCGTTAAGCCTGATGATCTCCGTTTCAAAGCCAAGCTCCTTCAACTGGTTCGCAGCTTTCCCGGCAAGAGCCCCGGTATTGGAAAAATCAGGCGCACGCTTCAAGGTGCAGTTAATAATTAATGCTTTCATAAAGTTTCAAATGGTTTACAACGCTTATTTGTCAAAAAAACCCAGTTTTTTCAACGAAAAATGCAAAGCCCAGATCAACAATCCGATGATCGCAGCGATGATCAGTGCCATGATAACTCCGGCTTTAAATGACATTTCCATCAGCCCGCAACCGGATAAAGAAAAGCAGGCGCAGAGGCCTGAAATGAGCAGGTAATATTTTTTCATATTGGAATAACAGGCATCTTCTAAAATAGTTACGATGTTATTAAACATTCTGCCTCCTTTAGTTATTTCTACCTTAATGCGAATAGGGATCATCGGCGGCGGCCCAAGCGGGCTATTTCTTTTTAAACAACTGCTGGATTCCGGCAGGACAGATTTTCGTGTTAGTATTTTCGAGCGGAAACAGCAGTTGGGCGCCGGTATGCCTTATAGCCGGGACGGGGCCAATGACGAACATATCACCAATGTCTCCGGGAATGAAATACCCGACCTGGATAAACCGGTAGCTGACTGGATACATGGTGTCGATCGTGACACCCTGAGCCGCTTCCGCCTGGATGCCTCTCATTATAACGATTACAAAGTTTTGCCCCGGTTGTTATTCGGCAAATACCTGGCTGAACAGTTCAGTGTTTTGCAAAAAAAAGCCAAAGAGCTTGGGATCAATGTGCATACGTTTTTCGGAACAGGCGTAAACGATATCGCCGATAAAGAGGAGTTTATCGTGGTGGATACAGATAAAGGTACATTCGAATTCGACCGCGTGATCATTTGTACCGGGCATCACTGGCCGAAAGGTCATGAGGGTGAAATGGCCGGGTTTTTTGACTGCCCCTATCCTCCCTCCAAACTTGAATTGAAACTCGATCACCCGGTTGGGATAAAAGGAGCCTCTCTGACTGCTATTGATGCCATCAGGACCTTAGCCAGGGCTAACGGAAAGTTTACTATGACGGACCAGGGCAAAGTCACTTATATATTGGACGGGGACAGTAAAGGATTTGAAATGCTTATGCACTCCCGCAATGGTTTACTTCCAGCGGTCCGTTTTCACCTCGAAGATTCGCACCTTGGAAAAGATACCATCCTGAGTGACGAAGAGATCCGGCAAAATCGCTCCGAAAACGAAGGGTTTTTGTCGCTCGATTACGTTTTTGAAAAGAACTTTAAAGAACCGATCAGGGAAAAAGAGCCGGAAACCTATGCTAAGATCAAAAACCTCGATATGGAAGGTTTTGTCCGCATGGTTATGAATTTACGCGAGAACATGGAACCCTTTCAGCTATTTAAGGCCGAATACCTGGAGGCAGAGCGGTCCATCCGGCGGCGGGAATCCGTTTACTGGAAAGAAATGCTGGGCGTGCTTAGCTTTGCCATGAATTACCCGGCCAAATACTTTTCCGCCGAGGATATGCTGCGGCTCCGGAAAACCCTTATGCCATTGATCTCAGTGGTGATCGCTTATGTGCCCCAGGGATCGGTGCTGGAAATGCTGGCGCTCTATGAAGCCGGCGTACTGGATATGGTAACGGTCGAGGAGGACAGCAGGGTGACGCCAAAGGAAGGGGGTGGGGCTGTTTATCATTATGGGGAGGGAAAAGCGGTACATTTTCAAACCTATATTGACGCAACAGGCCAGCCTCACCTTAACCTGGAAGATGTTCCGTTTGAAAGTTTGAAAAAAGATCGCGTTTTGAGCCGGGCTAAAATCAAATTCCGGAATGATGCGCATGGTAAAAACGCTTTAACGGATAAGGAAAATGTCGGGCTTGGGGAAGACGGCCATTATTACCTGCTTGTGCCGGGCGTTACGATCAATGACAGCTTCCAGGTGGTGGACGATTACGGAGCGCTGAATGAGCGCTTATTCTTTATGGCGGTTCCCTATATCAAAGGCTATAACCCGGACTATTCCGGCCTGGACTTTTGCGAGGAAGCTTCCAAACGTATAGTGGATTGCCTCCTGTCTTAGAACAAGGCATGCTGTTCGGGTGTGCCTGATGCTTCTTGCTGGTAGTTCCGGATCAGGATGATCAGCTCCGGCCCATATAAATTCGCCTTTTGGGGGCCCACCCCTTTAATAGCGCTCAACGATTTGAGTAATGCCGGTAGTTTTTCGGCGATCGCTGCCAAAGTTTGTTCGGATAGGACCATATTCGGCATGATCTTCTGTTCAGCGGCCTTGCTTTCGCGCCATTCAAGGAGTTCCCTGAACAGTTTTTCATTGGGCCTGGCATTCAGTTGTTCAACATAAGAAACAGCTCCGGCCCTCTTCAGCTTTTTGAGCGATAGGTATTCATCCGCGTTAAAGGGGTTTTGGGAAAAATATTCCATAAGGGCCAGCCGGTTCATCAGCCAGTTCAGTAAAGCATCTGCTTTGCCGGCTTTGTCCTTTGATTTCCCGATGATTTCAGGCAACTGAAGATGTAGGTTCCCGATGATCGCTTTCAGTTTTTGATGGAAATAACCAGCTGCATCGCTTACTTTTTCCGGCGCTATTTTCCTGATGAATTTCTCAGAGACAGGATAGATCGAAACTTCGGGTTCCGGCAGTATTATTTCAAATCCGTCCACTTTTTCTTTCAACGGATTGAAGTTGAACAAGTCCGTCAGCAGGTATTGATGATAGCGACCGATATCCTGGGCTAAAGTTTTTTTATCGGGCCGTAATGACCTGGCCTGTTCATTGAACTTGCTCACCGCCGGATCGCCTATCAAATTGGCTGCGGTCATCGGTTCCCGCAATACCATACCGGCCAGGTTCCGGCAGCGGCTCAGAGCGACATAGGCCTGGCCGTGGGCAAAAGCCCCGCTGACATCGATTATCGCACGGTCAAAAGTCAAGCCCTGGCTTTTATGGATCGTTATGGCCCAGGCTAATTTCAGGGGTAATTGCGCAAAACTGCCGGCATTGGTTTCGCTGATCTGCTCACCTTCTATTTCATACTTTACATTGTTCCATTCCAGCGCCTGCACGGTGATCTCCTGCCCGCTGCCACATTCTACAACCACCGAGTCACCATCGATCTTGATGACTTTACCTATCTTTCCGTTATAAAACAGTTTCCCGGCTGAACTGTCATTTTTGACGAACATGACCTGGGCGCCTACCTTTAGCTTCAGGCTGGTTTCGGTAGGATAACCGTCTTTTGGAAAGTCACCCCGGATTGTGGCAGTAAATTCTACTTCTTCACCTTCCAGCCCCCCGATAAATTCCTGGTTGATCTGCCCCGCGCGACTGTTATGGGTTGTTAATGTAATATAGGGCTCGTCCATCGGCCGGAACCCGGCCACATAGCGTTGGTTTAATTTTTGAAGACTCTCCGTGCTGATCTGTTGATTACGGACCTCGTTCAAAACCGCCACAAAATCCTCGTCCTTTTGCCGGTAAACATGCTCCAGTTCGATCCGCACGAAAGGAGCCTTTTGCAGAACCTGGCTACTGAAAAAATAAGGGGTCGCATAATAGGTCCGAAGTATCGCCCATTCTTCATCACGGATGATCGGGCTCAGTTGTGCCAGGTCGCCAATCAATAACAGTTGGACGCCGCCAAACGGATGGGAGGAACCTTTAATATTTCGCAAGATCAGGTCCACCTGGTCGAGCACGTCTGGCCGCACCATACTGACCTCGTCAATGACCAGCAATTCTAAATTGGCCAGCAGGTCTTTCTTCTCCTGGTTATATTTTAATTCCGGCCGTGAATCCCCGCCGGGAACCAGCGGCCCGAAGGGCATTTGAAATAAGGAATGCAAAGTCATACCTCCGGCGTTGATCGCAGCAACGCCTGTCGGCGCGGCCAGGGCCAGCTTCTTTTTGGAGGTTTGACGTAAGTGCTGCAAGAAAGTCGTCTTCCCGGTGCCTGCTTTCCCGGTTAGGAAAACGATGGTATTCGTGGATTCCAGGTAGGCTTTAGCTAATTCCAGCACATCATTCATCGGCGCTAAATTATGCTAAATAAATTAGTTTTTAAACAATGTATTGCATCGCCTGTTGGGACTGCATGAAGAAATTGATCATCTTTGATTTGGACGGCACGCTGGCTGAAAGTAAAGCAGCGTTAGACAGCGAAATGGCGGCAATCCTGGAACGCTTGCTCAAAGTAGCCAAAGTCGCGGTGATCTCCGGCGGCGACTGGCCGCAGTTCGAAAAACAGGTGTTGTCGCGGCTTTCTGAAAAGAAAAGATTAAAAAACCTTTCCATTCTACCTGCCTGCGGTACGAAGTATTATCATTATCAAAAAGGCTGGAAACAATTGTATGCTGAGAATTTTACATCGCAAGAAAAGGAAATGATCATCCATAATCTGAATGAAGCCGTCAATGCTTCCGCTATCAAATTCGGGAAGCTGTGGGGCGAACAGATCGAGGACCGGGGCAGCCAGATCACCTTTTCGGCTTTAGGCCAAAAAGCCCCGCTGGACGCCAAACAGAAATGGGACCCGAAATTTGCGAAACGCAAAAAGATCAAAAACAAACTCGACAAAACTTTAAAAGATTTCGCCGTCAATATGGGAGGCGCAACCTCGATCGATATCACCAAGCCGGGGATCGACAAAGCCTACGGCATCCGTAAACTGCAACATCAACTGAAAATCAAAATCTCCCAAATGATCTTTATCGGTGACGCTTTATTTGAAGGAGGCAACGACCACCCTGCCCGGACGACCGGCGCGGACTGCATCCAGGTACGTGACCCGGAAGAAACCAAAAGAGTAGTGGAAGGGATTATTTTTTGCTTATCGGGCTCAAAAAATCCCTAAAAGATTAATTATTACGGCAACTTGTCCTATCGAAAAGACACATTATCCCCCAGCAATATCTAAAACATACAGGAATAAAAAATTGGTATCTGTTTTGTATTTGCTAAAACACATCAAAACCATTTACCATGAGCTCTTTATTATACATCATCGCCGTTATCCTCATTATAGGATGGGCTATCGGGACCTTCGCTTACGCCGCAGGTAGTTTAATTCACATCTTGCTGGTGATCGCTGTTATTTCGATTATCCTCGGTTTCCTTCGCCGGGACCGGACGGTCGTTTAATTTAAATTGTGAGTTTTTTTGGACCCGGTTTGGCGACAATCCGGGTCTTTTATTTTTTGTAGCTTTGGTCATTACTATGAATGAATCAATACGGGCGCGGCTGGAGTCGTCACGGAAAGAACTGCTGGACCTTGGATTACGAAACCCGCTACTGAATTACAAAACGCCTAAAGGTAAAGGCCTTCAGATCGTTCATGAAAAAGCGGAGTCGATCTATGAAATATTGGTAAGACAAGGCAAGGCAATGACCTTTCTGGCCGCACACGACAAAGCCACCAACTTTACCGACACCCGCTTAAAGACCGACGAAGAAGAAGAAAAGCTGCAAAGCCGTTTACTCAATACTTATTATTTTGCGCGTACCAGTATCGAAGAACAGGGCGTCAATATCCTGTACCTCGCTTTGGGTATGCTGCGCTGGCATGACGGGGAAGAAGACCGCTTCGCGCCGGTCTTGCTCATACCGGTAAACCTCGAAAGATCCAGCGCGCAGGAACGTTTTCGTTTGCGTTATACAGGCAGTGAGATTGGTGCAAACCTGTCTCTGCAGGCCAAGATGAAGGCAGATTTCAACATCACCATCCCGGATGTCACTGAACCCGAACTCTTCAACCTGGGCGAATACTTTGAAGAAATTGGTTCGCGTCTGAATAATAAGTGGGGCATGAAAGCCGACGCCATTGAACTGGGTTTTTTCTCCTTTGGCAAATTCCTGATCTATAATGACCTGGACACCGATAACTGGCCTGGCGATCATCCTAACCTGGCTGCTCTATTCGAAACCGGTTTCCATGAAGATATACCCGGGGATGAGGAGGACCTTGACGCGGATACCAAAGCAAACGAATTGTTTCGCGTAGTCGACGCGGATAGCTCCCAGGTCATGGCGATGCTCGCGGTCAATGATGGTATCAACCTGGTCATCCAGGGCCCGCCGGGTACCGGCAAATCACAGACCATTACCAATATTATCGCCAATGCGGTCGGGCAAGGCAAGAAAGTGTTGTTCGTAGCCGAAAAGATGGCAGCCCTGGAGGTCGTAAAACGCAGGTTGGATAATATCCAATTGGGTGAAGCCTGTCTCGAACTGCATAGCCACAAATCAAACAAACGTGATCTTCATTCGGAACTTAAACGCGTTCTGGAACTCGGTAAACCTGCCTTTGCGCAACTGGAACTGGAAATGCGCCTGTTAGCGCCTTACCGGGAAGAGTTGAATGCCTATTGTAATGCCGTCAACACTTCCATCGCCGGCAGCGGCTTAAGCGCCCAGCAAGTGATCGGATTTCTTTTACAGATCGGGAACCGCCAAATTGCTAAACTCTCCATTGAAAACATCGAACTCTGGAACGCCGAAAAGATGCGGTTCGCCGAGGAAATGTCCGATCGTATACAGGCCCGCCTGAACGATATCGGCGTCCCGGCTAATTTAGCATTTTGGGGCAGCCAGTTAACGATCCTGCTACCACACGATAAAGATTCCATTCTAAATCAAATAAAAGCGGCATTCGATTCTTCAGCCATTCTGCGGGAACAGCTCCAAAAGATTGACGCAAACACGGGTTTTAGCGAGGATATGGTGAATCGCCTATCTAAAGCTGCCGGGGCGCCAAGTCTGAATGATTTAAACGTTTTGGATCCGGCATGGCAAAATAAAGCCAACGATATTAAGGACTTATTGACGACCGGCCAGGAACTGGAAACATTGTACAAAAACTACAAGGACATTTTTGTGGCGGAAGCCTGGTCGCAGGATATTCTGGAGATCCGCCGGAATATTGTGACCTACGGCGATGCCTGGTATCGCGGCACCATCGGCAGTTACCGCAAAAGCAAACAACAACTGGCTTCCTTTCTGAAAGTTACTTTACCCGAAGACGCAGCCGGGAAATTGCGCCTGGTAGACGCCATATCTGAAGCACGGCGATTAGAAAACTTGCTGGCCCAATCCGATGTGTTTGCATCCGGCTTATTCGGCAAACGCTGGCTTAAGCAACGCTCGGACTGGAATGCCTTGCAACAAGTAGCAAATTACTTATCAAATATTCAGGATCGACAAGTTCTGTTATACCTGGAAAAACACGAAGAACCCGCCATTGCTGCCAAATACTTACAAGAACTGAAAGAAAAGCAAAACGATTATACTATAAAAAAAGATTCTGCGCTCAAAGCATTGGCTTTAGAAAAAGATGAAGTTTCTATTGAGCAATGGCAAACCTGGGTAGACCAGTTCCGGGAATTGCAGCGCGTGATCGACTGGAATAATCTGGCCAAACAAGCCGAAGCGGCCGGACTCGTATTTTTGATCAAGGTGTCTGAAGAGTGGGAGGACGCGCGGGAACTCCTGAAGATCAGCCTGCAAAAAACATGGTATGAATACCTGATCGGACAAGCCTTTAAACTTAACCCGGAACTCAGCACTTTCGAACGCGCCAGCCACGAAGAAGTCATTAACAAGTTCAAAAAACTAGACCAGCTCAACCTGCATTTCAACCGCGCTCGCGTCGCCCTTAAGCACTGGGAAAGCTTGCCCAAACTGAATGCCGGCGGACAAGTCAACCTTCTTAAAACCGAGTTCAATAAAAAAGCGCGGCACATGCCCATCCGCAAACTCGTGGCTGAAGCCGGTAAAGCCATGCAAGCCATTAAGCCCGTCTGGATGATGAGCCCGATGTCCATCGCCAGTTTCCTGCCGCCCGGCGCCATTGGCTTTGACCTGGTGATCTTCGACGAAGCCAGCCAGGTGCGTCCCGTAGATGCTATCGGCGCTATTGCCCGCGGAAAACAACTGGTTGTGGTGGGAGATACCCGCCAGTTACCGCCGACCAGCTTTTTTGATAAGCTCAATTCCGAGATCGACGAGGAAGAAAATATCACCGCCGATATGCAGAGCATCCTCGGCATGTGCGATGGGCAGGGCGCCCCCAGCCGGATGCTGCGCTGGCATTACCGCAGTCGGCACGAATCACTGATCAGCCTGTCCAACCACGAGTTTTACGAAGATAAACTGGTGATCTTCCCCAGCCCCGGTTCCAGGCAAAGCCTGGGCCTGCGTTTCCATCACCTGCCCGACGCGGTCTACGATCGTGGCAAAACCCGAACGAACCCTTTAGAGGCAGAAGCGGTCGCTGAAGCCGTGATCAGGCACGCTGCTAAAACTCCCCAACTCAGTTTAGGAGTCGTGGCTTTTAGCTCGGCGCAAATGCAGGCCATACAAGAAGCTTTGGAAAAAGCCCGCAAACTCAATCCGTCTACTGAAACTTTTTTCAATGCACACAGCCACGAACCTTTCTTTATCAAAAATTTGGAGAATGTGCAGGGTGATGAACGGGATGTGATCCTGATCAGTATAGGCTATGGGCGGGTGGAAGATGGCAAGGTGCCCATGAGTTTCGGGCCGCTCAATAATGAAGGCGGCGAAAGGCGTTTGAACGTACTGATCACCCGCGCTAAAATGCGCTGCGAAGTCTTTACCAATATTACTTCGGAGGACATCAAAGTCACCGATTCCTCCCGTTTTGGTATCCGTGCCTTGAAAAGCTTCCTGTATTTTGCTCAGCATGCAAAGTTTGATAATCCAACCGAGGCCATTCTCCATGAAATCCGTCCATTCGAAGGGTTGGTAGCAGACGAACTTTCTGCTAAGGGCTACACCATCCGGAGCAAGGTCGGCTCACCCGGCTTTTACCTCGACCTGGCCGTAGTGGACCCGGAAAATCCCGGCCGGTACCTGCTCGGTATCGAATGTGATGGACAAAGCTATGCCAGTGCACCCTCTGCCACTGACCGGGACCGTTTGCGCACGCAAATACTGGAACTCTTCGGCTGGAACACCTACCGCGTGTGGAGCACCGATTGGTACCGCAGTCCCGAACGCGAACTGCAGAGACTGATCACCGCGATCGAAGCCGCGAAGAATATCACGGAGTCAATTGACCTTGAAACCGAAATTGATCAAAGAGAGATCAGCCGTGAAAAAAAACAGGAAACTGCGCCAATTACGGAATATCAATTAGCCGAAATTCATATCGAAGAGCAACATCCCGAACTTCATCTCTATACTTTCAAGCAATTGGGCGACTGGATAAGCGAGATCGTCAAGGTCGAAAGCCCGATCCATTCGGATGAAATGACCAAACGCATTGTGGAAGCCGCCGGTTTATCCAAAGCCGGATCGCGCATCAAATACACGGTCACCCAGGCTTTAAAGGCTGCGGAGCTGGCAGGGCAGGTGGTGACCAAAGACGAATTTATCTGGGACCCGGAAATGCAGATCCCTGCGGTCCGCGACCGTAGCAAACTGCCGGCCGCTTACAAAAAATTATCGCTGATCGCCCCGGAAGAGATATATGAAGCCATCAGGCAAGTCGTTTCGGCCTCCATTTCTATCACGGAAGAAGATGCGATCCCCCTGGTAGCAAAATCATTAGGATTTGTCCGGGTGAGTGATGAAATGCGGCAAACTTTATCGGATGCAATCGGACAGGCAATCCGGCAGGATATCATCACGCATCAGGGTGTAAATTTGAAAACAATCGCATAAAAAGGGCTGTTACCTTTTTATGAAAGCAATCAGGATACACGAATTCGGGGGGCCGGAAGTCCTCGAATTAGACGATATAGCAGTCCCAAAACCGGCGGAAGACGAAGTGCTCATTAAGGTTTACGCCAGCAGCGTCAACCCGGTAGATCAGAAAATATTTGCCGGGGAGGCAGAAGAAAAATTCCCCACCAGGTTTCCATTAACGATCGGCTGGGATGTTTCCGGGGTAATCGAGGAAGCAGGAAATAAGGTCCGGAACTTCAGTATTGGCGACGAAGTATACGGCCGGCCATTCCCGACTACCAATGGTGCATTTGCGGAATACCTGGTGATCAAAGCCAGCCAGATCGCATTAAAGCCCCGCAACATCGATCATTTAAATGCAGCCGCGATCCCGTTGGCCGGTTTAACCGCCTGGCAGGGCTTGTTTAAATTTGGTAAGCTGGAAAAAAAACAGCGTGTGCTGATCCATGCCGCGTCGGGCGGTGTAGGCAGTTTCGCTGTGCAATTCGCTAAGTGGAAAGGCGCTTACGTCATCGGCACCGGTGCGCCGGAGAATTTGGCTTTTATTAAACTATTGGGTGCTGACGAGGCCATTGATTATAAAAACCGGCGTTTTGAAGACGAAACTGAAAATATTGATTTGGTTTTTGACCTGATCGGGCATGATACCCAGCAACGGTCATTGAAGATCATAAAACCGGGCGGTCGATTGGTAACCACGATCAAAGTTGATTTTGCGGAACAGGCTAAAGATAGGCACATTCATATCGAAGCCTTTACCGCGCAATCCCACCCGGAAGACCTGGAGAAGATCGCCGAACTGGTCGATGATGGCTATGTGAGCCCGGTGGTATCCAGCGTACTAAACCTCGAAGAAACAAGGAAAGCCGAACAACTGAATCACCAGGGAAACACCCGCGGGAAAATCGTGATCAAGGTAGTTTAGTATCAATATAGTTAATAACGAACGCTCTTAGCGCTGCATTGCCTGCGGTCATGCCGGCAATCAGCGCTTTTTTTCGTTGTAAATAATCCGGCGCTTTACCCGGCTGATGTTGCAGCATCCATTGTGCATTATCATACAGGTCAGCATACTTGACCGTTTGTGCTGTGGCGCTTATAGTGATCAGGCGTTGTTCTTCCATTTCTTTCCTGATTGATTTTTTTAAAGCAGGACAGGCCGCCTTCGTATAGACATCCGTCAGTTCTGCAACAACCGCTTCAATCGTTTCTACCTCAGTTACCCGGTAACCGCATTGCTGTAAACTGCTTTTTAAACTAGCCGGACTAACTGCAGTTTTTTCAAAAAGATCGTGGCATAGACCACATTCATAAGCTAAGGCATCGCAGGGGCCGGCCATTTCTGCTACACGGATCAAATGGTTCAGATAGGGCTCGCCGGTAAGCCTGACCAATTGCCCTTCATGTTGCTTTGCTACCCATTCAATCAGGCCGGGATGGGACATAACTCTCCGGGTTTTTTAATACGGATAAAGGCCAACCCTTCCCCGCTGATCTTAAAGCATTCCGCGCAAGGAAAATGCAAATGGATGCGGATCAGGAAATTTGATGCCAATAATTCTTCAAACGACGCCGGCTCAAAGCTCAGCAGCTCACCGAAAATATTGGTTAAAAAGACATTCCCGTTTGTAAAACGATCGATGCGACCGCCCTCGTGCAGGACCCGTAAAATTTGGTGAATGGATGTAGTAGCTGTTTGCAATTGGCAATAATTTGATAAGTAACAGGTTTTGAGAAACTAAGTTTTAGACTACCTGTTGTTTTGGATCGTTTTAACGAAACCGGCGATCTGTTCGAGGGTGTGCCGGGGAAGGGAATGGACCTGCAAGAAACTTTAGATAAACTAAAGAACCCATAGCGTGTTAACCCAATATGAAAAATCAGCGGATCGCATCATCAAATAATATGGCAGAAAAGTCAAATATGCCCTACGTTATCTGCCATATGATGTGCTCGGTAGACGGCAAAATATTATCGCAAAATTGGGCGGGTTCTAAAGCCGGTAGAATTAGCGCCGGCCTTTATGAAAAGATCCACAGGAAGTTTCACAGCCAGGCATGGATGTGCGGGCGTGTCACGATGGAACGGGACTTTGCCGATGGCACCTATTCCCACAAGGGCGCAAAACTCAAAGACAAGCAGGATTTTATCGCTGACCCCAAAGCGAAATCTTTCGCCGTCGCAATCGATGCCCGCGGCAAGCTGGCCTGGAAGGAGAATAACATCGCCGGCGATCATTTGATCGAAATATTAACCGAACAAGTATCCCAGTCTTATGTGGAATATTTGCAATCGTTAAATATCTCTTATTTGTTTGCAGGCGTTAACGAAATCGACCTTGGCGTCACATTAAAAAAACTGTCCGATTACTTTCCGATCGAAACAGTCATGCTGGAAGGCGGCGGAAATCTTAATGGTCAAATGCTGAAAGCAAGTCTTATCAACGAGTTGAGCCTGTTGGTGCTCCCCCTGGCAGACGGCAGTCAGTCGACCACCGTGTTTGAAATGGGGGCGGTACGGGAAATGAAACTGAAAAAAGTAAAAAAGCTGTCAAACGGGGTTTTATGGCTAAAGTATAAAGTAAACTGATTTGGCGGGACTTCGTGACAATCCCGGTCTTCATCGGACATATAGCAACAAAGGGTTGCTATTGTTGTTATAAGCTATGATGGAACAAACAATACAAAAAACACGGTATAGCGATTCGGAGTTGAACGACTTTAAAACGCTGATCCAGGATAAGCTGGACATCGCCCGTAAAGAACTGAAAGAACTACTGGGAAATTTGAATTCAAGTAATAGCAACGGTGATGATGACATCGCCGGTAAGACTTTGGAAGACGGTTCGGCCACTTACGAGAAAGAACACAATACACAATTGGCAGCCCGGCAAAAGAAATTTATCGATCAGTTAGAGGCTGCGATGGTGCGCATCCGGAACAAAACTTATGGCATCTGCCGCGGTACAGGTAAACTAATCCCTGCTGAAAGGCTGCGCGCGGTGCCGCATACTACGATGAGTATGGAAGCCAAAATGAAACAATACTAACATGAGCTCTGCATTTGTCAAAGAGGGGGAGGCCCGGCACCTGAAAGACGTGGCACCCGATATAGGCTCCTTACTTTTTTTCCTGCGTATCGAAAACAATGGTACCATTATCCGTGATGAAAAGAATTATTTCAGCGAGCAGTATGGACGTGATGTTTACGAGATGAGTGATGGATTACGCTATGCGCTGGATGATTCGCAGCATTGGTACATCCTGCCCGTTTGAGGTTTCCGCAGGCGAAAACAGTCCGGCGACGGGCCTCAGAAGTCCCCAATCGCTATTTGAGCACGGGTTCAATGAACATCTGCTTGATCTTTGGATATTTAGTTTTTACACGGGTTGTAATATCCAGAATTGCTGACGCGACCTGTTGGCTCGATAAATGTTTGTTGAAAACTGCCGTGAGCGTCAACAGGACATCTTCGGGACCGCGGTAGATCGAAAAATGCTTTTTAATTTTGGTGATGGCCTTGTCTTCTTCGACTAGTTTAATGATGACCTTCAGGTGTTCCACAGCGATGGTCTCGCCCATGAGCAAGCTACGGCTCTCGCGTATCAGGATAGCTGAAATGACGATCAGGATAAGCCCTATGATCATGGAGGCGATGCCGTCGAAATATTGATTCTGAAACACCCGTCCTAAAAATATCCCTAAGAAAGCGACGGTTAATCCCAGCAGGTCACCAATGTCACCCAATAATACGATGATGGTGGAAGGATCTTTTGTCCGTATCACCGCCGCCCAAAACGATTTAGCCAGCCTGTGTTTGTTGAACTCTTTGTAGGCGCTAACGAAAGAGATGCTGTTGAATACGAACGCAATGCCCAGTATCGCGTAATTCCACCCGGCGTTCCCCTCAAAAACCGGCCGGTGGAACCTGGACCATCCCTCGTAAAACGAAATACAGCCGCCAAGGCTAAACAGCATCAGTGACACGATGAAGGACCAGAAATACAGCTCCCGCCCGTAACCGAACGGATGAGTGATATCAGCAGGGCGCTGACTGCTCTTGACGCCCCATATCAGGAGTACCTGGCTCACGGCGTCAATGATCGAATGCACCCCTTCGGAGGCCATCGAGGCGCTCCCGGTGAATAGCGCCCCGGCAAACTTCGCTGCCGCGATTCCAAGGTCCGCAAATAAGGAAATATAAAGAAAGAGTTTTGACTTCACCGTTTGTGGAACAGCCTGTGTATGAAAATGTTTAACGGAACATAAATGAGGTAGCCTTGTTAAGTTTGGATGAAGGAAGAAACGCTGAAGAATGCGGCACGCGTCACGCTGGGTGCTGCCCTGATATTTGCCGGCATCAGCCATTTGAGTTTTGCCCGGAAGGAATTTTGGGCGCAGGTGCCGGATTGGGTGCCGTTAAAGAAAGACGCCACGGTATTTTACTCCGGCATTGGTGAGATTGTTTTGGGAGCTTCTCTTGTTTTCGCACCAAAGAGGTTCAGGCCCCCGGCAGGGGCGGTGGCCGCTGGATTCTTTGTGGCTGTCTTCCCGGGGAATATCGCACAATATACTCATCATCGTTCTGCTTTTGGTTTGGATACAGATCAAAAACGTTTGGCACGCTTGTTTTTCCAACCCCTGTTAATTGGCTTGGCCTGGTGGAGTACCCGAAGGAAGTAAGCTATTAATTTAGTTGTATCAGTCCAAGCTGAATGATATACTGAAATGGCAGGCATGTTATAGTCTTATTTCCCCAGAGCGATTTTGTTTAACATCCCTCGGAAAATAAAATGATGGAAGGGCAGCATCGCATACCAGTAAAGCCTACCGCCAATTCCCAGTGGGCGGAAGGTTGCTGTTTGCTCCACGCAATTTTTATGATCGATCCTAAATTCGAGCCAGGCTTCTCCGGGCAGTTTCATTTCGGCATATAGCAATAACCGCTTTTCGTCTTTGTTCGCGTAAATGACGCGCCAAAAATCCAATGCGTCACCTGGTGAAACTTCCGATGCATTTTTTCGTCCGCGCCTTAAACCCACACCGCCAAATAACCGGTCGAGGAATCCCCGGAAACCCCATAGCCAATTGGCGTAATACCAGCCCTTCCTCCCGCCGATCGCAAAGATACGCTCCAGTGCCTTCTCCGGTTCTTTTGTCTCCTGCGCCTGGTCGTTTTTAAAAACGCCGAACTTTGGGATCTCGATATGCGTGGCCAGCCCCTTTTTAAATATGCGGTTATCGCCGGCATCATTCCAACTTGATAAGACCATATTTTGTTCGATCTTTTCGAAGGCCATTTGGATGGCCGTCCCGTACGGGATCAGGTCTATGTGTAGTCTTTGGGAGAGGTCATTCTCCTGAGCGATCACGTCGATTTTCATACTGTCGACGAGGTTTTTGGCGAGTGGATAAGAGGTAGAAGTAACAAAGTAAAGCCAGTAGGAGGACAGGCGCGGGGTAAACAGCGGTACAACAATGACCCGGCGTTTGAGCTTGCGGATCTTAGCGAAATGCAACAGCATTTGTTTATAGGTCAGCGTGTCGGGTCCATAGATATCGAAATGCTCATTATAGGTGTATTTCTTATGCAGTACGCCGGAAAGGAACTGGATCACGTTCCGGATAGCAATGGGTTGACATTTCGTTTTCAGCCAGCGCGGTGCAATCATTACGGGAAGCTTTTCTACCAGGTCACGGATGATCTCAAAAGAAGCGCTTCCTGAGCCTACGATGATCCCGGCCCTTAGTGCGGTTACAGGTACTTTGCTTTTTCTTAACTCATCCTCTACTGCTTTACGGCTGGCCAGGTGTTTACTCAGCTCTTCCTTGTTAACGATGCCGCCAAGGTAGATGATTTGTTCAGCTTTCGTTGAGTTGATATATTCCACGAAATGTTCCGCAGAAAGCTTCTCTTCTTTACTGAAATCACCCCTGCTCATATTCATCGAATGCACGAGGTAATAGGCTGCATCGATGTCTTTTGGTAAATTTTGAAGGGTGGCGGGTTTCATCAGGTCGGCCTCCGCGACGATCACTTGTTCGGGCTTATATTTCCTGATGTCAAGCCGCCCTTTGTCACGCACCATGCAAACCACCTCGTATCCTTTATCCAGCAGCGCCGGGAGCAATCTTTTACCGATATAGCCGGTAGCGCCTGTGAGTAATATTTTCATTAAGAAGCCAACAGGGGAGCGTAGAAAATGTTCGGGTTATCTACCACTACGTAGAATAATTGACTTTAAATTCAGAAAGGGAGATTTAAATTATATCAATAGAGGTGAGAAAATATTGACTTTAAAAATTATTATTTTTAATAACAAAATTAAACCGTTGTCCTAACGGTCATGGCTTGTCTTATAATAGGCTTCCAACTCCCCCAGGCGTTCAAGTTGCTTTGGTCTGGGGTTAATGAACGGGCGCACCTTACGGATCATCGCGAGTGCGTCTTCGAGGGTCAGACCGGTTTTTAGCAGGTATGCAGCGCACATCGTGGGCCCGCGTCCAAGGCCCTGGCGGCAGTGTATGTAGACCTTTCCGCCATTGCTGATCTCG
>Ga0068855_100002924_pt1 | contig 20902 bp, 20 predicted proteins | sample KBSCornC52_FD_66592 | JGI IMG/M metagenome (GOLD analysis project Ga0068855, IMG submission 66592) | Corn rhizosphere microbial communities from Kellogg Biological Station, Michigan, USA - KBS Corn C5-2 | ecosystem: Host-associated > Plants > Roots > Rhizosphere > Soil ...
CCGCTGAGGATGATGTACGGCAACCACCAGACGAGCGTTGCGACCGCGAGTGGCACCGCGACGCCGCCGAAATTCTTGGTCACCGCATTCCAACCGAAGCCGAGCGCGTCCGTCGCTTCGAAGCCGGGGCCGGATGCGCCGGGCGGAGGCGCGCCCGGTTGATACGGAGGCGGCGCGAAGCCACCGCCGCCATACGGCGGAGCGCCACCGTAGCCGCCGGGTGCGCCATAACCGCCGCCGGGGGGCGGGCCGTAACCGCCGCCACCGGGAGGCTGACCACCACCGGGCGGATAGCCACCGCCACCACCCGGCGGTCCATAGCCGCCGCCGGGCGGAGCGCCGCCGGGAGGTCCACCGCCCGGTGGATAGCCGCCACCGCCGGGAGGCTGGCCGCCGCCAGGGGGATAGCCGCCGCCGGGGGGGCCGCCGCCAGGAGGTGGATAGCCGCCACCAGGAGGTCCGCCGCCGGGAGGTCCTCCACCGGGCGGTCCCCAACCACCAGGAGGCTGACCACCACCGGGTGGATAGCCACCGCCGCCACCGCCCGGCGGACCGTAGCCTCCAGGTGGATATCCGCCGCCGCCCTGCGCAGTGATCGACTCGTGGTTTTCGAGAATACTCACCAAGACCTCCAATTCGCGAGACTGCCAGGGCAGCCGGCGCTCGTCTACTGGCTCGAAGGTCGGCCCAGACTACGGCGGGAAGAGGCGATGCCGCGCTCGATGATCGCAAATACCGTCTTTGCCTGCACGGCAGGAATATCGCTGTTTGCCGGCGAGCCATCGCAGGCCGGCTTCCGCGCGGGTCGTAAGCCTGGCGCTCAGCGGAGCGCGGCACTTCCGCGTTCTCAGGGTTCGACGGCTTCAATGAAAATGGTCGCCACTATGCTCTGGTGCGCTCGCGGCGCATCCTCACTCGGCGTGCACTCCGCGAGATCGGCAAGGGCTGTCGTGCGCGATCGGCGCGTTGGCCGAGTTTGCGAAGAAAAACAGCCGGGGACGCGCGCCGCTCGATCGAGACCGACGCAGCCGATTCGAAGCGGCGCGCATTCGGCGGCGCACCGACGAGAAATCGGAGCACCCGGCCGTGCTTGTCGACGAAGGACAGAAAACGCACGCGGGAAGGCCTAGCCGCGCCCTGCGGTCGCGATGTGCCGACCGAGTGCGCCCAAGCGACGAGCGCGCTAAGCGATGACTTCAGCCTGGCAGCGGGGCGAGCCGTCAACGCTTTCAGCGCGCGAGCGCCGAGAGTCGTTTCACGCTTGCTACGTCCCGAAACAATCTGCGCGCCGAGCCGAGCCGAGCCGCGCCGCGTGCGAGATCCGCCGAGCCGAGCCGCGTGCGAGATCCGCCAAGCCGCGCGGGTTGCCGCGCTTGCGCTTCGAAACGGTTGCGACGGCGGACGCCAAGGCCGAGCCGCGCCCCCCGAACGCATCCGCCAACGCGCTCGCCCGAACCCCGTTTCGGCCGAGTCTGCGGGCCCATGGGGAGCGATTTTTTGGCGGGATTGTTTGTGCTAAAGATCCGAGCCATGTGGAAATGCTCGGTGTTTTTGCCATTGCTCGTACTCGCAGCCTGCGGGGGCAGCGCCCCACCCGCCGCAACTCCGAAGGCCACTGACGACAGCGCCGCCAAAGACAAACCGGCCGACGAAGCGAAGGCCAGCGAAAAAGACGAATCCGACAAAGCCGACAGCAAAGCGGACAAGCCCGAGGCGAACAGCAAAGACGACGCCAAGAAGGCCGAGGCAAAGCCCGACGACAGCACGAAGATGAAGCGCTCCGCGCAAGACATCCTGACCGCGCCGGACGTCGTGTTCATGCTCTCGTTCAACGATTCCGACGTGAAGCAGACCGCCGAAAGCAAATGCACCGCGTCGTCGGGCAACGACCCGAAGAAGCTGAATCAATGCATGGCCAAGGCGCGCAAAGCGCTCGACATCGACGGCTATCGCCTGAAACAGAAGGACGGCCAATGGTGGTTCATGGCCATTCGCACTCAGGGCAAACGGATCAACGTCGTGCACAAATACCCAGTCGATTTCGGCACCGAAAAAGAGGGCAGCGTCACGATCAAGCCGAAAGGCAAAGACACAGGCTCGGCGGCGGGCCGCCTGCCTGCTCCCTTCGAAATCGAAGTACCGAACGAATACCAAATCGTCCTCAAAGACCCGAAGCTCGGTAAACTCGTCTACGAAGCGAAAATCGGCGTCGCCACCGAGTGACGCCGTCCCGCGCGCTCGCGAGCGGTCCACTGCCGCTCGCTTGCCCGCGTCGCGTTCCGCCTCCCAACCGCCGCCCAGCGCCCACGCCCCCAACCCAAAAAAGGTCTTCCGAGAGAATGGGTTGATGGTCACGCGGTACGTCGCTGCGCGGCGCAGCCTTCGGCGTCAGAGTTCGAACCCACGCGGCAACGCGCGAAATGCAACGGCTGCACGCACACACGGCTGGACGCGGGAGTAAACGCCGTTCCCACACGCTTGCGAGCGGCCCACTGCCGCTCGCTTGCCCGCGTCGCGTACCGCCTCCCAAACGCCGCCCAGCGCCCACGCCCCCCAACCCAAAAACGTTCTTCGAGGAGAATGGGTTGATAGTCACGCGCGACGTCACTGCGCGGCACAGCCTTCGGCGTCCAAGTTCGAACCCAACGCGCAACGCGCGAAACGCACACGGCTGCACGCCCCACGGCTGGAGTCTCGCAATCGATCCACATGACCGAACACGCGCACCGGAACGCGCAGATGCAGCCTGACTCGGCGCACTGACAGTGAGACTCGCACCTGTCCCGGCACGCACAGACGAGCACGCGGAACTCAGTGCAGCTGAAATGCAGCCGGGTGACCCGCACGACGGAACGGCACAACGCAGACGGCCGAAGACCTAAATCTGAAGGCGCTCGACCAAAACGCGCACGAGTGAATGCAAGACCTTCAGAGCACAACCAACACGCGCGACCGAACACGCCCGACTAGAACCCGGAACTGGAGAGCCCAACCGAACACACGAGACGAAAGCGCTAGACGGAAAGCGCTAGACGGAAAGCCGCGGCGAAATGCGCGCGATGCGTCGTGCACGGCCACCGCGCACGATTGAACATGTCCGACGGAAAGTGCGCGAGCGAACGCTCAAAACGCATCGCTGTATGCGCGCGACCGAAGTGCCCTCGACTCAAGGGTCGCCCGACTGCATTCATTTTTGCAGCCTGCAAAGGGCCCTACCAATGGTCAAGTCCATCGCCCTCGCAGCCAACGCGTCCCGGCTGGCTTCGTTGCTCCTCACTTACCTACCAGCAAGTTTGCGCCCTCGTCCGCCTGGCATCTCAAGTAAAGCGAAGTGCATCGAGGCGTCAGCCGCGTGCGAGACCGGGCACGCATCGACGCCCCACGTCGGTTCAACGCTTCGGCTCCTCGCCAATCCGAATTCGCCCATGGCGAAGCCACCCGACCGTGAGCAGCCAAGTTTTCGCGGGCACGACGCACGGCGGCCCGATGCTGCGAAAGGCCGAAGGAAGCGACGTGGCGAAACCGCAAAACCATTCTGCGGAAGAAAGCGGATCGAGCTGCCAGCGCGCCGAGGGGGCTGCCCACGGGTCAGAACGGAGTATTGGCCGGTGCTTGAATCGATTCTGCAGCACGTACACGAGCGCATTCCGCACCTGCCGTGGGCTGGTGAGCGCTCGCCCGTGCCAGCGATCCGCCCAAAACCGGCCACGCCGAAAGAGCACGCGGTTCACGCGCCGCGCTACCCGCACCATGAGCCCGCGCATGCCGGACGAGAGCGCCGCCGTGCTCGCGGCTTCGACGATTAGATGCACGTGGTTCTCCTGAACCGAGTAATGCACGACTCGGAAGCGGGCTGAATTGCTGTCGCGCAGCGCGCGCAAAACGCTTTTTGACACGAAACGGCTGCGCAATGAGCGCGAAGCCGCGCGCAGGGTGACGTGCACTGGTTGAGCCCCGCGATGCGCCGCACGCGCGCGATGCGGAGTCCGACGTTGATGAGTAGGCAGCCGTTTGCGCCCTGCACCTGGTCGCGCGCCACCCCGCCCACGCCTGAATGAGAGCTCCAGTTGCGTTCCGCCCATTGTCGCCCGATCTTTGAATAGGGCCAATTTACCGGAGCGCAAGGAGTTGATCGATTTTTGTTCATGCATCGAAGGTCACTCGAGCAGTGCGCGACCTCGCGATCTTGCAACTCGATTCGCCTCGAGGATCAGCCGGTCCGATGCCTTGAACGCAGCATGCTTCGCCGGACTGAGGTCAACACAGTGTCGCGTGCGTCAGGCATCTGTGAGTTGATCGAGCGTCGCGTCCAGCCCCAATGCGCGCCAGCGCCGATTCGGCGATGTTTGAATTGGGCTATTTTACGGAACACAAGGAGTTGAGGCGCTTCATTTCCCTCGATTGCGTCGTAGATCATTCGATCTGATACCCGCAATCCACGAACCCGAGAGCTTCCGCAGTGACGCACCCCGGAGTCTCCGCACAATGGCGCCCTTGGCACGAGCTGGGACGCACTCCACGTGCGCGGCCAGTCCTTTTCACCCGGCCCACCAGGACTCGCGCTGAGAAGGGAACCCTACAGTTCCAGAAATTCCGAATGCGGCACTTGAAAGCCGGTCATCGGCAACCCTGCGTGACACTCCGCTCACGAACGCGGCACAGAGCACCGCCTCCGCCTTGAACTCAGGCGTGAATGGCCGTTTCATTCGCTTCTTCTTTTTGTCCATGGTCCACTCCGGCGCATTCTCGCGCGGTTTCGCGTGTCCACGATACCAGGGGGATTCAGGGCCGTTTGAAGAGCGAATCAGCTGTGGCGAGAAGCTCCGTTGCGAGTCGTGCGCACGCCGCGGCTAATAGTTGTCTTCGCGCGCTCGTTCGCGGTTGGCGCGGAACACGTTGACCAGGTATGAGACGGCGAGCGCGAACGCGAATGGCCACCAGCCGAGTGCGAAGCGCATGCCGATCGAGTTTCGCGCTTGGTGGAAGGCATCGAGATCGAAGCGCGGGTCGAGCGTGGAGTGCAGGAACACCGGATAGAGGCCCGCGCCGGCCGCCGCGAGGACGCCCACGATCAGCGCGCACGAGCCGAGGAACGCCTGTCCGTCCAGTTGCCCACGGCGCGAGCGAATGAGCAGCGCTGCGCCGCCGAACGCGATCGCAATGCCCAGCCAGGCCGTTTGGCGCTGTGCGAGATGGGCCAGCAAGTCAGGGCGCACGAACAGCGTTTCCAGGCTGACGAGCGCGAAAGCCACGCCGACCGCGGGCCACAGCTTGCGTTCGAGCGAGAGGCAGCGATCGCGCACGACGCCTGCCGTGCGCCAGGCGAGGAATGCCGCGCTGTGCGCCGCGAGCAGCAGCACCGAGAGAGCGCCCACGCTGAGCGTGTAATAGTCGAGTAAGCCGACCTGACCGCTGGCGCGAAAATTGGTGAAGAACGGCATCGTGAAGTTGCCCGCGTCCGTGAGCGGTACGCCGCGCACCACGTTGCCGAACGCGACGCCGAAGAGCAGCGCGAGCAAGCTGCTCGATACCGCGAACAGCGCATCCCAGAGCGCGCGCCACATCGCATCGGCGACGTGGCTCCGCACTTCAATCGCGATGCCGCGCAGCACGAAGCACCAGAGCACCAAATGCAGCGCCAAATAGAAGGCCGGGAAAGCGGTCGTGAGCACGTCCGGAAATGCCACGAACAGCACGCCACCTGCGGCGATCAGCCAGACCTCATTGCCGTCCCAAAACGGGCCGATCGCGCTGAGTACGGTGCGGCGTTCGGCGTCTGATTTGGCGACGAATAGGTGCAGCACGCCCGCGCCGAAATCGAAGCCGTCGAGCACGACGTAGGTGACGAGCATCAGGCCGAGCAGGCCGAACCAGAGCTCAGCCATGCGCCGCTCCCTCCTCCGGCCCGTGCGAAATTTCGCGACCGACCAGGAATAGAAACACCAGCCCGAGCACGAAATACAGCCCCGAGAAGCCGAGCAACGTGAAGATGGTATTGCCGGTGCTGACGCTCGCACTGTAGCCGTTTACCGTGCGAAACAGGCCGTACACGAGCCACGGTTGGCGGCCAAGCTCAGCGGTCATCCAACCCGCGGTGGTCGCGATATACGGAAATGGGAATGCCAGCAGCAAGAGCCACAAGACTGGTCGCTGCTGCTCGAGCCGGCCGCGATAGCCGAGCCAAACGCTCAGCGCCATCAGCAAGATGAACAAGGTGCCGAGCCCGGCCATGACGTGGAACGAGTAGTACAAAAGCTCGATGTTGCTCGGCCAAGTGTCGGGCGGAAATTCTTTCAGCCCGAGCACGCTCCGGCTCGGCGTGCCGTACGCCAAGATGCTCAGCACCATCGGTGCGCGAATGGCATTGTCGATGCGCCGCTCGGGCACGTTCGGTTGGCCGATGAACGTGAGCTCGGCGTGGTCACCGCTCTCGAAGCGACCCTCCATCGCGGCCAGCGTGACCGGCTGATACTCGGCGACGAGCTTAGCCTGGCGATCGCCGGTCGGAAACGCGACCAATACGCAGGCAACGAGCCCCACGCGCGTGCCCCATTTCAGATACAGGCTCGCTTGCTGCGCGTGCTTGCCGCGCAAAAGATAGAACGCGCCGACGGCGCTCACGACGAACGCGCCCGTGACGACGCTCGCCGCCATCGTGTGCGCGTATTCGACGATCGCCCAGCCGTTGAGCAAGAAGCGCGCGGGCTGGTCGAGCACGAGCACGCCTTCCAGAAGCGCGTGGCCAGCCGGATGCTGCATGAACGCGTTGGTCGTGACGATGAAGTAGCCGGATAGCCAGCTGCCGAGCCAGACGGCGAGCGCAGAAACGAAATGCTGGCGCCGGCTCAGCTTGGCTTCGCCGAACACGAGCGCCGCCACGAACGCGCTCTCCAAAAAGAACGCGAACATGCCTTCCATGGCCAGGGTTTGGCCGATCACGCCCGCCGAGTAGCGCGAGAAGCGCGCCCAGTTGGTGCCGAACTGAAATTCCATCGGCACACCGGTGGCGACGCCGAGCGCGAAATTCACGCCGAAGATCTTGGCCCAAAAGCGGGCCGCGCGATCGTACCGTTCGTCACCCGTGCGCAGCGCGCGCCACTTCCAGAGCACGATGAAGAGCGCGAGGCCCATCGTGAGCTGCGGGAACAAGTAATGATAAACGATCGTGAAACCGAACTGCAGGCGGTGCCAAAAGCTCGGATCGTCCAAGGATAACTCCGCCGGCGAACATAGACCCCGACCCCGTGAGTGCCAACCCGGCGGCGAAGGCGGAGCTCCGAAAAATCGCCACTTCAGTCAACGCTCGGCGCATGGGCCGGAAGTGGCGCCCTCGAGCGGCTACGCGCAGACGACGCGCGCGTCACGCGTGATCACGCGCGTGTTACGGCGTAGGCGCGGCAGCGTGACTCGTGTTGCCGCAATCACACGGCGCAAAGCCTGCGCCGTCTGCCAAGCAAGCTTGGCCCCCAGCGCAGGCGCCCGGACCGATGCAGCGCTGCGTCGAGCCAGGCGTGCAGGCCGTCAGCGGCTTGGCCGGCGCAGCCGGAGCTGGCTCGGCCGGAGGCGCCGTTTCCGCGGGCCGCGGAGGCAATGTGAGCGCGGAGTTGCTCGTCAGCACCTTCGGCAGCTCGCCGCGCCGATCGGCGCACGCGATGTCGAGTTGCGCCTCACGCACTTCGACTTGGCTTTGGCCGAGCTCGGCGCCGTACAGCTTGCGCCGGCTCACTCCACCGAGCACGACGAAGCCGCGGTTGCCACACAGATCATTGGCCCGCGTCACACACGTGTCGAGTGAGCTCCCGCACTCGAGGTGCCAAGAGCCGTCCGGTTGTCGAACCGAGGGCGCGTTCGCCGAATGACAAGCCACGACCCCGAATAGACTGACGAAAGGCAAAACGAACCGCTTCATGGACCGCGCCATGCCGGAGAGCGCGCGCGGCGGCAACGGCTGTGTGCAGGCTCGGTTGAGCCGCGCGGGATTCGGCGCTTTTTGCGCTTTGTCGAGTGACCCCGTACACTCGCACAATCATGCTCACTGGGGCGGAACGCGCGCTGTTTGGTAGAGGATCTTTATTCAAGCTGCTGTGCCTGGGCGTCAGCCTCTACGCCTGTGGTGGCCGCACGATCGATGACGGCGTCTATGGCTACCAGCCCTCGGGCAGCACGTGCGTCTACCGCGGGACCACTTACCGAGACGGCGCGTTCATCGCCGCCAACTGCGCCTGCTTTTGTAACAGCGGGCAAATCGAATGCGAGCAAGGCTGCACGCTCGCCAACGGCGGCACTTCGAGTGGCGGCACCTCGAATGGCGGTGCATCGAGCGGCGGCACGGTCGGTGTCGGCAATGCCAGCAGCGGCGGCAGTGCGACAGGTGGTTCGAGCGGCGTCGGCAATGCCAGCAGTGGCGGCGCCGGGTTCGGCGGCTCGAGCGGCGGTTCAGCGGGCGCTAGCGGCGGGTCCACGAATGGCGGCGGCGGAGCCGCGGGCAGCATCGGCACGGGCGGCGTTGCGGGAACTGGCGGCGTCGCTCAGTCGTGCGGCACACCACCACGCGCAACCGGCATGGCTCCACTGATCGACGACATGGAAGACGGCAATCCCCTGATCTTGCCGAACGACGGCCGGAGCGGCGCCTGGTTCGTCTACAACGACGGCTCGCCGGGCGGTTATCAGTTTCCAACGCTCCCGGGCTTCGTGATGCAAAGCGGTTCGGACGCGATGCTCGGTGAATTCTCGGCCAGGACTTACGGCAAAGGCTTCTCTTCCTGGGGCGCCGGCATGGGCTTCGTGCTCAACAGGGGTTGCCCATACGACGCGAGCGTGCACAAGGGCCTGCACTTCTTCGTGCGCAGTGAGCTCGGTGCGGCACGCATTTACTTGATGGTCGCAACCGCCGCGACCACACCGACCACGAATTACGGCACGTGCATTCCGAGCACGCCCTCCGCTTGCTACGACGACTATCAAACCGAACTCATGATCGACACGAACTGGTCGGAACAGACCATTCCGTTCTACGTCTTGAAGCAACAAGGCTGGGGCACGCCCGCAGCGTTCGATCCGCGCACGCTGATCAACGTGAATTTCCAAACCTTGTTCGGTGACGGCAATTCGTTCTCATTCTCCGTCGACGCGATTTCGTTTTACTGAACGCGGAGCGCGAGGCGGCTCGCTCACTTTGTCCCAGAGTGAGCTCATGTTCGCAATGTTTCCGGAACGCGACTCAGCCGGGGCGAGCGCGCGAATTTTCCGCGCTGCTCGCCTGAGAACGCGCGCTTCGAGTCGGAGAACGATCCCACGCGTTGCCGGTTCGTTTCCCGGAGTTTGCGCGAGAAATGTCGAAGAAATACCTTGCTCCATGCGAGGCGAATGAGATCATTGTCCTGTGATTTGCGCGCATTTCCACCACGGTTTAGCGAAAGGTGCCGGTTTCGATGTCGCTTCCCGCTGACATGGGCTCGGTTGACGAGGATGGCTTCCGAGTGAGTTTGGAGGGGGCGACGTTGCCAGACTTCGTGCAGATGGAGTGCCTGGCTCAATCCAACCGTGTGTTCCGAGTCACCTCGGGCCACCGCATCGGCTATCTGTTCTTCAACAAGGGGCAGATGATTCACGCGCTCAGCGGCGACCACGTGGGCGAGGCCGCGGCGCTCGAGATTTTGAAATGGCGCGACGGTTCGGTGGAGCCGTGCAACGTCGGCTGGCCCGACGCGCCCAGCATCCGCTCGTCCTGGCAGAACCTGCTGCTGCTCGCGGCACAAGCGCGTGACGAATCGGGGCGTCACAAGCTCGTGTCTTTTCCGGCCACTCGCAGCGCCGCCCAGAGCCGCGAAACGACCAAACTCGCCAAGAGAGAAGATACCCCGATGAATGCCCCGCCTAGCTCACAATCGCAGGCGCTCGCGCAGTTTCAAGCGTTCGTGCGCCTCGACACGCAAGGCAACGTCGTCAGCTCGAAGGGTGACGCCGAAGAGCTCGCCCCGCTCGCCGCGTACACGGCCCGCCTGGCCGACCTGATCGGGAACATGCTGGGTATGGAGGGCTTCGCTTCGCTCGAGTGCAGCTTCCCGAGCGAGCGCGTGTTTTTGCACCGCGAGCGCTCGGGCAACTTGGTCGCGCTGAAGGTGCCGAGCGACGCCGAGGTTGGCACGCTGCGCGATCGCTTCGGCCTCTGAGCTCAGAAACGGCATTCGAAAGGTTCCCCATGATAAGCCAAGTCTTGAGTGCGATGCGCGACGTCGACGGAGTGCACGGCAGCTTCGTGATCGACAAAACCGGCAGCCTGGTCGGTAAGGATTTACCGGCCATGTTCGACGACGCCGTGCTCACCGAGGTCGGACGCCGCATCACCCGCCTGAACGAGGGCCTAACCGCGAGCGGGCAGGATTTCGAACATTGCGTGATGCGCTTCGCCGACCACAAGCTTTACCTGCGCCGCGTGCCCAAAGGCTTTTTGTGCGTGCTGTCGACCAACGGCGTCAACACGCCGGCCTTGAAGATGGCGCTGACCTTGACCTCGCGCCGCGTCGACCCGTTGATCGCCGCGCCGGAGGCGGACACTGCCACCGCCGTGTTGGCGGCCGCCCGCCTTTCCACTGCCCCGCCGCCACCGCCCGTGCCCGAGCCGCCCAAGCCGAGCGAATCAGCGCGCCGGCAAGCAGCGACGTACCGCGGGCATCGCGTTTGAACGAACGCCGAGCGAGCTCACGGCTCCGCTCGATAAAACTCGACCCCTGCCAGATTGACGGTCCCTGTGCCAGCTAGCGTCACACTGCCGCTCGTGACGTCGACCGAGTAAGGCCCGACGCGCGCCCAAACTGCCGCACCGGGTTGCAGGATTTGCTGGATCCAGAATTTGTCCTTGGCCGCCCCCTGTATCATGAGCTGCCCCGAGTTCGTGCCCGCGCCGGAGCTGAGCCAGGCGTACGCCCAATATTTGCCGTCCGCGATCGGCAAGCTGGCGGTGTCGGCGCCCAGCGAGTAGCCCGTGCGGAGCATCGCCGTGGTGTTCGTGTCTGCCGAGGGCAAGACCGCGAACGAATTTTGATAGGTCGCCCCCGAATATTGGAGACGGGCCTCGCTGCCGGCTCGAAGGGCCTCGCCGCCGATGGTCAGCGCCGGCCCGTTCACGTTCACGCCGGCGGCATAGGCGCAGTCGGGAAGCAACGTGAGCGGCGGGGGCGCGCCCCAAATCAGCTGCTCTCCGCGGTAGACCGCGATCAGATCGTTTTCGAGCGGGCCACCCCGGATGAACGAGTAGTGAGTCGCTTGTTGAAATGCTGGATCTGGATCAGCGCCACCCGCGACGATATCGGCCGTGATATTGAGCTTCGTGAGCGGGATCAAGGATGATGGATTGGTCGGAAACGTGAGCTCGAGATAGCTATCGCTGACGAGACCCCGCCCGTCCGTCGGCCCAGGTGGCAAGCGATACACTCGTGCGACCAGATCGGAGCTGATGTCGCGCTGTGAGTTGTCCTGGCCGAAAGTGGCTTGCGTGTGCAGCGCGAGCACCGGCTCCGGCACGCCATTGTGATTGAAATAGTAGCGAATGCGCAGCTCCGGCAACGGTGTCTGCCGCGTGGTATCCAGATACGTGATGGCCAGCGAGAACTTCGGCGTACGCGTGAACGCGTCCCCGACGATGCTCATGTAGCTCATGCTCAAGACCGCAACACACGCCGAGTTCACGCAGGAGTTGCTCGCGCAGTCGCTGTTTTGCGTGCAGCGCTCGGTGTTGAAGCACGGCGCGCACACGCCACCACCGCAATTTTTGCCCGACTCGCCGTTGTTCTGAGTGCCGTCGAAGCAGTGCGCGGGATAGACGACCGGCTCGGGATAGACGCAAGGAACGCCCCCGGCACCGGCCGCACCCGCCTCGCCCGCAGTACCGGACTGATCTGTTCCGCCGCCGCCCGCCGGAGCACCCCCGGCACCGCTCCCGCCCGAACCGCCGTTCACGCCGCCTGCCCCGGAGCCGCCACCGCTCGCGCCACCCAAGCCACCGGCAGCACCGGTAGCGCCGGCAGTGCCCGCAGCACCCGCGGCGCCGGCCGCGGGGTGGCCGAAATCGTATTCAGGAAAGCCGCAGTCGCTCGCTGACGTCACGACGGCCACAGCGATGCTCGATACGGCGATCAACTGCCCGAGGTCGCGTGAATTCATCCGCCGCCTGGGGCGGCCCGCGCGACGGGTGACGAGCATCGATCACACAAGACTACCACGCGGGCTTCCGCCTTGCATGCGCATGGAAATACCGCGCGCCGCGGAGCTTCCGCGTCCGACGTAAACGTGTTGCCCGCGTGTTATTCGGCGAGATCGATCTGGTTGTCGAGCAAGATGGCGCCTTTCGACACTACGGTTTCGCCAGGCGCGATACCCTTGAACACCACGACGCGGCCTTCACGCACGGCGCCCGCGACGACGTCGCGTTTGACGAAGCGACCGGCGCTGTTCTTGACGTAGGCGTATTGCTTCGAGCCGTCGGAGACGAGCGCACCCGCAGCCACTTCGACGCTGCCGGGCGGTGTCGTGGCTTGGAACTGCATCTTGGCGTAGGTGTTCGGTTTCAAGCGACCGTCGGCGTTGTCGAGCACGACGCGCACGGGCACGGTGTGCCGCTCGGGATCGACCACGGCCGAGACCATGTCGACCTTGCCGTCGATCACCACCCCGGGCAGCGAGGTGATCGTCACCCGGGCCGGAACGCCCGGAGTGACCCCGTCGGAATCTGACTCGAACAGATCGGCGAGCACCCAAACCGTCGACAGATCGGCGATCAGCATGAGCGAGGTCTCGGCGCCGGGCGTCAGCTCTTGACCGGGCAGCACCGTCTTTTCTACGACACGGCCGGAGCGTGGCGCATGCACCACGAACTCGTTTTCGGAGCGCGAGGTCACGTCCAAAGACGCCAGCTTCGATTGCGCGACGTTGTACGAGAGATCCGCCTGCTTCAGTTGCTGAGCCGCGGCGACGGCTTCTTTCTCCGGCAAGGCGCGCGCGTCCACGATCGCCTTGGTGCGTTCGAGCACACCTTGTGCGGCCTCGACCTCGACCTTGGCTTTGCTTTGCTCGACGTGCAGCGCCGCCAAATCCGGGCTTGCCACGGCGAACAGCGGGGCGCCCTTGGCCACGGACTGACCGAGCTCGACCATGACCTCGGTCACGCGCCCGGCGAGCGGGACGCCGATGCGCGCCGCCTTGGCGTCATCCACCTTGACGAATGCTGGGACCGGATCGGTCCAAGTGTTGCCGATCGCCTTGGCCGTCTCCAGCTCGAGCACTTGCCACTGCGGCGCGTCGGCGGCGAGCGCGATGCTGCCATGATCGACCGTCATCCCCGTCTGCACGGGCATCGGGTTTGGAGCTTTGCGCACGAAGCGCGACGAGGCCCAGACCGTGGCAGCGCTCACGGCGATCGCGATCACCAGACCCGCGCGCGTGGTGGGGCGGAACTTGAACGCGCGATCGCTCGACGGCGGCAGATCCCCGCCGCGCGGGGGCGGAATGGGATTTTCTGCTTCAGCTTGCAACATCAACTGTCCTCTCGCGGCTTTTGGCCGACTAAATTTTGATCGATGCCGAGCGCGCGGCGCAGATCGTTCTCGATATTGAACAACGCAAAGCGCGTATCCGCCTCTTCCAGCAACAAGGAGGCGTGCTCGCGACGGGCGATCAACAAATCGGTCAAACTAATTTGTCCGCGCTGATAGGCGACGGTGGTCGAATCGACGACCTCCTTCGAGCGCGGCAGCGCCGTGCGCTGGATGTTGTCGAGCTTGCCCAAGAGCACGCGCCGCCGGATCAGCAGTGAACGCGCTTCGGACGCCGCGTGGCGCTGCGACGATTGCAGCTCGAACGAAAGCTCCTCCGCGCGGTGCTCCGCCTCCAAAGCCTGATATTGGCCGTGATCGAAGAACGGCAGGGGCAAAGAGGCCGACACGCCCACCGTATACGGCTGGCTGCCCGCCGCTTCATAATAGTCACGGGTAAACGCGACGCCGATCGTCGGATCCGGGATCGCGCTGCGGCGATGCAGGGTCGCTTCCGCGGTCGCGGCCTGCTGCGAAAAGCGCAGCGCGCGCAGATCGGGACGGCTGGCGATGACCGCGTCGAGATCGCCGTATGCGGCCCGCCCCGCCGACTTCTCCGCCGAATCGAGCGTGGTGGCGTCGGCGCGACAGGGCGCAAACAAGAGCGCTTCACAATCGGCGAGCGCATCCTGCAAATCCGACTGATTGTCGGCCACGTCGCGCTGGACGCGTTCGACATCGAGCAGCAGGCGCGCTTGGTCCACGCCGCTCACGTCCCCGCGATCCAAGCGGATCTTGGTCAGATCGGCCATCGACTGGGCGGACGCCAAGCCATCCTCCAAAATCTGCTGGCGGGAGCCGAGGTAGGCAACTCTCGTCATGGCGGCGCGCGCATCGCTCATCAGACCGAGCAGCGCGCTCCGATATTCCTCGCTGGACGCGTCGCGGCGGAGCCGCGCGGCTTGCGAGCGCGGACCGCGTTTGCCGAGCTCAATCGTCTGTGAAAGCCCGACCGTGTACGACAGAGTGTCCGCGCGGCGCACGCCGGGCACCTGCGGATTGAGCCGCCCGACGGCAATATTATTCAGCCCCAAATCCAGCGTGGGATTTTGCCACACGCGGCTTTGCCCGATCTCGGCGTCCGCCTGTTGCACCCGGGCCGAGGCCGCGCGCACGTCGGGGTTCATTTTTTTGAGCCACGCGACCAGCGACGGCGGATCGGCGAGCAGCGTAGCAATAGGCGCCGCCGCGACCGGCGCAGATGGCGACGCCGGCGCGCGAACCGGCCCCGGAGTCGGACTGCTAGCTTCCTGAGCCGCGGCCGGCCCCGCGAACGAAATGCAGAACGCTGCGGAAAAAGCAGAGAAAAGGACGAGCGTCGGATTGGAGCGGAACGGGAGGCGCATAAACGTGAGTCACTCTAGCCCAGCGCAAAGCATGCAACGTGCCACTTTCCATACGGCCCGAGCCAAAGAAATCTTGCTGAAAACGCGACGAAAAGCTGGCTTCGAACTTGCCCGAAAGCGGTTTCCGCGCCGGTGGCCTGGCCGACGCCGTTCAGCGGCCGGCGCGGCGCCGCACGAGCGGCGTGATATCGTCCCGCCACGCTGAAAATGGCTCGCAGATGCCTCCTCTTTTGCGCAGCCCCGGCCGCGCTCGCGCTCTGTTTGGGCTTTTCCAGCGCCTGCAGCAGCGACAGCCGGCCGAGCTCGCTCGTGAGCGCGGGCGGAGCGAGTTCCGCCGGGCACGGCGGCGAAACTGCGGGCAGCTCGGGAAGCCCGACGAGCAGCGGCGGCACGACATCGAGCGATGCGGGCGCAGCGGGCGAAGCGAGCGCCTCGCCCATGCCGCTCGCGGTTTTTCCGAGCGAGCTCGAAGCCGACGTGGCGTGCAACATGCAGACGTTCGACGCGACGCTCGTGATCCGCAACAGCGGCGATCAACCGCTCGTGATCCGCGACGCGCAAGCCGACTCCGGCTACCGCGTGAAGACCCCGCTGCCGCTCGAAATTGCACCGCTTCAAAGCGGCAGCCTGATCGTCACGCCGCCCGCACCGAGCGGGGCCGCCGACGCGGGCACGCTGAGCAAAGGCACGCTCACCTTCAGCACCAACGAGCCCGGCTCACCGACGCACGAAGTGACACTGCTCAGCACGGTGTTCGAAGGCAGCTTCGAGCTCACAGACTCCAACGGCACGCCCGTCACCCAGCTCGAGCTTCAACACGGCAGCGGTGGCGACTGCCCCGAGCTCACCAAGTACCGCATCGTCAACACCGGCAACGCCACCTTCAGCTTGCTTGGTCCGACATTCCCCGCCCATTTCTCGGGCACGACGCTCAATGAAAGCGGTCAGGCGATTCCACCCGGCGGCTACGCAGAGCTGCTCGTCGGCGGCGTTTCCGCGCCGGACAACGCGTGCAGCGCCAGCGGTGATCTGACCTTCACCGTGATGGGCCCGCTCTGCGGCAGCGCGCCCAAGCTCCACGTCAACTGGGCAAAATCAAGCGATCCCGACGCGGGCACGAGCTGCGCGTGCAGCGTGCCCGCACTCTAACCGGCGGCGAACAACACGGAGCCATTCCGCAGCGGCGGCACGATCGACCGCCGAGCTCCGCCGCTCGTCGATTTTTTTTGATGGTCACGAATGCCGACAAGCGGCGGCGCAGCCTTCGGCGTCGAGGTGCGGCTGCCTGCGGCGCAAGCTTCGCGCTTATTGAACCATCCCGCGCACGAGCGACTGACTGCTGCGGCGCCCGGGCGGCGATTTCGGCGGAGCCGGCGGCACCGCGCGCAGCGCCTCTTCCAGCATAAAGCGCGGCAACGCCGCCAGATCGTCGAACTCGATCGCCAGCGCGCGGCTGAACTCACCCGGCCTGCGACCATGCACCACGCGCGTCACTGTCGCCTCCGCGTCCACCCAAACCGTGCTGCGCGGAATGCGGAATGAAACCAAAATCCGCTCGCCCGTGAGCGCCGGGTCGGCCGGGCCGACCAGCGCGCCGGAAGCCGACAAATCCACCACGCGATCGGCGAGCAGGCTGAAATCGCGCTCGCGCACCACCTGACACGCAATTTTGACGGTGTGACGAGAGGAACGTCGTGGGGTCTTGGGCTGGCGACGCATGGCGATCTCCTGGAAAACGAAATCGTAGCGACCTTCGATCGGGCAAGTCCAAATTCCTGTTGCTTGGTTGCCGTCGAGCGGCGATTCGCCGGCAACCCGCGCCCGCTCCGACCGACGAATCCCCATGCCCGATCCAATCCAAGCCTCCTACGACCCAGCCCAATGCACGCTCGACAGCGAACCGACCCTCGCCGAAGCCGAGGCCCAGATGAGCCTCGGCTCGGCGCACCCCAGCGCGCTGGGCAGTGCGGCGAGTTCGCCCGCGCCGAACGCTGCGGGCGGTTCGAGCACTGCGGGCGGTCCGAGCGCGCCGCCGTCGCCCGCGGTGAGCGCGCTCGTCTCGCGCTTCACGACGCCGACCGTGGTGCATCCGCCGGTCGAGCCGTCGCTCGCCCGCGCCGTGCTCGACTGCGGTGTCGAAGGCGCGAACCTCGCACTGACCAGCGCGCTCGTGCTGGCCGCCATACCGGAAACCGCCGGCGCATCGCTGCTCGCCGGCGCGCGCATCGGCCTTGCCGGCGCCAGCCTGCTGCGCTGCATCGAACGCGATGAAGCACGCCAAATTCAAGACGGCAATCGCGCAAACCAAACCGCGGATTGCCGCGCGGAAGGCGCGCTGCCCCTCACCGCCGCCGACGGCAACGTCGTGTGCGCGAAGCCATGAGCTCGCTGCATGTTCAGCTCCTGCTCGTGTACGCTGCGGCGATGGCTGCAGCGCTCGGCGGCTGGTTTGCGCCGGTCAGGCGCGGCGCGGTCGCGCGAGACGAACTCCTGGTCTGCGCCGTGAGCATCGGTTTGGCGTGTGCCCTGCGCCGCGATGTGCCGACCGCGCTCAGCTTGGCCACGCTATTTCCGAGCAGCTATTTGGCATTCAGGGGTTGGAAAGGCGCGGCAGCGGCGCCCAGAGCGGCGTGCGCGGCCGCGTGCCTGGGCGCGGCGTGGTTTTTACTGAGCACGAGCCAGCGAGTGGATCTGATGTTCATTGCGGGCGCGATCGGCATCGCGGGACCGCGCTTGCTGCTCTGGGTCAGCGAGCGCGCGAGTCGCAACTTCGGCCTAGCATTGGTCGTCGCGGCGACACTGTTCCAGCTCACGCGCATCCCGATTCTGCTCGCGAGCTGAGACGCGCGAGTGGAGCGCCGCGGTTCGGCGCGCGAAGGTGAGCAGCCGAACGGCAGGCAGCACGCTCGCCGTGCGAGTTCGTGCAGCAGCTCCAATTCAGCAACGATGCAATCCCGGCGCACCGCCAGCGGTAACAGCAGGAGGAGAAATCGACTCGCACGGCAAATCCTGAGCGCGAAGGGCCTCCTGGAACAAGGCGCGCACGGTGCATTCCATTGCGGTGGCACCAGAAAATCTGCTCCGGAGAGCTTCGGCGCGGCTCCCGTGAGCTTCGGCGTTGCTTGAGCGGGTTCGGCGTCGCTGCTTCGAACTCCGGCACAGCCTTGAGTGACCGATGTGCCGCGACCCGTACCTCCTCGGCGGCGCTCGACCTTCCCCAATTCGTGCTCGCGCTCGCACCGGTGCGTGGGGCGTCAAATAATCCAGGCCAGCGGCAGCAATCGCCGCGCGCAGCGCGCGAATGGAAAGGTCCATGCGCGGGGAGCAGCCCTGAGTGAAGTGAGCGTGTTACGGCGCCTCTCCGGCACCGTGACGGCAGCCTGGAGCCGACGCTTGAACGTACCCTCTAAAGGTGTACACTGCGCCAGTGGTGATCCGGACCGTCACACTGAGCGAGCGCGCGACCAAGGACTTGCGCGGCGTACCTCGCCACATTCAGGAGAAGTTACTAGTTTGGATCGATGCAGTCGAGCTGCGGGGACTGGCGGAGGTTCGAAAGGTGCCGGGATTTCACGACGAGCCGCTCAAGGGCGACCGCAAGGGCCAGCGCTCCATTCGATTGAACCAAGCATATCGGGCGATCTACATCGTCGTTTCCGGCGCAGCACAATTTGTTCGAGTCGAAGAAGTGAACAAACACCGGTACTGAACCGGTTTAGGTGGACCAATGGCAACCAAAAAAAATACTCCCAAGCAGCCAATCAATGCCCGCCGACACCTCGAGAAGCTTACGGGTGGGCGGCTCACTTTCGGCCGAATGATCAACGCGACGCGGCTTGCGGAGGACATGTCACTCGAAGCCTTCGCTCAACAGCTGGGCGTCTCACGTGCCTACCTGTGCGACGTGGAGAAAGGACGCCGCGCTGTCAGCGTCGAGCGCGCCGCCAGGTGGGCCCGCACGCTCGGATACCTCGAAGCCCAGTACGTCGCACTCGCCTTGCAAGCCGAAGTGAACGCCGCGGGACTGAAGCTCCGCGTCACGGTCGAAGCGGCCTAACGGGCCGCTATCATTTCGTCGTGACGTGACCATCAAAAAACCTATGGATCGGGCGCGTCGGGCTGTTGCTCCATGCCGGCACGCCGGCACGCCGGCTTGACGTCGCGGACTTCGGCTCGGCCTAGCGACTAAAGCGGAGATTGACGCGCACTGCCGTGGCGGCGGCGTTGCCAGCGCGATCGAGCGCGGGCACGAAGTGCTGATTGGCGAGGCAGGTGCGCGCGGCGGCACCGAAGCCCTGACGACTTGGAGTCTCGGACAAGAGTTGCGTGTGCATCACGCTTCCGCTTTTGGCGATCGTCACGAGCACGGCGACGTCGCCCACGTCGTCCTGCGCGTTCGACGGAAAAAATCCGCGACAGGGGTCGGAGCCCGGGAGCTGCGGTTTGCGGCTCAGATCCGCAACCGGCGTGAGCACGTCGCCGACGGGTCGCGCCGCAGCCGGAGCGTTCGGCGTCGTGCCCGCGACTGGAGCGACGCGCGCTCCCGCCGCGCCGAACGTTGCGGTTCCACCGACCGCGACCACTCCGCCGCCAAACGTCGCGGCGTTGGGATCATTGGTGAAATCGACGGCTTCCTCACTTTGCTGCGCCGGTGCAGCGCTCGGGCTCGCTAAATGAAGCGCGCCCGCGCGCGCTGCGGCCGGTGCAGCGGGCGCCGTGCTCGGCGCAGCCGCCTTGGGCGCGTCGACGGGCGTCTCCGGTTCGGGCAGAGCCGGATCGGGCACAGGCGGAGGCGGCAAAAATTCGACGTCGACCGGCGGCGGCACGCGCTCTGCGGTCGCGGCCGAATGATGCGTGAAAGCCAGCACGGCGATCGCCGCGTGGCTGCTCAGCGCCAGCGCCCAGCCGGCCAGCACGAGCCCGCGCCGGCGCGACGCGCGCCCAAACAATTGCCCGACCAGAGCCTCTAAATCAGTGACCGGCAGTGACGCGGAATTCGCGCTCATGATCGGCTCCTAGTGCGCGCTCGAGGTCGCGGCGGTCTTGTCCGCGGCAAATGCGATCTTCACCGCGCCCGCGTCGCGCACCAGATCGACCACGTGCATCACGCTGCCGTGACTGGCGTCCGCAGAAGCTGCGATCACCGTGCGCAGCTCCGGGTTTTGGCGGAGCGCGGCGCGCGCCTGAGCGCGCAACGCTGAGTCGTCCACGGGCTGGCCATTCGCGAGCACTTTGCCGTGCGCGTCGATGCTCAGGGTGAGCATCGTCTGCGTGACGCTCGCGCTGGCGGCTTTCGGCAAATCCAGCGGAATGCCGTGACCGGCGATGAGCTTCGCGGTGACCATGAAAATGATCAGCAGCACCAGGGTCACATCCACGAGCGGCGTCACGTTGATGCCGGTGATCGCTTCGTCGTCGTTGCTTGTACTTGCCATGTTCAAAGCCCTCCCCAATCATTCAGCGGGCAGTGAGCTGACGCGTTGCGCGCCGAAGTTGTCCGCGCGCTCGCGAATTTGCGGCGACGAAGCGCGACGCGCTCCGCCCGATTGATCGCCGCCATTCGTAGCCGTGTCACCCTTGGCATAGGCCAGCAAAATGTGCGTCAGCGCGTCGGCGTTCGAGAGCGTAGCCCGGATTCGGCGTTGAAAATAGTTGAACGCCGCGACCGCCGGGATCGCCACCGTGAGCCCGATCGCGGTCGCCACGAGCGCTTCGGCGATCGCGCCCATCACGTCCGTCGCGGGGCCCGTCGCGCCGCCGCCCATGCCGCCATTTTGCAGCTTCTCGAAGGCCTGCACGATGCCGATCACCGTGCCGAGCAGCCCGATGAACGGCGCATTATTGCCGAGCGTACCGAGAAACGCGAGCCGCCGCTCGAGCCGCATGCGCTGCAGCGCAGTCGCGCTCGCCATCGCCTCCTGTGCCGAGTCCGCGCCGCGCCCGAGCTGCTGCAACCCCGCCGCG
>Ga0068855_100002931_pt1 | contig 20879 bp, 19 predicted proteins | sample KBSCornC52_FD_66592 | JGI IMG/M metagenome (GOLD analysis project Ga0068855, IMG submission 66592) | Corn rhizosphere microbial communities from Kellogg Biological Station, Michigan, USA - KBS Corn C5-2 | ecosystem: Host-associated > Plants > Roots > Rhizosphere > Soil ...
GCACCGACTGATGCGGACCGCCGGCCAGCGCGCGGTCTGCGACGAGGTCGATCTCGGCCAGCAGGGCTTCCAGCCGGCAGGCGCCGTCAGCCCGACTGAGCCCCGAGCCACGGCGGTCGAACGCGTACACCGGCAGGCCGAGCGCGGCGATGCGTTGGGCGGACTGAACGAACCACCCGGAGTGGCTCTCGAGGCCGTGCAACATGACGACCGGGCGCCCGGGCCCGTCCACGCCGAACCGGCGGACCGGGATGTCATATCCGGCCGGAGCGGCGATCCGCGTCGCCGGCGGAAGCTGGCTCGCGACCGGCGTGGGCAGTCGGTCGCGACCGATCCGCGCCTCTGGAGTGCCGGCGTGCGAGGAGAGCATCCCCGATCCCTCAGCAACGCCCGTGCCTCAGCGGCGTGGCGCCCGGGCCTTCGTCAATCGCGCCAGACGGGGAACCGGGCGCGCACAAACTGCACGCCCGGCGGTCGGCCGCGCAAGAATTCCCGGCGCCGGCCGGCCTCTCCGCTGCCGCTCAGGGGAGCAGGATGCGCCCCGGTGCTCCGCTGGCGCCGTTCTGGGTGTGGCAGCTGTTGCAGTCGCCCGTCGATTGCGTCTCGACCATCGCGCGCTCCTGGCCCATGTAGACGACCTTGGCCTGATACGGCAGCTTGACCGAGGTCGACGAGGAGAAGTTCCCGGCGCCATTCGGTGTCAGGGTCAGGCTCTTGCCGTCGGCGCCGGTGACCACGACCTGCGCGCCGGCCGTTCCGTTGAACCCGTTGCAGAGATCGGGCTCGTGGGCCGTCGGATACAGAGTGCCGGCCACCGAGAACGTCGGCGCCTCGCCGCCGCTCGATTTGTGGCACGAGATGCACGCCAGGCCCGGGTTCATGCTCGATGATCCCTCGTTGCCGCCCTTCCAGGTCGTGCCGCTGGTGCAGGTCGGCGCGACGGAGAATGGATCGGGCGGCGTGCCCGCGTCGGGAGTCACGGCGCCGGAGCCAGCCGCGCCGCCGGCGCTGGAGCCGCCCGTGCCGGCGGACGCGCCGCCAGTCCCCCCCGGTCTGGAGCCGCCGGTCCCGGGCGAGGCACCGCCCGCGCCCGCGCTGCCAGAGCCCATGGGCGAGCCCCCCGTTCCCGGCGACGTGGCTCCCCCGGTTCCGCTGGTCATCGCACCGCCCGTTCCGTCGCTGGCGGAACCGCCCGTTCCGGGTTGGTCCGCCCCGCCGGTCCCGGACGGGGTCGCGCCGCCGGTGCCCGTGTCCATCGAGCCCCCCGTCCCGGCTGGCGGTGAGCCCGAAGCTCCGCCCGTCGCCGCGCGCGTGCTCCCCCCTGGGTCGGTGATCTGCCCGACGCAGCTGAGCGTCAGGCCCGGAACCGCCACGGCCAGCGTCAGAACCCACCGCAGCTCGAATGAACGGCGCATGACCCTGGAGTACCGTCACGACGCCGCCAGCAGGCACGGGGCATGAACAGGAAGTTGGAACAGAGGCTGCATGAGCCGGCGGTTCTGCTCGGAACATCCCGTGACCCTCAACCGGAAAATATGGGCGAAGCTGCTTCGCCCGTTCACCAAGGTCCATCCCGAGGAGACGGCCCTGGTCGCGCTGATGAGCCTGACGGCCTTCTTGCTGCTGACGGCCTATTACCTTCTGAAGACCGTTCGCGAGCCATTGATCCTGCTTCAGGGCGGCGCCGAGGTGAAGCTGTACGCGCGCGCCGGTCAGGCGCTCGCGATGGCGGTCTTCGTCCATTTCTACGCGCAGCTGGCGCGGCGAGTCGGTCGCGCCAAGTTGCTCCGGTTCGTCTTCCTGTTCTTCATCTCCAACCTGGTCCTGTTCACGATCCTGGCCCAGGCGAACGTCCAGATCGGCTTGCCGTTCTTCGTCTGGGTCGGCGTCTTCAGCTACACGATCGTCGCGCAGTTCTGGGCGCTGGCCGCCGACATCTACGATCGCGAGCAGGGCAAGCGTCTGTTCCCGCTCATCGGCGCCGGAAGCTCGATCGGCGCGGTGGTCGGCGGGCTCGTGGCACGGGCGATCGTTCCGCTGGGCGTTCCGGCGCTGATGGGATCCGCCGTCCTGTTGCTGGTCGTCTGCGCCGCGCTCATCGGCGTCGTCGAACAGCGCGCCCGGGCCGCCGGGCCGCACGATCTCGAGACCGTGGAGGCGCCCATCCTGGCGCGTGCGCCCTGGCGGCAGCTCTCCCGAGATCGCTATCTGTGGCTGATCGCCGGGATGGTCATTCTGCTGAACTGGGTCAACAGCTCGGGCGAGTACCTGCTCGATCGCACCTTGCTGGCAGCGGCGAAAGCCGCGGTGGGGACCGCCCCGCAGACGTTCATCGGCGCGTTCAAGGCCGACTACTACGTCTGGTACAACGCGATCGGCCTGGCGCTGCAGCTGCTGCTCGTCTCGCGCGTGCTGGCCGTCTTCGGCGTCCGGTTCGCCCTCTCCTGCCTGCCGGCGTTCGCGCTCTTCGGTTACAGCGCGGCCTTCATCGTGCCCACCCTGGCCGTCATTCGGATGGTGAAGATCGGCGAGAACTCCCTTCAATATTCCCTGCAGGAGACCACACGCCACGCGCTGTTCCTGGTCGGCTCGCGCGACGAAAAGTTCGTCGGGAAGACAGCCGTCGACACGGTGGCCGTCCGGATGGGCGCCATCCTGTCGGCGCTGGCGGTCTACGCCGGGTCGCGTCTGAGCTGGTCGACGACCACCTTCGCCGCCATCAACGTGGTGCTGGCCCTGGGATGGATCGCGTTCGTGGTCGGCATCAGCCGCGAACACCGCCGCCGCGAGCTGCGCCTCGCCCCTGCCAACCCTTCAACCGACGGTGGCGCCTTGCTGACTGCCCCCCAGCCATCGTCGTGTTCAACGGGGTAGCCTCGACGGCGACGGAAGGCCCCTCGCACGGGGCGGCACCCCGGCACTCGTCAGCTGGGAAGGGCGACGGACGTGGCCAGCACGCGGTCGTTGCTGGGTGCCGTGACGTTCGCGCGCTGCTCGGCGGTGATGATCACCTGGAAGGATCGGTAGGGGGTGTGCGCCTTCAAGTGACCCTTCAGGTCCGAATCGAGCTGGAGCACACCCATGGTCCCCACGTCGGAAGGCGGCAACCCGATCGTCGCCTCCCTTCGTGGTCGCCTGTGACGCGCACTGAAAACTGGCGACCTCCCACCTCGAAACAACCTCCGGTCGCTGCTGGACGTCCTCGACACATCGTCAGGTGTCGCCGAGCACGTCGCGCACGTCGAGCTGTTGCACCACAACCGAGAGCACCACCGTGGCGGCCGCGGACCGGCGGTCGACCGGATGGTGACGAAGCCGCGGTCGCGACCCACCCTGGAAGCCGGATGGCGGGGACCGCAACTTGGAGGGAGAGGGAGGTGCACGATGAGCACGGACAGAAGATTCGCAAACACGGGCAGAAGACTCGCGCTCGGTCTGGCGGCCGCGGCATTCTTGGGCCTCGGCGGCCCCTGGGGCGCCTCGGCGGCAGGTGCTCCGGGCAGCGCGGCGGCGCCGGTCTTCACGCCGGCGGAGCTGGTCGGCACCCTGCATCGGCTGAACCAGATGGAGATCGAAGCCGGCCAGATGGCCCAGCGCCGCGGGCGGACCGAGGCGATGAAGCACTACGGCGCGACCCTGCAGCATGACCACGCCACCGCCGACGAGCACCTGAAGGCGTACGCCCGCGCGCACCACCTCGATCTCGACACGGCCCCGCCCCTCGGGATTGGCACCGAGCTGAGTCAGGCCCGCCATGAGCTGGACAATCTTCAGGATCTGGGTGGCGCGTCGTTCGACCGCGAATTTGCCGAGCTCATGGTCCAGGACCACGACAAGGCGATCCAGATGGTCGACCACGCGAGCAAGCAGGTCACCGATCCTCGTCTGAAGGCGATGCTGGGCGAAGTCGAGCCGAACCTGCGCGAGCACAAGCAGATCGCGCAAAATCTTCTCTTCCAGGACGACGCCAGCGCCGCCGCCGCACCGTCGTCACCGCACAAGACGAGTCACTGAGCCGACGCCTCCGGGTCGCGCGGCCGGCTTCCGGCTGGGTGTGCCGGGCGCCGGCGCCTTCAGCCGCCCAGCCGTGGAACACCCGGGCCCCAGGTGTCGGGCGGGCTGAGATCGGTGCGGATGGCGACCTTTTCCCGAGACCGGGGCGCCCCGCGCCGGAAGATGGCCGCCGACTGGTCGATCAGGTAGTCGGCCGCCCGCGCCGCCAGCGACTGGATCGTCAAGCCGGGGTTCGCGGAGCCCTGGGTCGGAAACAGGCTGCCGTCGCAGACGAACAGGTTGTCGACGTCGTGGGTGCGGCCGAACGCGTCCGTCACGGACGTGCGCGGATCGACGCCCATGCGCGCGCCACCCACCAGGTGCGCGAACCGCGACTCCTGCACCACCTCTTCGGCGCCCGCCGCCCACATGACGTCCTCGACCTTCTTCCGGGCAAAGGCGATCAGCTTCTTGTCGTTGTCGCAGAGGCCGAACGTCACCTTGGCGACGCGGATGCCCCGGTGATCCGTCTCGTCCGCCAGGGTCACGCGGTTGTCGGGGTTCGGCAGCAACTCGCCCAGGACGGCGATGGTTCCCCAGTGGTTGTAGTCCATCATCTCGCGGCGCAGCGCCCAGCCCCAGCTCCCCTTGGAGGCGATCATCTGCTTGGCGAACGCGATGGGCAGCGGGGCGACCGACTGGATGGCGAAGCCGCGCGCGAAGTCCCGCTGCGGGTCGGTCTCGTAGAACTCTTCGGTCATGCAGTGGGCCGGCGGAGCCTTGTACATGCGCACCAGCTCCGAGAACCGCCCCAGGATCACGTTGCCCGCCTGGGCCATCAGGCAGCGCCCCACCATGCCGCTGGAGTTGGCGAGCCCGCTCGGGTAGGCGGGGCAGGCGGAGTTCAACAGCAGCCGCGGGGTCTCGATCGCGTAGCCGCTGACGATCACCGCGCGCGCGCGCTGAAACCGCTCCGTCCCCTGGTGGTCGACGTAGCGCACGCCGGTCACGCGGTTCTCCGCGTCGATCTCGATCCGCGACGCCATCGCGTGCGCGCGCACCTCGGCGCCGTGCGCGATCGCGTCCGGCACGTGCGAGATCAACGTGGACTGCTTGGCGCCGACCTTGCAACCCTGGATGCAGAAGCCGCGGTAGATGCAGTGCGGGCGGTTCCCGCGCGAGCCGGCCAGGATCGCCACCGGGCCGCCGATGCTGACGCGAATCCCGAGCTTCGTGCAGCCGCGAATCAGAAGGTCCCCCACCCCGCCCATCGGGTGAGGCCCGAAGGTGTAGCCGTGGGGATCGCCCCACGGGAAATAGGCCGGCCCCGAGACCGGCATCTCGCGCTCGAGAAGCTCGTAGTAGGGCTTGAGATCGTCGTACGCGATCGGCCAGTCGACCCCGACGCCGTCCTGCGACTGGGTCCGGAAGTCCGACGGGTGCAGGCGCGGCGTGAAGGCCGCCCAGTGGACCGATCCGCCGCCGACGCCGCGGCCCGAGTTGTTCTCGCCCAGCGACAGCGGGTGCGAGCCGCCCGTCACGCGCGGTTCGGTCCAGTAGAGCTGGTGCGAGCCCTTCTCGTCGGAGACCCAGTCGCGCTCGGTGTCCCAGAACGGACCGGCCTCCAGGCCCACCACGCGGAACCCGGCCCGCGACAGCCGCTGCACCAGCACGCCGCCGGCGGCGCCCACCCCCACCACGCAGTAGTCGACCTGGTCGTCGGGGCTGAACCGGCGCATCGGCGCGTCCAGGACCTGCATCGGTCCCAGGCGGTGCACGCCGGGCTCGGGCGCCTGGAACGGGCCGCCGATGGGCGACTTCGGCTTCGTCAATGCGTGCCCCCCTGGCTCGTCCCGTAGAGATCGTCCTGCCCGGCGACCCGTTCGGTCTCGGCGGAGCCGGCCGCCGGCGGCGGCGCCCAGGCGTACCGGCGCTCGTCCACCTCCCAGGGTTCGCGCTGGCCCCGTTCGAGCCGCATGTAGCCGCGCGGGTAGGCCGGCCCGCCGAACCCGATCTCGTCCCACGCCCACGGGTGCGCGTAATACACCTTGCAGACGTCGTGCAACATCAACAGAAAGAACTTGTGGGCCGGCATGCGCCGCCACGCTTCATGCTCTGACGGCGCCTTGCCGTGGTGGAGCTGCTTCAAGATGTCGTCCTGATCGGCCGCCGGGAGCTGCTGGAACGGCTGCCCGCGTCGCGCCTGTGCGGCGGCGGCGATGCCCGCCAGGCCCAGGCGGTAAGCCTCGCCATCGGGCGGCATGTCCTCGAAACGGAAGCCGTCTCCCTTGCCTTCGTACAGCCTCTCGTCGATCCAGGGCACGATGGGGATGCGCCGCGCCTCCGCCCGATCGTCCTGCGGAAGCAGGCGGGCGCTGGCGGCCTCCAGCAGCGGGACCTCGTCGCCCTGGAAGAACCGGATGTGCGGCAGGCTCTCGACCCGGCGCAGGACTTCGCGCCGCGTCGCCTCGTCCCAGAACGCCTGCTGCGACAGCGTCGAGAACCCGGGGTAGTACCCGGGCTGGATCTTGGGCGGCAGCGGGTGGCCTTCGGAATCCACCGGCCACAGCTCGCGCGGGTCAGCCGCCGGGCGCTCAGGGTTGCTCATGCGCGCGCCTCCCGCCGCATCACGCTGGCCAGCAGGCCCAGGAACCCGGCGGCCGAGAACAGCAGCGGCGCAAAGATCGGCGGCCCGTAGAGGATGTTGTACCCGAGGCGTCCCAGGCCACCGGGCCGGCGCTTCACGCCGCGCGCGTGATACAGGAACCCGATGGCGCCGTTCGCGGCGGCCAGCAGGGCCGTCGCGGGCAGCGCGGTCCGGGCGGCCCGGCGGCTTTTCACCGCCCACAGCGCGCTGGCGGCCAGCAAGGGCGCCGTCACGATGGGCGTCCACTGCGCCTTGTAGCGGAAGTTGTTCTTGTAGTGCGAATACAGCGCCTCGAGCCCGCTCAGCAGCGCCGCGAACGACGTGGCCCCCGCCATGTGCTTCTGGAACTGTCCCTCGCGGACGTCGTAGGACCACCGCCAGCGCGGGCGGAACCGGCGCGGGAACGAACGGTCGCCCGGATCGTCGGCGCGCCGCATGAACGCCGCGATGATGCCCAGATACCCGCCGATGCCCAGCAGCAACGGCGCGAACACCGGAGGACCGGTCGTCACGTTCACGGCCGGGATGCGCCAGCCGCCGGGCTTGCGCGCCACCCCGCGCACGTGGAAGACGAACCCGACCACCCCGTCGGCGATCAGCAGCCCCGACAGCGCGGGCATGAGGGTCCGTGCCACGGACGGGTCGCGCGCCCCCCACAACGACGCCCCGCAGGCCAGGGCGGACAGGGCGATCGGCGTGTACATGATCCGCTGCCCGTAGCTGCCCCGGTAATGTTCGTAGGCGACCTCGGCACCGCCCAGCAGGCTGGACATCCCGGCGATCAGCGCCAGGCTGCGCTGCGCGCGTCCCTCGCGCACGTGCTGCGGAAACAGCAGCCCCTCCTTCAGGACCGCCAGCGGCCAGTGCTCGCGGCCACGCCGCTCGCGACGGCGCGCCAGCCAGACGATGGAGCTGCGATCCAGCAACGCCAGCGCACGGTCGAGGATCGATCGGCTCACGCGCTGATCAGTAAGGCCCGCCGCGCCACCGCGCCACGAGGGACAGTCTCGATACCGTTGTGCGGACGTGAGCCGGGTTTCACGGGCGCCGCTGGTGGAGGCGGCCGCTGATCGCCGGGCGTGGATCGGGTGTCGAGCCATGCGTCAGCGCCCAGGCGCGACGGTGCTGCACCACTTCGATCGGCCCGTCACGGCGTACGAGCTCGACCGCCGTGTGATCGTCTGACTGGCGCTGGAACCGGAGAGACACGCGTGCCTGTCCGACCGGCAGGTTCTCGACGACCATCTCCGGCAGCCAGGCGGGCAGGGCCGGATCGACGAACAGCACGTTCAGGGGCGCGTACGCCTCGATCCCCAGCAACGCCCGCGTAAAAGCCAGCACGGCAGAGGCCGACCAGGCCTGGGGCGAGTTGGCGTCGGGATAGAGCCCCGGAAACGGGTGATGGGCGTCGCGCGGGTGCCCGCCGAACACTTCCGGCAGGCGAAAGCCCGGAAACAGGCAGGCCGCGTCCAGCTGCGCCCGGACCGTGCGCCACAGATGGTCGCGCATCCCGCGCCTGGAAAACCCGGCGGCGAGCATGGCGTTCTCGACCGGCCAGACCGCGCCCCGCTGATAGCTGAAGGGATCGTAGGCCGCGTGGCGCGACGAGAGGGTTCGCACGCCCCAGCCCGAAAACAGGTCGGGGGCCATCAACCGTTCGGCCAGGCGGCGCGCGCGGCCTCCGTCGCAGATGCCGCTGGCCAGGCAGTGCCCCGGGTCCGATCCGACGGAGCGGACCTGCCGCCCCTGCGCGTCCACCGCCATGGCGAACGTCCCCTCCGCGTCGATCCAGAACAGCTGGTTGAAGCGACGTTTGAGCCGCGCCGCCACGCCCGCCAGCCGCGCGGCCTCGTCCGGTTCATCCGCGCATGACATCAGGTGCGCCAGAGCCGTCAGCGCTTGGTGCGCGTAGGCCTGTGTCTCGCACGTGGCGACCGGGTCCGGCACCAGCTTGCCGCTCGGATACAGCAGCGATTCGGACGAGTCCTTCCAGTTCTGGTTCTTTTCCCCCTGAGTGGAGCGGGTCTCGAACTCGTACAGACCGTCGCCGTCCAGATCGCCGTCGCGTTCGAGCCAGGCGATCGCGCGCCTGGCGGTCGGAAGGTGGCGCGCGACGAGCCGTCGATCACCGGTCCAGCGCCAGAGCTCGTCCAGCACCATCGGATAGAAGAGATTGGCGGTGACGTCGCCGTAATAGCGGCCATGTGGGTTGAAGTTCAGGGCCGCCAGCGGATCCGTGTGCAGCTCGTGCACCAGCCGGCCGGGCTGCGCGTCCCGCCAATCGTCGCGCTGCTGGGCCACGTACCGGTCGTGCACCGCCAGCGTCCCGCGCGCCAGCGCGGTGCCCAGCCAGAGCGACTGATACGCCGTCACCAGCGAGTCGCGCCCAAAGAACGTGTCATAGGTCGGGACGCCGGCCGCGATGGTGACGGCGTGGGCGCCGGCGCGAAGATCCGGCAGCTCCAGGCTCTGCAGATCGTCGCGCGCGCGCGACAGAGCGGCGGCCAGGACGGCCGCGTGTGGCACGGCCCCCGCGACACGGAATCCGGGACTTGCTGGCTGCTCGCCGGAGGGGCGACGGCGCGGGACGCGGGCCGGCCGGCCGTCCATGGTGGGCGTACAGCGGACGGTGGCGCGGGCGGTGGCGCGCGGCTGCAGCGTCAGCTCGAACGCGACCCCGTGGCGGGTGCGGCGGGCGTGCGCCGTGCTGCGCACGCTCACCTCGAGCCCGCGAACGAGGAAGGCCGTCCCGGCGTCACCCTGGTGCGCGTACGCGTGCCGGGCGCGGTACTCGAATTTGGCTGTCGCCGAGCCGCGGCCCACGGTCCAGGCGTGGGTGAGGCGGCCGCGGTCCTTCCGCCGCTGGCCAGCTTCGCTGACCGCGATGAAGTCGCCGTCGATCTGCAACTCCAGGCGGACGCGGGCCGTCTCGCCCGACCAGTTCGAGACTTCGACCTCCTCGCGCAGGCCATCCTCGAGGTGCCGCGTGAGCCGCAGGGCGATGGTGCTCTGCGAGGGCTTGGCCGCCTTCTTGTAGCGCGGGTGCGGCGCCCGGCGGATGTAGTACCCCAGCCAGCTCGATTGCGTGAGCGGGGATGCGCCGGCCGGCTCGGGCGCCTGGCCGTCGATCAGCCATCGATAGGACGACACGACCCGGGTCTCCCAGCTCCAGAGCCCCAGCCGCCCGGTGGGCGCGACGAAGCCATCCGCGCCCGTCAGCAGCACGTGCCGCCCGTGGCTGATGCAGTCGAGCTCGCCATGGGGACGCAGGCACACCAGCCCGCCCGCCGACAGAGGCGCATCTCGCGGCATCGCTGTCAGGGATGTTGAGCATGCCGGCGCCGCTCGCCATCGGCTCCGGGACCGATGGCCATCCGGCCAGGACCATCGGGGTCGGGATCTGGCGCGGCTCAACTTGTTGGATCGCAGATGGCTCTCACATTCGCAACCAGGAGGTGCGACATGCGCAAGACAATGGTTGCAGCGGCACTCAGCTTCCTGATGGCGGCCGGCGGCGTGGCCCTGGCGAACTCCAACTCGGCGACCCAGGGCTCGCCCTCGTCGAGCACCCCTTCATCACAGACCCAGGGCGCCCAGGGAACGGAACACCAGCAAGGCACGCACGCCACCCGGCAGGCGGCCCCGGCCAATGGCCAGGCGCCGGTTGGATTCGCCGAGGAAGAGGTCACTAGCGGGCCCTTCACCGTTCAGAGCGTCGACAAGAAGAACCGCAACGTCGTCGTTCGCGCGCCCGACGGGACGGAGAGCACGGTGAATATCCCGGCCGGGACCCCGGGTTTCGATTCACTGAACAAGGGCGACAACATCCAGTTCGACTATTTCGCGGCCGCCGTGTTCGGCCCCGGCAACCAGCAAGCCAATCGCGCCAGCCAGAGCGGGTCGACGCCGGGCAGCAGCTCGAGCGCGGCGGCCAACAATCACATCGGCCGGGTCAGCAACATCCGGAAGATGAACGACAACGGCAACAGCAACACCAACAGCAACGTGGGCCATTCGGGGCACACCCAGAGCTCGGGCTCGCAGGGGTCTGGCTCCGACCAGGGCAATCGATAAGGCCGGTCACCGCCATGGTTGCCACCCGATCTCTCGCGCGGCTGGACGCGCGGACGGTCCGACTGACGTCTGCGGCACTGGGAACGGCGCTGGGCGTCTTGTGGGTCGTCGCGCTCGGCACGGGAGCGACCCTGTGGGTCACCTGGGTGGTCGCGCTGGCGGCGCTCGCCTGCTTCGGCACCATCGCGCTGGTGCCGGAGCGGCGGGCCGGGCTCGTCGCAGCTCTGAACCTTGGTTTCGTGGCGGCGGTGCTGGCCGCCTGCTGGATCGTCGGCCTGGCGACCTCCGCGACAACCTGGCTCGTCTGGTGCTGCTTCGCGGTTGCGCCGCTGGTGTTGCTGGCGGCGCTGGGCGCCGGGCTGGCGGCGGCCTTCGATCTGCTCTGACCGGCGGGTCAGTCGGGCTCGCCCGTGCCGGATTCGAGCCAGGCTTTCCAGAGGCCCAGGAACACCGCCCCGCCCAGGAAGCTGGTGATGATGCTGGTCCAAAAACCACCCAGCAGCGCGTGCCGGTACGTGAAGACGTACGTCAGAAGCCCGCCCGCCGACGCGCCCAGCATTCCCACGACCAGATAGGACGCCGCCGGGATGATCGACGTCCGCTCCTTCGAGGCGGCGGCCAGGAACAATCCCATCCCCAGTCCCAGTGGCGGCCAGATGAAGGCCGCCCACACGGTGCTGATCACCAGCGACACGCACGCGATTTAGGACCGAGCGGGCCGGCGCGCAATCCGGTGCACTGATGAAACTGCCGGCAGTCGAAAAAGCGCACCCTGTAGGCCCGGCGCCTGATTGATCTCGCGGCGGCGAGATTTACGACAGACGCGTGCCCGCGCTGTTCCCCGTCTGGTCCGACACCGCGCTTCGCATCACGCTGGGTCTGCTGGGTCTCGCCATTCCGGGCGTCTTCGTCGTGCCGATGGTGTACGTCCGCACGCCGTACAACCTGAATCGGAACTTCGAGGTGATGCAGCCGGTGCAGTTCGATCACCGGCACCACGTCAAGGACGACGGCATCCAGTGCCTCTACTGCCACGACGGCGCTGACCGCGCCGCGTACGCGGGCGTCCCCAGCACGCAGGTTTGCATGGGCTGCCACAGTCAGGTGTGGAACCAGAGCCCGATGCTGGAGCCGGTCCGGCGCAGCTACTTCTCGGGGCAACCGATCCCCTGGAACCGGGTGCACCTGGTCCCCGACTTCGTCTTCTTCAATCACGCGGTGCACGTGAAGAACGGACTGGCCTGCGCGCAATGCCACGGTGACGTGACCGCCATGCCGATCGACCGGAAAGAGCGGCTGTTCACCATGGGCTGGTGCCTCGACTGCCACTCGCGGCAGCCCGATCGCTACGCCACCACCCCGGCGCTGGCCACCGTCGTCTCACAGAAGCTTCCCGGCGACGCCAAGACGCCCATCGGCCACCTGCAACCGATCCCGCACCTCCTCACCTGCACCACCTGTCACCGGTGACCATGGACCCGCGCGCCAAGGACGAGCTCTACCAGATCCGCAAACCCGCCGGGCCCGGCGCGGCGGAGCAACCATCCGCCGAGTTCTTCGCGTCGGAGCTGGAACGGCCGGCGATCGATCGCCGGCTGTTCATGCAGCTCACCGGCGCCAGCTTGACGCTGGCCGGCCTGAGCGGGTGTGCGCTGGACCGCCCGCGCAAGATTCTTCCGTACACGAAGCAGCCCGCGCACGTTCTGCCCAGCGAGGCCACGTTCTACGCGACGTCGATGGTCATCGACGGCTACGCCAGCGGCCTGCTGGTCGAGAGCCACGAAGGGCGGCCGACCAAGATCGAAGCCAACCTGGCGCACCCGGCGACGCTGGGGGGCACCAGCATGTTCCAGCAAGCCGCCGTCCGGCAGCTGTACGACGACATGCGCGGGCGCCGCCCCCGGCACGCGGCCACCCCGGTGTCCTGGGACGACGTGTTCCAGCGGCTCTGGCGCCAGCGCCGGGACGACGGCGCCGGCCTGCGCATCTTGCTGGAGCCGACCGCCTCGCCGTTGCTGCTGGATCTGCTGGCGCGGGTCCGGGCGCGCTTCCCCGAGGCGCAGTTCGCGTTCTTCGCGCCGCTGGACAGCCGCCACCAGCAGGAGGCCAGCCAGGCGGTGTTCGGCCGGCCTCTCCTGCCGCATTACGATTTCAGCCAGGCCAAGGTCATCCTGTCGCTCGACTGCGATTTTCTCTGCGGCCTGCCGTTCTCGGTGCGCTACGCGCGCCAGTGGGCGGACCGCCGCCGGCAAGACTCGCCCGCCGACGACATCAGCCGGCTTTACATGGTCGAGAGCCTGCTCAGCGTGACGGGCTCGGTCGCCGATCATCGGTTGCGCCGCCGCCTGTCCCAGATTCCCCAGGCCGCGTTCGCGATCGCCGCCGAGACGGTGGCGGTTCCGTCCGTCGTCCGCGGCGCCGCCGGGCGGCTGGGCGGCCCCCTGGGCGGGAGCGCTGACGAGTGGGTGAAGCAGGCCGCCCGCGATCTGGCCAACCGGCCGGGCGCCAGCCTGGTTCTGGCCGGCGACCGCCAGCCGCCGGCCGTTCACGCGCTGGCCTATCTGATGAACGCCGGGCTCGGCAACCTGGGACGCACGCTGTTCTTCACCGAACCGGTGTTGCCGGTGGCGGGCGCCCACCCGGGCCTCATCCCGTTCGAGAGGCTGGTCGCCGAGATGCGCGGCGGCCAGGTCGACACCCTGTTGATGCTCGACACCAACCCCTGCTACGGCGCGCCCGCCGATCTGGACTTCGGCGGCGCGCTGGCCCGCGTGCGCGAGACCTGGGCCTTCAGCTACTACGAGGACGAGACCGCCAACCGCTGCACGAGCTTCGCCCCCACCGCTCACTTTCTGGAGAGCTGGGGCGACGCGCGGGCCTACGACGGCACCGTCTCGATGATCCAGCCGCTCATCCAGCCGCTGGTGGGCGCCAAGACCAGCAGCGAGATCCTGGCTGCGCTGGCCGGCGAGCCCACCCCGGACGCGCACCGCCTGCTGCATGCCTACTGGACGGGCCCGGGGGGCCTGACCGAGGACGGCTGGAGCCGGGCCGTGCAGGACGGGTTGGTGGTGGGAACCGCGGCGCCCCGCGTGACCGTCGATCCTGACGCCAACGCGGTGGCACGGCTGCTGCGCGCGTTCCGGCCCGCCGCCCGGCCCGCCCAGCCCGGCATCGAGCTGGAGTTCTACCCGTCGCCGACCGTCTACGACGGCCGCTTCGCCAACAACGCCTGGCTGCTCGAGCAGCCGGAGCCCATCACCAAGCTCACCTGGGACAACGCCGCGCTGATGAGCGCGGCCACGGCCAGCCGGCTCGGCGTCGCCAACGAAGACGTGATCGAGCTGCGCGCCAGCGGCGCGGTCACGCACGCGCCGGTGCTGATCGCCCCGGGGGTGGCCGACGACGTGGTGGCGGTGTGGCTCGGCTACGGGCGCTCGGGCGCGGAGAAGCTGGCGGCCGTGGGGTTCAACGCCTACCCGTTGCGGACCCGGGCAGCGCCACACCACGTCCCCGCGGACGCCGTCCGTCGCGTGCCCGGCAACCATCTGCTGGCGCAGACGCAGATCCAGTTCTCGATGGAGGATCGCCCCATCGCTCTCAAGCGGACGCTGGAGGGATACCGCGAGCACCCGGATTTCACGCGCGAATACAAGGGACCGGTGGACTCGATCCTGCCGGAGGTCGATTTCCGCGGCCCGCAGTGGGCCATGTCCATCGATCTCGGCATCTGCAGCGGCTGCAGCGCCTGCATGGTGGCCTGCCAGTCGGAGAACAACCTGCTGGTGGTCGGCAAGGACAACGTCCTGCGCCACCGGCAGATGCACTGGCTGCGCGTCGACACCTACTACAGCGGCATCCCCGACGAGCCCGGCCTGATTCACCAGCCGATGCTCTGCCAGCACTGCGAAAAAGCTCCCTGCGAGTACGTCTGCCCGGTGAACGCGACCGTCCACAGCCCGGACGGCCTGAACGAGATGATCTACAACCGCTGCGTCGGGACGCGCTTCTGTTCCAACAACTGCCCGTACAAGGTCCGGCGGTTCAACTGGTTCGACTTCACCGAGCTGCTGGCGACCAACCGCGGCCTGGTCCAGCTGCACTACAACCCCGAGGTGACCGTTCGCGAGCGCGGGGTCATGGAGAAGTGCACCTACTGCGTGCAGCGCATCCGCGCGGCCGACATCCGCTCGCGGATTGAAAAGCGCGACATCCAGCCGGGCGAAGTGGTGACCGCCTGTCAGGCCGCCTGCCCCACCGGCGCCATCCAGTTCGGCTCGCTGACCGATCGAGACACGCCCATGGTGCGCTGGCGGCAGCAGGACCGGAGCTTCGCGGTGCTGCACGACCAGGGGACGCAACCGCGCACCATGTACCTGGCCCGCATCGAGAACCCCAACCCCGATCTGGTGGGCTACCGCGCCGACGAAGGGAGCGGCTGATGCGCTTCGGCGTGCTGGCGGAGTTTCACGATCCGGATCGGCTGCTGGCCGCCGTGCGCGCGCTGCGCGAGCGCGGTTACCGCCAGATGGACGCGTTCACGCCGTTTCCGGTGCGCGGTCTCCAGCAGGCGCTGGATCTGCCGCGGCCCAAGCTGACGCTGATGGCGGGCGCCATCGGAACCTTCGGCGCGGTGTTCGCGTTCTTCCTGCAGTGGTTGACGGTCGGGTACCTGTACCCGCTGGACGACGGCGGCCGCCCGCCCTTCTCGATCCCGCCGTTCATCATCATCACCTTCGAGACCATGGTGCTGTTCGCGTCGATGGGCGCGTTCGTCCTCTTCTTCTGGAGCTGCCGGCTCCCGCGATTGAACCACCCCGTGTTCAACGTGCCGGGGTTCGAGAGCGCGACCAGCACCGGGTTCTGGGTGGGCGTGAACGCCGGCGACGACAAGTTCGACCCCGACCAGACCGAGCGCGAGCTGCGCGAGCTGGGCGCGGCGCGGGTGGAGTACGTGGGGGATCAGACGTGACGCCGCGCGGACGACGGCTGGTCGAAGCGGCCGCGCTGGCCGCCTGCCTGGGCGTGCTGGCGGCCGGCTGCGAGGGCGTGCTGCCCGAGCCCGACTTCGAGCGGATGCAGCAGCAGCGCGGGTACCGCCCGTTCGGCCGGTCGGTCCAGTTCGAGGACGGGCGGGTGATGCGCCCGCCGCCGCTCGGCACCATTCCGCGCGGTGAGGTGCTGGGGCAGCCGGCGCTCACCCGCGGCGTGCAGGCGTCCGGCGCGTACACCCCGGAGATTCCGATCCCGGTCACCCGCGCCGTTCTTCAGCGTGGCCGCGATCGGTTCGACATCTACTGCTCGGCCTGCCACGGCGTGCGCGGAGACGGCGACAGCATGGTGGCCACCAACATGACCCTGCGGCGGCCGCCGTCGTTGATCGACGAGCCGGTCCCGTCGTTTCCACCGGGACGCGTATTCCAGGTCGTCAGCGTCGGCTACGGCCTGATGCCGGCCTACGACGTGCACCTCAGCGTGTCCGATCGCTGGGCGGTGGTCGCGTACCTGCGGGCGCTGCAACGCAGCCAGCGGGTGCGCCTGTCCGAGCTCTCGCCGGATCAGCGGGCCCGGGCGCTGCATGCGCTGGGCGGAGGCGCGCCATGACCGGCCCGGTGCACGAGGACGTATTCCAGGAGCCGGATCACCTCCCGCGCGGCCTGCTGTTGCGCATCGCCCTTGGAACCGTGACCGTCGGGCTCAGTCTCTGCGTCATCGCCTACCTGCTTCTGCGCGCGCGCGAGCACGGGCTGCGGCCGTCATCGGCGTACCCGGAGGCCAGCCTGCCCGCGCCGCACCGGGTGGGACAGGTCCGGCAAGAGGTCTTCACGATCGCCGACCCCAAGCCCACGCCGCTCGAGGCGCAGGCCCGCAGCCTCGAGCAATACGGGTGGGTCGATCGCGCCCACGGCATCGTGCGGGTGCCGGTCGAGGTCGGCATGGACCTGGTCCTCGGCGAGGCGCGCGCCAGAAAGGCAGCCCCATGAGGCGTTCCGTCCTGGCGATGCTGCTGGTTGGCGTCCTCTCGATCGCCGGACCGGCGGTGGCCGCACGCGGTCCGTTGCGCGGCCCGCTGCCGCCGGCCGCCCTCGACGTCGGCATCGAGGAACACCTGGGACAACTCGTTCCCGCCGACCTGCGCTTCCGCGATCAGGACGGCCGTCCAGTGCGCCTGGGCGACTACCTGCACCGCGGCCGCCCGGTGGTGCTGGTGCTGGCCTACTACCGCTGCCCGATGCTCTGCGACCTGGTGCTGCGCGGGCTGGCCAGCGCGTTCGCCGAGATCGGCTGGACGCCCGGCCAGCAGGCCGACCTCTTGACGGTCAGCATCGATCCACAGGACACCCCGGCCGCCGCGGCGCTCAAGCAGGGGCACGTCTTGCAGGCGCTCGGGCGCCCGGAAGCGAAGGCGGGCTGGCCGTTCCTGGTCGGGGACGCGCGCAGCGCGCGCGCGCTGGCCGACGCGATGGGGTTCCGCTACGTCTACGATCCGACCAGCCATCAGTACGCGCACGCCGCCGGCGCCGTGGTGCTGACCCCGGAAGGGCGATTGGCCCGCTACGTCTACGGCGTGCAGTTCCGCCCCTTCGACCTGCGGCTGGCGCTCACCGAGGCCGGCCAGGGCAAGGTGGGCGGAATCGTCGAGCGGGTGCTCTTGACCTGCTTCCGCTACGACCCGAGCGCCCGCCGGTACGGCATCTACGTGGTCGGCCTGCTCAAGGGCGGCGGCGCGCTGGTGCTGCTCACGGTCGGCATCTGCCTGGGCGTGCTGTGGCGGCGCGAAGCCATCTTGCGCCGGGAAGAGCTGGCGCTGAAGGACCGACCCGACGACGAGGCGCCCGAATGACGCCCCCGCCCGGCCCCAGCCACCAGGCGGCGGTGAACGAGCTGTTCCGCCGGCTGCTGTTTCTTCCGCCGCAGTCGTCGACCATGGCCGCCGACATCGACCACCTGCACTACTTCGTCATCAGCACCACGATGGCGGGCGCGTCGCTGGTCGGCTTGCTGGCGCTCTACTGGGTCATCAAGTACCGCGTCCGCGGCGAGCTGGACGTTCGCGCCCGACCGGCACCCACCACACCAGCCTGGTTCGAGCTGGTGCTGGCGGGCGGTCTGCTCAGCCTGTTCTGCCTCTGGTGGGTGATCGGCTTCATGCAGTACGTGCGGCTGCGCGTCCCGCCCAAGAACACGCTGGACGTGTACGTCACGGCCAAGCAGTGGATGTGGAAGTTCGCTTACTCGGACGGCCAGAGCTCGATCACGACCCTCTACGTTCCGACCGGGCGGCCCATCAAGCTGCTGCTGACCTCGCGCGACGTCATCCACAGCTTCTTCGTTCCCGACTTCCGGATCAAACAGGACGCGCTGCCGGGCCGCTACACGACCGCCTGGTTCGAGATCCCCGAGCCAGGCACACACCAGGTGCTGTGCGCCGAGTACTGCGGAACGGGACACTCGATCATGCGCGGGCAAGTGGTGGCCCTGGATCCGTCCGACTACGCGCGCTGGCTGGCGGCCGGCAACACCGATCAGAACATCGGCGATCTGGGCGAGCAGCCACGCGCGCCGCTGGGGCAGACCGGCGGCGTTCCGCTGGCGACCTCGCCCGACATCGAGCCCGCCTCCGAGGAGGAATTTCCCCCCGCGCAGCTGCTGAATCTGGTGCGGGTCGGAACCGAGGCCGCCGCGCAGCAGGGATGCCTGCGCTGCCACACGCTGGACGGCACGCCCCACATCGGCCCGACCTGGGCGGGCCTGTACCGAAGCCGCATCCCGCTCACGAACGGAGCGACGGTCGTGGCCGACGAAGCCTACCTGACGGAGTCGATGATGGATCCGCTGGCCAAGATTCATGCCGGGTACGCGCCGGTCATGCCCAGCTATCACGGCCTGCTGTCGCCGGCCGAGACCGGCGCGATGATCGAGCTCATCAAGTCGCTGCGCGACGTCCCCGGGCGCACGACGCCGCCGGTGGCGGTTGCGCCGAACGCCGCGACACCGCCCGCGGGCGCCATCGGGCGCGCCAACCAGCCGCTGCCTGCGCTGCCGCTCCACCGGGCGCCGGCGCAGCAGCCGATGGCGCCGGCCCTCGAGCAGGGGCTGCCACCGCCCGGGCTACAGCCCAATCCTCCGCCGGCCGGCCGGATCCAGGTCGACGCCCCCACCGGGTCCCGCTACGTCGTCCCGTCCAGCGTGGGCACGGGGCCCGACGCCGGCGCCGGCACGCAGCGCCCCGACTCGATCCTCCGGGAGGTCAGGCCATGACCGCGCCAGCGGAAGCCGTCGCAGAGCCGCTCGAGGAGCCGAGCTACCTCCAGGCCGACAGCGGCATCTGGTCGTGGCTCAACACGCGCGACCACAAGCGCATCGGCGTCATGTTCCTGGTGGCGGTGACCGGCATGTTCCTGCTGGGCGGCATCTTCGCGCTCGCCTTGCGCACCGAGCTGCTGACGCCCAACCGCACGATCATGGACGCCATGACCTACGACCGGCTGTTCACGCTGCACGGCGTGACCATGGTCTGGTTGTTCCTGGTCCCCAGCATTCCGACCAGCTTCGGCAATTTTCTGCTGCCGCTTCAGATCGGGGCCAAGGACCTGGCGTTCCCCAAGCTCAACTTGATGAGCTTTTACACGTTCGTGCTGGGCGCGGTCGTCACCTTCGCCGGTATGCTGGCCGGCGGAACCGACACCGGCTGGACCTTCTACGCGCCCTACGCCGACACCACGCCGACCGACCTGGTCCCGGTGGTGATCGGGATCTTCATCCTGGGCATGTCGTCGATCTTCAGCGGGATCAACTTCATCGCCACCACCCACCTCATGCGCGCGCGCGGGCTGCGCTGGCGCAACATGCCGCTCTTCGTCTGGACGATCTACGCGACCAGCGTGATCATGGTGCTGGCCACGCCGGTGCTGGGCATGGCGCTGGCGCTGGTCGGCCTGGATCACGGGTTGAGGCTGGGGATCTTCGACCCGGCGGTGGGCGGCGATCCGGTGCTGTTCCAGCACATCTTCTGGTTCTACTCGCACCCGGCGGTCTACATCATGATCCTGCCCGGGATGGGCGTGATCAGCGAGGTGGTGCCGACCTTCGCCCACCGGCGCATGGCGTCCTACGTCGCCGTCGCGGTCTCGACGCTGGGGATCGCGTTCGTGGGTTTCCTCACCTGGGGGCACCACATGTTCGTCTCCGGCATGTCGACGTTCGACGCCGGCGTGTTCGGCATCATGTCGATGTTCGTGGCCATCTTCTCGGCCATCAAGGTCTTCACCTGGACCGGAACCCTCTACCGCGGACAGGTCGTCGTGCGGGCGCCGCTCATCTACTTCTTCGGCTTCCTGTTCCTGTTCGTCTTCGGCGGCATGACCGGCGTGGCGCTGGCCACCCAGTCGCTGGACGTGCATTGGACCGACACGTACTTCGTGGTCGCTCACTTTCACTTCATCATGGTGGGCGGCAGCGTGACGGCGTTCCTGGCCGCCGCGCACTACTGGTTCCCCAAGATGTTCGGCCGCCTCTACAACGAGCGGGTGGCGATCCTGTCGGCGGTGGCGGTGTTCATGGGGTTCGTCCTCACCTTCTTCCCGCAGTTCCTGCTGGGGAACATGGGGATGCCGCGCCGCTATTACTCCTACCCGCCTCGGTTCCAGTTCCTGCACGTGCTGTCGACGGGCGGGGCCTGGTTGCTGGGCGGCGCGGTCCTGCTCGCGCTCGGAAACCTGGCGGTGGCGCTCAGATGGGGGCGCAAGGCGCCGGCCAACCCGTGGCACTCGCGCGGGTTCGAGTGGCTCACCAGCTCGCCGCCGCCCAAGCACAACTTCGCGGTGACGCCGACCCTGGATTTCTCGCCCTACGACTACACGCTGACCGAGGAGGAGGCCCGTGCACGAGCCGGCGCTCGGTGAGCAGTTCGTCGATCTCGAGCACCAGTCCCAGGCCCTGCGGTTCGGGATGTGGGTGTTCGTGATCAGCGAGATCCTGCTGTTCGCCGCCCTGTTCACGCTCTACGCCGCCTACCGGACCATGTTCATGTCCGACTTCGAGGCGGGCATCCTGCACAACACGTTCGCCTACGGAACGGCCAATCTGTTCGTGCTGCTCACGAGCGGCCTGACCGCCGCGCTGGCCGTCCACGGCGCGCGCAGCAACCGCCGCGTGTTCACCG
>Ga0068855_100002932_pt1 | contig 20872 bp, 17 predicted proteins | sample KBSCornC52_FD_66592 | JGI IMG/M metagenome (GOLD analysis project Ga0068855, IMG submission 66592) | Corn rhizosphere microbial communities from Kellogg Biological Station, Michigan, USA - KBS Corn C5-2 | ecosystem: Host-associated > Plants > Roots > Rhizosphere > Soil ...
AACGGATGATTGGCGGGGAAGGAGTCGTTGTGCAGGTAGCTGTTGACGACGGGAGCACCCAAGCGTTCGGCCAGCGCCTTGCATTCCTCGATGGCGTCGGCCATCACGACGCCGCCGCCGGAGATGATCACCGGGAATTTCGCCTGGGCGATGAGGTCGGCGGCCTCATTCAAGCTTTGCTCGCCGCCGGGGCCGCGGTCAAGCTTGCGCGGCTGAGGGATCTCGACCTTGACCTTGCCGTAGAAGTAGTCGCGCGGGATGTTGAGCTGCGTCGGGCCCATCTCCGCCTGCGCGCGGTCGAAGCAGCGCGCGGTGAATTCGGCCATTCGTGCCGGGTGCGTGACGTGCCCCTGATACTTCGTGAATTCCTGGAACATCGGCAACTGGTTCGCCTCTTGGAAGCCGCCAAGACCGATGCCCATCGTGCCGGCCTCGGGCGTGACGATCACGACCGGGCTGTGGGCCCAATAGGCGGCCGCGATCGCGGTCACGCAGTTACTGATGCCGGGCCCGTTCTGGCCGATCACGACCCCGTGACGGCCCGATACACGCGCATAACCGTCTGCCATGTGGCCGGCGCCCTGCTCATGGACGACCGGAATCAGGCGAATGCCTGCCGGCGCGAAGATGTCCATCGCGTCCATGAACGCTGAGCCCATGATGCCGAACATGTCGGTCACGCCGTTGGCGGCGAGCGTCTCGACGAAGGCCTCGGATGGCGTCATGTCTTGGGGGCCGCTAGCCGCGGCACGGGGGGAAGTGGATTGGTCGCTCATGGGGTGTCTCCCGGTCAGCATTTAACGGAATAGGTCGTTCCAGATACTAGGCAGTGCCGACCTGGGGTCAAGGCATTGCGCCAGCCGACGACGAATTTGGAATGAAATGAAATGATTCGTTTCGAAAGGCGTGAGAGGGCGAGGGTGCGTCCGTCATGCCGGTTGCTTCGGCCGCTCCTTGCGGAAAGCGCGCTTGACGGCGATCAGCCCGTCGCGGAACTCGAAAAGATCGCAGCCTTCGGCCTCGATGCGCCAGCCTTCGACGTGCGTGCCCGTGAACACCCATTCCGAGACGCCGCGCTCGCCGCTGATGTAGTGGCGCCCCTGACCCCAATGCGCGTCGGGGAAATTCCGAAATACCGCTTCGAACGCGGCGCGCACCGCGGCACGGCCGACGAAGCGCGTGCCATGCACTTCCGGGCCCGCCGCCGCGTCGAACACGCAGTCCTCGGTCATCCAGCCCATCAACGCGTCGGCATCGTGGCGATTGAATGCATCGGAAAACGCGGCGAGCGTGTCAGCCGTCACGCGGGAAGCGTCGAGGGTCGTATCTGGCATAGGTGTCTCCGTGGGGATGATGGTCCAAGCCGCAGCGCGCACGACTGCGCGGCGCGGCATCGATAGTCGATAGGGAGACGTTAATGGCTGGCGCTACCCGGCGGTAGCGCCAGTTCGGCGATTTCGGTTGGGCCAGCGCGGACCCGAGCCAGGCTGCCCGCGGCGCGCGCCGCTGGACCCATCGGATCCTTTTGCCTGGCACTACCGGGCCGCTTATTGATTGACAATCCTTGACTCAACGAATGACTTTGCACTCGGGTGTTGGGCGAAACACTGAAGTCGGTGGGTCTTAGCACTGACTATACTTTTTGTGGCACTTAAGGAGACGGCAGTGAGAGTACGAGCCCTACCTGAACACGGAAAGCCGGCCGAGCGCTCCACGGCGCAAAGCGAAGCGAAGGTCAAGCTGCGTCGCGCCGGCACGAACATGAATTCCTATTGGTTGACCGGCGCCGTGCTCGTCATATCGGTCTTGATCTGGCAGGCCGTCTCGATGGCAGGGGTCTTTCCTGCGTTCGCGCTGCCTTCGCCCGTCGCGGTATGGCAGGCATTCGTCGACATCTTCCGTAACGGATACGGCGGGCAGTCTCTGGTCGGCGACATCTTGATCAGCTGCTTTCGCATCCTCATCGGTTTTGTCGGGGCGATCGCGATCGGCGTGCCCGTCGGCCTCTTGATGTCGCGCAACAGAATTATTTTCGACCTCATCGACCCGCTGCTGCAATTCATTCGGCCGGTGCCGCCGCTCGCCTACATCCCGCTTCTCGTGGTTTGGTTCGGCATCGGGGAACTCCCTAAGGCCATCCTGATTCTCGTCGGCACGATCCCCGTCATCATCATCGGGACCATGTCGGGCGTGAAGAGTACGCCGCCGCTGCGCATTGCCGTGGCCCGCACATTGGGCGCGACCAACGCGCAGATCTTCCGCAAGATCGTGTTGCCTTCGGCGATGCCGGAGATATTCACGTCCATGCGCGTGGGCATCGGGGTGGCCTGGACCTGCCTCGTTGCGGCCGAACTCATTGCCGCCAGCAGCGGGCTCGGGTGGCTCGTGCAGTTCGCTGGGCAAGCGCTGCAAGTTGCCGTCGTGATAGTGGGCATCGTCATCATCGGGGTGATCGGCTATGCCATGGAGTTGGTGATACGCAAGCTCGAGAATTGGATCGTGCCCTGGCGTGGACATGATTGAGTTCAACCATCAGAGGAGACAAGACATGAAAACGAAATTCGCAATCCCACTCGCGAGCGCGACGCTGGTTGTCGGCGGCTGTCTCATCGCCGGCTTGGCCTGGGGGCAGGGTAAGCCGAAAGTCATCATCGGCTACGAGGACAACGGCGCGGACCCGTATATGGTCTCGATGGCGGAGCATATGTTCGAACGTCATATGAATGCCGACGTCGAGTACAAGCTGTTCAGCTCGGGGCCGGCCGCCATGAGCGCGCTGGCGTCGAACAGCCTGTCGTTCATGTGCGGCCTCGGGGTGCCGCCGCTCGTCACGGCCATCGCGCAGGGCTTGCCGATGACGATCGTCTATAACCAGGAACGCTACACGAACGCAGCCGGTATCGTGGTCAAGCCCGAAAGCGGCATTCGTGACGTCGCAGGCCTGCAAGGCAAGAAGATCGCGATCGTGGCCGGCTCCCAAGCCTCGTTCGAATTGGCGACTTTCCTCGCTCAGGCCCACGTACCGTATTCATCGGTGACGCAAATCAATATGGCGCCGCCGCAAATGCGGACCTCTTGGGTGACGGGCGCCATCGATGCGGCGATCGTTTGGGATCCCGTGTTCAGTGCACTGCGTGCGGCGGGCGGCAAAGCGATCAAGACCGACGGCGATTTGCCGCGCAGCGCATCGAGCTACAACGTTTGCATTGCGAACGCCGATTGGGCGAAAGCGCATCCGGATCTTGCCAAAGGCTTTGTCGCCGCCCTCGATGAAGGCTATCAGGTGACACAAAAGGATCCGGACAAGGCGATCGCGGAGATGGCTCGGCAAACGGGCGTCACGGTGCCGGTCGCAAAAAGCGAACTGGCGGGCTACGAGCTGTTTTCGGGGGCCGATCAGACGACGCCGAAGGTCATGGGCTCGGGCGCCGGCATCAAGACGTCGGCGACCTACGAGACGTTGGTCAATACCGCCAAGGTGCTCAACCAGATCGGACGCATACAAACGGTGCCGGCAAGCTTCGACGCCAATGTCGCGCCGCAGTATTCGCAATCGCTGGCTCACTGAGCCGCCGCAACAGAATGCTTATTGCCTCGGCAGGAGACGGACTTGAATATCGTTATCGATTCCCTGTACAAGACCTTCGGCTCGATCTCCGCGCTCGAGAACATCAATCTGCAGTTCCAGGGCGGCGAGTTCGTCACGGTGCTCGGCTCGTCGGGCTGCGGCAAGACGACCTTGCTGCATCTGCTGGCCGGCCTGACGTCTCCTTCGAAGGGGAACATATTTATCGACGGCGAGGTCAAGGACCAGCCCGGCGAGGACCGCGTCGTCGTATTCCAGCAGGCGGGGTTGTTTCCGTGGCTCACCGTCGAGGAGAACATCGAGTTCGGGCTCTCGCTGCATTCGGTGCCTAAGGCAGCACGTCATCGGGCCTCGGCCGAAATCTTGCACACGATCGGCCTCGAAAATTTCGCTCAGCACAAGCCTTATGAGCTGTCGGGCGGGATGCAGCAGCGTGTGGCGATTGCGCGGGCGCTCGTGATGAAGCCGAAGGTCCTGCTGATGGATGAGCCGTTCGGCGCATTGGATGCGCAGACGCGCAGCGCCATGCAGACGTTCTTGACGGCGCTGTGGGACCAGCTACGGTGCACCATCGTGTTTATCACGCACGATATCGACGAAGCCATCTTTCTCGGCACGCGCCTCGTCGTGCTGTCCGCCCGGCCAGGGCGGGTGGCGCTCGACGTACCGATCGAATTGGAGCGGCCGCGCACACCGCAAGTCGCCTTCGAGCCGCATTTCTTGGAGCTCAAGAAGCAGGCGATGGGCATTCTCGCGCATTGAGAAGACGGGCGGCGTGTCATGTGCGCAGCGCTGCACCGCGCACGGCGCCGCATGAGGGCCGCGGCTTCGCGGCTGTCGCCTTAGCCGTCGTGCCCGTGTAAAAGCGGCGCGAGGCGGTTTGCGGCTTCGCGCATCCGCGGCACCGATTTGAGCAAATCGTCCAGCGTGGCGCGCGCCGTGGGGGCATGGACGGCCAGCGCCGCGAGCACGGGGCCGCCCGCGGCCGCTCGAACGGGCACCGCGACCGCCACCATGCCCCGCACGAATTCCTCGTTGTCTATACCGACGTCGCGCTTGCCGAGGCGCTCCAGTTCAGCGGCGAGCCGCCCCGCATCGGTGAGCGTCCGGTAGGTCATCTCCTTGAGCGTCAGGCGCGCGAGCATCGCGTTACGCTCGGCGGTCGTCATCTGCGATAGAAAGAGTTTGCCGCTCGCCGTGCAATGCAGCGGCACGCGCATGCCCGGCCGCATCTCGAGCCGCAACGGCTCGGTCGTCTCCACGCGCTCGACGTAAAGCACCGCATCGTTATCGAGCGCCGTCAAATTGCAGGTTTCGCCGAGTACGTCGACGAGTGCGCGCAATACGGCGCGGCACCCCCGCGTAAACGTATTGTTCGATAAGGCCGACAGCGCGAGCTGTGCCGCACGCGGGCCGAGCGTGATCGCTCGGTCATAGCCGCGCGAATCGGGCATATGCACGACATAGCCGCGCGCCTCGAGCGCTTCGATCATCCGAAGCAGCGTGGCTTTGGGAATGTGCAAGCGCACGGATAGCTGCGACAGCGTGTACGGTTGCCCCGCGGATGCGAGGGCTTCGAGCACGGCAAGCGCTCGCAGCACGCGCGCGTCGTCCAGGGCCGCGGTATCGGCTGGCACGGGAGAGGTGGCGTGCATAGGTCTCCTGAGGAAGCGAATCGAAATGAACCGTTTTGTACCGCTTTTAGAGTGCGCCATGAATGCTTGGCTTGCCAATGCTGGTTTGCGCGGATAAATGCGGCCAGGCGATCTCGATGCCATCCCGTGACGTTTCGCTGTACTGGTCCAAGCGAATTCATGCCACTGGTTCTACCTTCGACAAATTCGCCTACCTACACTTTGTTCAACTGATCGGCGCGCTTATGCCTACGTGCACGATCGACCAAAGAGAACACATTCGTCTTTAGGAGCCCTCATCATGGAATACAGCTCAGTCGAGCGAGCGGCGAGCGGTTTTGTCGGAGGTGCGCCCGTCGATCGGCGTTACGACCCGACGTATGATCCGCTGGTCTCGCCCGGCCCCGGGCATGGCAAGGAGTACGCGCCGACGTATTGGGTCGCGACGGCCGGCACCCCCCCCGCCGACGACGGCCCCATCACGAGAGACATCGACGTCGACGTCGCGATCATCGGCTCGGGCTATACCGGGCTCGCGACGGCGTTGTGCCTTGCACGCGAGCATGGGATCAAGGCGGTGGTACTCGAGGCGAATCGCACGAGCTGGGGCTGCAGCAGCCGCAACGGCGGCCAGGCGCAAAACGCGTCGGGGCGGCTGTCGCGCTCGCAGTGGATCGAACGGTGGGGCAAGGGCGTCGCCCTGAAGATGCATGAAGAGATTCTGGAGGGATTCAATCACTTCAAATCGTTCTTGAATGAGATCGATTGCGACCCGCAGCCCGGCGGGCACTTTCTGATCGCCCATCGTCCCCGCATCATGGAAAAGCTGGCGGCCGAGGCGAAGGTTTGGAAGGATGTATTCGGTTATCCGTCGGAGTTGCTGAGCGCGGAGACTTTCCGGCGAGAGTTCTTGAACGACCATGAGGCGGCGGGCGCGCTGCACGAGCCGGAAGGCATCGGCATTCATGCGGCGAAGCTCGCGTTCGGCTACCTGCGGCTCGCACGCGAGGCGGGCGCTCGGGTCCATACGAGCAGCCCCGTGCTCGGCTGGGAGACGGTGGGCGGAGTGCATCATCTGCATACGCCGGGCGGGATCGTTCGCGCCCGCGCGGTGGGGATCGCGACGGGTGCCTACACGGCGCAGACGCTGCATCCGTCGCTGCGCAGCAAGTTGATGCCCATTCTGTCGAACTCGATGGTGACGCGTGTGCTGACCGACGAGGAGATCCGCGCGTGCAACTTTCGCACGACACAGGTCCTGACCGATACGCGCACGCTGCGCTTCTATTACCGCTTCCTGCCCGATCGCCGGTTGCAGATCGGCAGCCGCAGCGCGATCACCGGCCGCGACGCGCCGAACCCCCGCCACCTGGATCTGTTGAAGGAAGGGATGGCGCGCAAGTTCCCGGCACTGCGCGGTGTCGAGATCGATTTTTCCTGGTGGGGCTGGGTCGACGTCAGCCACGACATGATGCCGCGCATTTGCCAGCCCGATCCGAAGCAGTCGATCTATTACGCCCTCGGATACGGCGGCAACGGTGTGTCGTATTCGCAGCAAGCGGGCAGAAGGCTGGCCGAACGCATTGCCGGCAAGACCTCGCATCTGACGCTGCCGATCTTCACGAGCCCATTGCCGGGCCACCCGTTCGCGCCGTTCCGGCGGATCGGCCAGCGCATGCTTTACCTCCACTACTTCAGGCGCGACGAAAGGCCTTGAGCGCGCCGCTCGCCCTGCGCGACGAGCCACCCAAGCACGCCCGACAGGCACGGTCCGGGCGTGCCACCACCGATAAAAAGCAATGAGCCGATCCATGCGGCGGGGCGCACATGCGTCTTCGCACGCGTTTTCATCGATGTGCCGCTGAGAACAAGCAGGACCTCGGCGGTGGCCTCCTCATTATTAAGAGATGGAGAAGACATGCAACCTACGATGGACCAAAGCAACCTCAAGTGTGGGCTCAAGCAGCGCCATATGACGATGATCGCGCTCGGCGGTGTCATTGGTGCCGGGCTTTTCGTCGGCAGCGGCGTGGTCATTCAGCAGACCGGCCCCGCCGCCATTCTTTCCTTCTTGATCACGGGCGGGCTCGTGGTGCTCGTGATGCGGATGCTCGGCGAAATGGCGTGCGCAATGCCCGCCGTCGGATCCTTCTACGAATATGCGCGGCTCGCGTTTGCGACTCGGCGCGGGCCGGGGCGGCTGGCCGGTTTTCTGACCGGCTGGATGTACTGGTACTTTTGGGTAATCGTGGTGGCACTGGAGGCGGTCGCCGGTGCCAAGCTCATTCAGTTTTGGATACCCGACGCGCCCGCGTGGCTCATCAGCCTTGGGCTGCTCGTCGTACTGACCGCGACGAACCTGATCTCCGTGGGCAGCTATGGAGAGTTCGAGTTCTGGTTTTCGTCGATCAAGGTAGGCGCGATCATGGTCTTCCTGCTGCTCGGCGGGCTGTACGTGACCGGCTTTTGGCCCGCCTCGATGCACACGAGCGCGGTACTGCCCACGCTCCTCGGGCACGGCGGGTTCATGCCGCTCGGCATTGGGCCGGTGATGAGCGGCGCGGTGGCGGCGACAGGTTTCTACTTCGGCGCGGAAATCGTGACCATCGCCGCGGCCGAGGCGCGCGAGCCCGCGAAGGCCGTGGCGAAGGCAACGAACTCGGTGATCACGCGCGTGCTCGTGTTCTACGTCGGGTCGGTGGCGCTCGTGGTCGCCTTGGTGCCGTGGAATTCGCCGGCCATGGCCACGCCGTATGTCAGTGCGCTGCGCGTCATGGGTCTACCCGCGGCCGCGAACATCATGAACGCGATCGTGTTGACCGCCGTGCTTTCGGCGCTCAATTCCGGCCTTTATGCCGCGTCACGGATGTTGTTCGCCCTGACGCGCAACGGCGACGCACCGGCCGCGCTTGCGGCGGTCAACAAACGCGGCGTGCCGGTACGGGCGATTTTGCTCGGCACGTTGTTCGGCTACGTCTCCGTCGTGATGTCGTATGTCTCGCCCGATACCGTGTTCGCTTTTCTAGTCGATTCCTACGGCACCGTCGCGCTGTTCGTCTATGTGCTGATCGCGCTCTCGCAACTGCGCTTGCGCGGCCGGCTCGACCGTGAGGCCGAGGGCCAGCTGCGGGTCAAGATGTGGGGCTTTCCGTATCTGACGTGGCTCTCGATCGTCGGCATGATCGGCATCTTGATCGCGATGGCGTTCATTCCGGATCAGCGCAAGCCGCTTTGGCTCGGTGTCGCAAGCTTGGGGCTGTTGCTCGTCGCATACCGGGTGTTCGTCCATCGGCGCGAGCGCACGCGCTACGTCGACGAGCATGAACTGGCGTCGTATCCCCCGCGCTGAACTATCGTGCCGGCCTATAGTTTAGATCGTCGAATACGACTTTTTGCCGGCCTCATGCGAACGTAGCATTGACGAATCGGCGTCCGGGCTTTGCGAAAGACCGGCGACGCCTCTGCGAACGAGGAAGGACGATGGAACATCACGCGCGCACGACGGACGAGAAGCTCGAGATCAAGACGACGACCTGCTATATGTGCGCCTGCCGTTGCGGAATCCGCGTTCACTTGCGCGACGGCGAAGTGCGCTACATCGACGGCAATCCGGAGCATCCGTTGAACCAGGGCGTGATCTGCGCGAAAGGCTCATCGGGGATCATGAAGCAGTACTCGCCCGCGCGGCTCACGCGGCCGCTGCTGCGCCGTCCCGATGCGGAGCGTGGCGACGCGCAGTTCGTTCCGGTGTCGTGGGAGGAGGCGTTCGACATCCTCGAGCGGCGCCTCGCGCACCTGCGCGCCACCGATCCTAAAAAATTCGCGCTCTTCACGGGACGCGATCAGATGCAAGCGTTGACGGGCCTCTTCGCGAAGCAGTTCGGTACGCCCAACTATGCGGCGCACGGGGGCTTTTGTTCGGCGAACATGGCGGCCGGCATGATCTATACGATCGGCGGTTCGTTCTGGGAGTTCGGCGGCCCCGATCTCGACAATGCACGGCTGTTCTTTATGATCGGAACCGCCGAGGATCATCATTCGAATCCGCTCAAGATCGCCTTATCCAAATTCAAGCGGGCCGGCGGGCGCTTCATCGCCATCAATCCGGTGCGCACCGGCTATGCGGCCATTGCGGACGAATGGATTCCCATTCGCCCGGGCACGGACGGCGCTCTTTTCATGGCGCTGATCCGAGCGCTGATCGAGCAGGAGGCTTACGACCGCGCATTCGTCGAGCGCTATACGAATGCCGGCGAGCTTGTGGATCTGCGCGAGGAACGCGACACGTTCGGGTTGTTCGTGCGCGATGCCGATGCGCCGGAAGGGAACGCGCTGTTTCCGCAGAACCGTCTCTGGTGGGACACGCGCACCGATCGTCCGGTGCTCAATCACGCGGAAGGCGCGCAGCCGGCGCTCGACGGCAGGTATACGCTCGACGACGGTACGCCGGTTGCCCCGTCGTTTGCCTTGCTGCGCGAGCAAGTCGCGCACTGCACGCCGCAATGGGCCGCCGAGATTACGGGCATCGGCGCGGAGACGATTGAGCGCATCGCGCGCGAAATGGCGGCGGTCGCGCGCGAGCAGCGAATTGTGCTGCCGATCGAGTGGACGGACTCATGGGGCCAGACGCACGACACAGTGGAAGGCGCGCCGATCGCATTTCACGCGATGCGCGGGCTCGCGGCGCATTCGAACGGCTTCCAGACGATCCGCGCAATGGCCATTTTGATGTCGCTGCTCGGCACGATCGACCGGCCGGGCGGCTTCCGTCATAAGGCGCCGTACCCGCGCGCGGCGCCGCCGTCGGCGAAACCGCCGAACGATCCCGCGGTCGTGCGGCCGAACACGCCGCTCGCGACGGGGCCGCTCGGCTGGCCTGCTGCGCCGGCCGATCTGTTCATTCACGAGGACGGTTCGCCGGCCCGCATCGACAAGGCGTTTTCGTGGGAATATCCGCTCGCCGTGCACGGGCTCATGCATTCCGTGATTACGAACGCGTGGCGCGGCGATCCTTATCCGATCGACACGCTGCTGATTTTCATGGCCAACATGGCATGGAATTCGTCGATGAATCCGGTGCAAGTGCGAAAAATGCTCGTAGACAAGCGCGATGACGGTGAATACAAAATTCCCTTCCTCGTCGTTTGCGACGCATTCGAATCGGAGATGACCGCGTTCGCCGATTTAATCCTGCCCGATACGACGTATCTCGAGCGCCATGACGTGATGTCCGTGCTCGATCGCCCGATCTCCGAATTCGACGGTCCGGTGGATTCGGTGCGAGTGCCGGTGGTGCCGCCGACGGGCGAATGCAAACCGTTTCAGGAAGTACTGATCGAACTGGCGGGCCGGCTCAAGTTTCCTGCCTTCACGACGGCCGACGGTAAACGCAAGTTCCGCGACTATCCGGATTTCATCGTCAATTTCCAGACTGCGCCCGATTCCGGTACCGGCTTTCTGATCGGTTGGCGCGGCAAGGACGGCACCCAGGCCGTCACCGGCGAGCCGAACCCGAAGCAGTGGGAGCAGTACGCAAAGAACAATTGCTTCTATCACCATCGGTTGCCCGAGTCGCTGCAGTACATGCGCAACTGCAACGGGCCGTACATGCAATGGGCGGTCGAGAACGGGATGCGCAAGTACGCCGTGCCGGTCGTCATCCAACTCTATTCGGAGGTGATGCAGACGTTTCGACTCGCCGCGCAAGGCAAGACGAACGGTCGCCAGCCGCCCGACGCTTTACGGGCGCGGATCGAACGTTATTTCGATCCGCTTCCGTTCTGGTATCCGCCGCTGGAACAGGACACGACCGATCTCGATCGTTTTCCGCTCGCGGCGATCACCCAGCGGCCGATGGCCATGTATCACTCTTGGGACTCGCAGAACGCATGGCTGAGGCAGATCCACGGCGAAAACCATTTGTTCGTGAATCCCGCGATGGCTGCGCAAGAGGGCATTGAGGACGGCGGCTGGATCTATGTCGAATCGCCGTGGGGCAAGGTACGCTGCCGCGCTCGCTATAGCGAGGCCGTGGAGCCCGGTACGGTATGGACTTGGAATGCGATCGGCAAGGCAGCCGGCGCGTGGAATCTAGCCCCTAACGCGGGCGAGTCGCAGCGCGGCTTTTTATTGAACCACGTCATCACCGACGAGTTGCCGAGTGCGATGCGTGCCGGAGAGCGGATGTCCAATTCCGATCCGATCACGGGCCAAGCCGGCTGGTACGACGTGCGCGTGCGAATTTATCCGGCCGAGGCGGACGCGTGTACGACGCTGCCGCAATTCGCGCCGATGCATCCGCTGCCCGGTTCGACGCGCGTACTGCAACGCGTGCAGGCCTATTTCGCCGGCAAAGGCGAATTCGCGGCGCGGTTGCGCCGGGCGGCGGCAGTCGGCCGCGCCGATGACGGCGCGGCCTGTCACGGAGACGAACAATGACTCAAATGGCCCTCGTCATCGATCTGAACGTCTGCGTCGGTTGCCACGCATGCGTGACGAGTTGCAAGGAGTGGAATACGTCGGGCGAGGCGGGCAGCCTCACCGACATTCGGCCCTATGACGACGATCCGTCGGGCACCTTCTTCAACCGCGTGCAGACTTACGAAGCGGGCGTGTTTCCCATGACCGACACGATCCACTTCCCGAAGTCGTGCCTGCATTGCGAGGATCCGCCGTGCGTGCCGGTCTGCCCGACCGGTGCAAGTTACAAGCGCAAGTCGGACGGTATCGTGCTCGTCGATTACGACAAGTGCATCGGCTGCAAATACTGCGCATGGGCGTGCCCCTACGGTGCTCGGGAGTTGGACGAGGGCCGCAAGGAGATGACGAAGTGCACGCTTTGCGCGGATCGAATCGACAACGAAGCGTTGCCCGAACGCGATCGCAAGCCTGCGTGCGTGCTTGCATGTCCGACATCGGCACGGCTCTTCGGCGATATTCACGATCCGAATTCGGAGGTGTCGCGTGCAATCGACGAGCGTGGCGGCTATCAGCTGATGCCCGAGTGGGACACCAAGCCTTCGAATCATTATCTGCCGCGCGTGAAGACCGAGCCGTCGTGCGGCTGCGGCAAAGGCGCCGGGTGCGGGAATACTGCTGTACCCGATGACGCGACGCTAGCAGCGCAGTTCGAACGCGGCCAGGTGAATCTCGCGGCATTGGCCGTGCACCGCTAAGCGGGCGCGAACGAAGCCGAATCGACCCTTGTTGCCTTCACGCATCGACCCATCGGCATAAACGGAGCTCCTATGCGGCCAGCTTTCTCAGTCATTTTTCTCACGACGCTTTGCGGCGCGGCGCAGGGGCTGCTGCTGACGCTGGTCGCTGCCGAAGCGGCTTCCCGTGCCTTCGGCATGGCGGTGCCCTCCGCGTTCTATGTGTCCGGGTCAGCGTTGGCGGTCGCGCTCGGCGCGCTCGGGCTTGCTGCGTCCTTCTTCCATCTTGGGCATCCCGAACGCGCGTGGCGGGCGATCGCCATGTGGCGTACGTCGTGGCTCTCGCGCGAATGCATCGCGCTGCCGGTCTTTCTTTCGCTCGCCACCGCGTACGGCGTCGCGCATTGGGCCGGCATCGGCGCTACGCTCGAGATCGGCGCACTCGCGGCGGCTGCGAGCGTCGCGCTGTTCGTCTGTACGGCCATGATTTATGCCTGCCTGCGCTTCCTACAGGAATGGGCAAGCCCCTACACGCTCGCGAACTTCGTATTGCTCGGCTGCGCCTCCGGCTGCACGCTGGCGACCGCTTGCGCGGCGTGGCTCGCGCCGGCGCTCGTGGGCCGGCTTGCCGTGTGCGCTTGCTTGCTGACGCTCGCGGGTTGCGCGACGCGCCTGGCATCGCTTGCCCGCAACGCACGCCTGCGACCGCGCTCGACCGTGCAGAGCGCGACCGGCATACGCAACGAAAAGGTCGAGCAGAAGTCCCGCGGTTTTACGGCGAGTGCATTCAACACGCGCGAATTCTTTCATGGGCAGAGCGGCGCTACGCTGCGGGTCGTCAAGATCGGCTTTACGATCGGCGCCTTCGCGGTGCCGTTCGTTCTCACGGGCGTGGGTGCGCTCGCGCCGAGATCGGTGGCGGCGGCGGTCGCACTGGCGGCGGCGTTCGTGATCCAGTATGTCGGACTGCTTGCCGAGCGGTGGTTCTTCTTCGCCGATGCGCAGCATCCGCAGAACCTCTACTATCAGCGCACGTCGTAAGTGCATCGTTTGCCCGGCGTTCCACTCAACCCGTACGCTGCTGCGCTCGTATGCATTGCGCGAGCGCACGCACGCCGGGCTCGATCTTCTCGGGCGCAATGGCCGAGAAGCCCATGCGGAAACAGCGGCGTGCCTGCGCATCGTCGTTCATGAAAAAGACGTTGCCGGGCTCGATCACGACGCCCACCGCCTGCGCATCGGCGGCAAGCCGTTCCGCATCGAGCCAAGCGGGTCCTTCGACCCAGCATGACGCACCGCCCGTAATGGGCACGTACCGCGCTTGCGGCAGATGCGCATCGAGCGCCGCCATGAGGGCCTGTGCGCGCTCCCGGTAGGCATGCGCGAGCCGCCGCAGCAGCGCGTCATGATGCCCGAGTGCAAGAAACGTCGCGAACGCGCGTTGCACGTAGCCCACCGGGTGCCGCACCATCAAGCGCCGCAGCGCGCGCAGCTCGCGGATCAATTCGCGCGGGCCAACGACGTAGCCGAGCCGCAGGCCGGGTGCGAATGTCTTCGACAAACTGCCCACGTAGATCACGCGATCGGCCGTATCGAGACTTTTCAGCGCGGGATGCGGCGTGCCGGAGAAAGTGTTCTCGCTCTCGTAGTCGTCCTCTACGATCACGAAGTCGTGCTTCTGGGCACACTCGAGTAACGCGCGGCGGCGCGCGAGCGGCATCGTCGCCGTCGTCGGGCATTGGTGGCTCGGCGTCACATACACGTAGTCGCAGCGCCCGAGGGTATCGTTGAGCGCCTCCGGCGCGATGCCGTTTTGATCGACCTGGAGCGGGACCAGCCGCGCGTTGCGATTCTCGAAGATATTGCGTGCATCGGGGTAGCCCGGATTTTCGAAACCGACGGTCGTCTCTTCGCCGCACAGCAGATCGGCGATCAAGTACAAGGCCTGCTGGCAGCCGATCGTAATGACGATTTCATCGGGCATCGCGAACACACCGCGCCGCGGTAGCACGCGCGTGCGGATCTGCTGGATCAGCGATTCGTCGTCGCGCTCGATGAGGTCGGGCGCCCAGTTGCGAATCTCCATGATCGACAGCGCTTTCATGCAGCATTCGCGCCAGTCGTTCGTTGGAAACAGCGATTGATCGAATTGCCCGTAGATGAAGGGAAACTCGTAGTGCTGCCAATTCGCGGGCTTGACGATGTTGCGTTGCTTCGATGGCGGGTGGGTGATCCGTTGCCCCCACAAGGGCCGGCCCGCCGTGGTGTCCTCGGCGGCTTGCCCCTCGGTGTGCGCGGGGGGCGGCGTCGCGCCGAGACCGGGCAAGCCGCGCAGCATCTCCGGATTGACGAAATGTCCGCTGCGTTCGCGCGAAATCAAATAGCCTTCTTCGACGAGCATTTGGTAACTGAGCACCACCGTATTGCGCGCGACGCCGAGTTGATCGGCCAGCTCGCGGCTGGATGGAAGCGCGACGTCGGGCTGCAATTGGCCGTCTAGGATCGCCGCGACGAGCATTTGTCGGATCTGATCCTGCAAGCTCGTGTTAGATGCCGATGACCGCGTGAATTGCTGCGCCCATAAAGCGGTCGGTGTGCGGCTCGGCATGCTGGCTCCTAGGCTATGACACGAACATCGATCGAAAGCGCGAAGGCGCGAACGCGCGAAGACGGTACGTATGGGCATCATAAATGCGAGGGCCGTTCACTTCAAATACGCAATGACGAGCGCGCGCGTCGGGACCCCAGGAAGAAGCGAACCGAGGGCCCGAACCTGCCCCCGCGCGGCGGCCGGGAGGGCGTTTAGAATAGGAGCGCAGCCCCGTGCGGTCCTTCCCATGCAGAATTCGATTTGCTCAAGGGTCTTCTCATGCGATTTCAAACCCCATTTCTGTTCGATTTAGACGGTACCCTCGTCGATAGCGTTTATCAGCACGTGCTGGCCTGGAAAGCGGCGCTGGATGCCGAAGGGATACCGTTGTCGGTTTGGCGGATCCATCGAAAGATCGGCATGAGCGGGGGCCTTTTTACGGCGCAGCTGTTGCGCGAGACGCGCGCCGAAGTGAGCGAAGCAGCCATCAACCGGCTACGCGACGCGCACGCTGCCGCGTACCGGCAGTATCGGGGCGAGGTGCGTCCGCTGCCGGGCGCGACCGAGCTCTTGAGCGCGCTGTCGGAGGCGGGCATGCCGTGGGCCATTGCAACCAGCGGCCGCATGCAGACGGCGGCGCTCAATCTCGAAGCGCTCGGCGTCGATCCGGCGAAACACGTCGTGATCACGCGCGACGATGTGAAGTATGCAAAGCCGGACCCCGACCTGTTCATGGCTGCGGCGCAACGGCTCGGCGTGCCGATCGAGCGTTCCGTCGTAGTGGGCGACAGCATTTGGGACATGCTCGCGGCGAAACGATGCCGCGCGTTGGGCGTGGGCTTGCTGGCGGGCGGCTATGGGACGGACGAACTCGAACGCGCGGGCGCGCTGAGGGTGTACGACGATCCCGCTGACTTGCTCTATCACCTCGATGAGATCGCTGCGCGTCCGTAAGCGTCTCTTGAACTCATGATGCGGCTAAGGCGCGCTATGGGTCACACCCGCGGTCTCGATGGCAGGCTGTGACGATCGCAACCGTTGCCTGCATGCCGCACCGCTTACGCGGTCGACGGCATCTGAGCGCGCTTTCGCTGCAAAAAACGGCGGACGGCCGGATCGCTCGCGAGGCCGATCGCCATCTCGTAGGACGTCAGCGCTTCGACGGTTGCGCCGGAACGGGCGAGCAGCTCGGCGCGCGCAGCCCAATAAGGCTGATAGTCGGCGAGGCGCGGATCGTCCGCATAAGGCGCCAGCGCGTCCAATGCTGCTTGCGGGCCGTCGCGTTCCGCCAACGCGAGTGCGCGGTTCACGGCAATCACGGGCGACGGCGCGATCGCGGATAGGGCATCGTAAAGTTGCATGACCTCATCCCAGTTCGGTCGGCGCGTTTGGCAACGGTGCACATGCGCCGATTGCAGTGCGGCTTCGAGTTGAAAGCGTCCGATCACCTGATGGGTGCTCGCCTGTCGCAGTAATCCATCCGCTGCGTCGAGCATCCGCGCGTTCCAGGTAGCCGGATCTTGTGCCGACAGCGGCACGTAGTTGCCTTCTGCGTCGCGCCGTGCCGCGCGCCGTGCTTGCGAATAGAGCATCAGCGAAAGCAGGCCGAGCGCTTCCGGATCCTCGGGCAGCAGATCGACGAGCAAATGCGCGAGGAACAGCGCTTCGCCGGCCAGGTCGTGTCGAACCGTGTCGTCGCCGACCGGGTCGGTCCATCCTTGCGAATAAACCCCATAGATGGCTTCCAGCACCGCGGCCAGCCGTCCTGGCAGCTCCTCGCGCTCGGGTACGGTGAACGGCACGCCGGCGTCCCTAATCTTGCGCTTTGCCCGCTCGAGGCGCTTGCTGATCGCGGCCGGCGACGTCAAGAACGCAGAGGCGATCGTCTTTGCATCGAGCCCCAACACGACTTGCAGCATCAGGGGCGTGCGGATGGCGGCGTCGAGCGCGGGATGCGTGCAGGCGAACAGCAGCGCGAGGCGCCGGTCGGGCAGGGCGCGGGCGTCGCTGTGATCGATCTCGTCGGCGAGCAGAACGAGCTCGTTCACCAGTTCGTCGCCGATGCGGCGATGACGCACGGCGTCGATCGCGCGCCGCCGTGCGACCGTCATCAGCCAGCCCTCGGGATTGGCCGGGCAACCGCGCTGCGGCCAATCGGCGAGCGCGGCGGCGAATGCGTCGGCCAATGCGTCCTCGGCCGCCGCCACGTCGCGCGTGCGCATCGCCAACAGGGCGACGAGCTTGCCGTAGCTGCGGCGCGCGACGGCTTCCGCGATCGAACGGGCGGTGCCGTTCGGGTCGCCGTCGCGACTACACAAACTCATGCCGAGCCCGCGGATTCGTAGGGCATCGTCCAAATCGGGCGAACTTCCATGGCGCCGTGGCTGGCGCCCGGGCAGCGCGCCGCCCACGTTATCGCCGCGTCGAGGTTGGGCGCATCGATGAGATAGTAGCCAGCCAGTTGCTCTTTCGAATCGGAGTACGGCCCGTCGAGCACCTGCGGCTTACCGTCGATGATCCGAACCGTCGTGGCCGTACTCGCATGCTGAAGCCGATTCATGCCGACGACCACCTCCGCTTTCTTCAACGACTCCGTATAGGCTTGGTATGCGGCGACTCTTTGCTGCCGCTCGCCGTCTCCCAACTGTTTCCACTCACTTTCCGCCGAATAGATCATCAACAGGTATTGCATGTAAGCCTCCTATTTTTTGGGGGGCGGGTGAACTGATATCGGCCCGCTGTGACAATGACGCGCGGCTAGCGGGTGAATGGACACCTCGGGACAAAAATAGTGCGCTCGTCGGCGGGAGTTTGCCAGCACCAGCGTGCAAGGCGCATAGGGAGGGCGTTCTGTTCGGCCTTCCAATCGGACACTTTTTGTCGCGGGGCCACGCGCTGCATAGCGTGGGGGGAAAAGTGACCTGACGTGAGCCGCACGACCGCCATGCGTGTGGGTACGGAAAACCGTAGAACGACACAGTCGGGCCATTCGCGATACAGAGGCCCGCTCCGAATGAAATAAGCATTAGGCAAAGTCCGCTCGCCCTCATGCACCGCCGTTAAACCTTGCGGCGACCTTTCGCAGGACGCTTGCGATCCACGCGCAGGCGATATTGAAACGCATCGCCCTTGAAATACAGATACTCGAAGTCGATCGGACGATCGTTGCTGTCGCGTGTGAGCCGCTCTACGCGCAGTACCGGTGCCTCCCGCTTGATCTCGAGCAGGCGCGACACCGGTGGGCGTGCGCAAATCGCAGTGATGCCGAGGTCGGCGCTGCCCAGCGTCACGCCGCAGTCGTTTTCGAGAATGAGAAAGATATCGCGTGTGACGAGGTCGGCTCGCAACAGCTTCTTGCCGAGGGATTCGGGCAGAAACGTGACTTCGTAAGCGGTGGGCTCACGGTTCAACAGGCGCACGCGATGAATCTCCGCCACTGTTGCCCCTAGGTCCAGCCCGAGCTTGGCGGCCACCTCCGCGGTGGCCGGAACGAAGTCGAAAGAGCGCACGCGATTGACGATCTCGTGCCCTTCGCCGGACATCGCTTCGGCAAAGCCCTGCAAGGACGTGACGTTTTGCACGGCCTTCGGCTGCGAAACGAACGAGCCCTTGCCGTGCACTTTGAAAATCAACCCTTCCTTCTGCAGATCACCCAGCGCCTGCCGAATGGTGATGCGGCTGACCTCGAACATGCTCTGCAGCTCGCTTTCCGAAGGCATGCGGCTGTGCGGGGGGTACTGACCGTCGAGAATGCCGCTGCGCAATGCCGCTTTGATTTGCTGATAGAGCGGAATGGGCGAACTGGGTTCGAATGTGGGCGGATGGGTCTGCATGGTCGATGAGCGGGGGGCACGGTGGACTCAATCGTGCAGCTTCGAGGATCGGGCCGATTATAGCGCCGCCTAGCGGTGGGGGCGATGCAAGGCGGCACTATTCGGAAGATCCTATCTCGCCTCAATGCGGTTAGCCGAAAGCTCGGCGCGCACCAATGTGCGGCGGTGGGGTACCGGCTTGTGCACGGTCGCACTTCGATGGGCTCCACCGATGACCCAAAACCCGACGACACCCCTCGTACGCATGGCATCGTACTTGCATACGCGGTCACATCATATCTTGTCATGACGAGTCAAAACGGAGTTGCCACCCCCAATGGCGGTGGGCACGTCGAGATGAGTCGTCGTTCCCCAAGACGGAGAGTCTAGTGACTGCTTTGCCCGAACTGATGGTGACCGCGACGGTTGCTTATGCATCGACGAACGTCGACGGCTATGCCCTTTTGCTCGGCTTTTTCAGCGACGAGCGCTACGGCGCAGCGCAGATCGCTGCCGGCCAATTCGCGAGCGTAGCGGCGCAAGTGGCGATATCTGCCGCGATTGCCCAATCCGGATGGGTCGTGCAAGCCCCGTTGATCGGTCTCGCGGGCGTCGTACCGATGATCGCAGGCCTAAAGCGGATCGCCGAGATGCGGCGCGGCGACAGTCCGCAAATCGCTTGTCGTGCCGTGCCGCGAACGCAGCGAGAACACGGTGCCGTCCGACGTGCAGCGACGGTAGCCGCGGTCGCGACCGCCAGCGCAATCGACAACGTAGTGGTGTACGCGAGTCTTCTCGTGGGACATACCGCGTCGGACGTCCTATTGATCTCGTGCATGTTCGGATTGCTCACAGCTCTGCTGTGTCTGTGTGCCGGCGCGACGGCGGGGTCGCGCGCGCCGGTGGCCGCGCTGCGGATTGCGGCGGGGCGTCTCGCGCCGTTTGCGACAACTGCGATCGGTCTGTTGTTGCTGATTCGCTTCGATACGTTGCGGTGGATTTATTCGCTCGCCTGACCGCGGCTCGTGTGCACCAAGCCGAGACGATCGTGCACCGCGCGCCGCAGCCCAGTGCGGCGATGAGGCGCGAGGCGGCGCAAAAATCACCTCACGCCCCCGGTTTTTCGCGCTAAACGCTTGGCACAGGTCTTGCCTTAGTCCTAGCCAACTTGTAATGACGAGTTATATCTACCGACATGCGTGAAGCCGATTCCAACTCATTCGCTGCGAGCGGGACGCCCGAAGGCGGGGCGGCCATCCACCTCGGTGGGCCGACTCCGCTTTATACGCAGATCGCCGACATCTTGCGCGGCCGCATTCTGCAGCACGCCTATCGCCCGAATGAGCAAATGCCCTCCGAAAGCGAATTGATGAGCGCTTTCGACGTGAGCCGCATCACGGTACGTCAGGCGCTCGGCAATCTGCAAAGCGAAGGGCTCATCTTCCGTATTCACGGCAAGGGGACGTTCGTGTCGCGACCGAGCGCGTTTCAGGATCTCGGCAGTCTGCAAGGTTTCGGCACCGCGATGCGCGAGAAGGGCTATGAAACGCATTCGAAGGTGCTGTCCGTGCGCACGATCACGCCGCCTAAGCATGTTCGGGAGCGCATCGAGAGCGGCACGCGCGTAACGGAACTGCGGCGCCTGCGCTTTCTGAACCGCGCCCCGATCTCGCTGGATGTGTCGTATCTGCCGTCGGAGATCGGCGTGCGGGTCGCGCGAGCCGATCTGGCCAATCGCGACGTTTTTGCGGTGTTGGAGAACGACTGTCAGATCGCGCTCGGTCACGCCGATTTGCGGATGTCGTCGATGCTCGCCACCGATGAACTTTGCGAAGTGCTCGCGCTGGAACAGTACGCGCCGATTCTCTTCATCGAGCGCGTCATCCATACGCGCGCCGGCGCACCGATCGAATACGAAGAACTGTATTACCGAGGAGACGCTTTCCAGTTCAAGGTCCGCGTCGAAAGACAGGCGGCCGGTGCCGTGCGTTGACGATTTTGGCTGGATTACATGCGGGTGCCGGTTCGGCGTCCAGGTTGTCACTGTCTGACATGAGCGGAATAGCCGGCCGTTTCGTGTCACCCATTCTCAGGGT
>Ga0068855_100002933_pt1 | contig 20870 bp, 15 predicted proteins | sample KBSCornC52_FD_66592 | JGI IMG/M metagenome (GOLD analysis project Ga0068855, IMG submission 66592) | Corn rhizosphere microbial communities from Kellogg Biological Station, Michigan, USA - KBS Corn C5-2 | ecosystem: Host-associated > Plants > Roots > Rhizosphere > Soil ...
GTGCTCGAACTGCGCCGACAGGCTCTTGTCGCGGGTCACCGCGGTCCAGCCGTCGGCGAGCAGCTTCACCCACGGCTTGCCGAGGTTGATCATCGGCTCGATGGTCATGAACATGCCCGGCTTGAGCTCGGGCCCGGTGCCGGCCTGCGCCGCGTGGACCACCTCGGGCGCATCGTGGAACAGGCGGCCGAGGCCGTGGCCGCAGAACTCGCGCACCACGCCGTAACGCTGGGCTTCGGCATGGGCCTGGATCGCCGCGCCGATGTCGCCCAGCCGCGCGCCGGGCTTCGCCTGGGCGATGCCGAGCATCATGCATTCGTGGGTCACGTCGACCAGCCGCCGCGCCTTCAGCGCAACGTCGCCGACGAGGTACATCCGGCTGGTGTCGCCGTGCCAGCCGTCGAGCAGCGGAGTCACGTCGATGTTGACGATGTCGCCGTCCTTCAGCGTCTTGGGTGAAGGGATGCCGTGGCACACCACATGGTTGATCGAGATGCAGCACGAATGCTCGTAACCGCGATAGCCGAGCGTTGCCGGCACCGCGCCGCCGTCGAGCGTCATCTCGCGCACCACCCGGTCGAGTTCCTCGGTGCTGACGCCGGGCACGACCCGGGTGGCCATCTCGTCGAGGATCTCGGCCGCCAGCCGCCCGGCGGCGCGCATGCCGTCGAAACCCTCGGGGCCGTGGAGCTTGATCGTCCCGTCGCGCAGGACGGTCTCGGTTCCGGTAACGTGCTGGTACTGCGTCATGCGGTCCATGTAGCGATGTGGGCGGGGAAATGCGAGCATTCCGATCCTCCCCGGCACGGGGAGGTGGCAGCCCGGAGGGCTGACGGAGGGGATTCGCGTCCTCGATCGTCGGTGCGTGGGGCGAGTCCCCACCACCATGGTTCTGCCTTCGGCAGTGCTTCGCAACCGCATGGTCCCCCTCCCCGTCCCGGGGGAGGATCAGTACCGCCGCGAGAACGCCGCGCGATAAGCCGGCTTCACCGTCTCGATGATCGCCTTGTCGACGCCGAAGTTCAGCTCATACGCCCCCTCGGCGTAAGGCCCGGCAACGTAGGGCCCGAACCACACGCCAATGCGGTTGAAGGTCTTGCCGTTGGTCGATCCGACCAGCACCGTCGCCTCGTCGACGCCAACGCACTTGTCGAATTCGGCCAGCCCCTCCCCCTTCGGTTGCCCCTTGCGGCGCTTGGCCCGCTCCGCGTCGAGCGCCTTGCACAGCTTGCTACCCAGCGCATCGTTCAGCGCCTTGGGCGAGGTGAACATCCCGCTCGCCGGGAAGCCGCGGCCGACCTTCTTGTCCCACACCAGCGATTCCATCCCGTACATCCCGTGCGCGCCGCCGGTGTAGGTCGAGAACTCTCCGGAGAGGCTGAGCCACTGCGGCAGGTTGGCGACGACCCTCCACTTCTCCGAGAAGTAATGCGGGTTGTACGGGAAGCCGTTGCCTTCCGACTCCTCCTTGCCCTTGTTGGCGTTGGCGATCAGGTCCTGCTTGCTCTTCTCGAGCTGGCTTTCGAGCCGCTGGGCGAGCGCGGGGATGTTCCCCGCCGCCTCGGGCCAGGAATAAGTGAAGCTGTAGAGATCGTTGGTTTCCTTGACCTCGTTGGCTCCGGACGGCGCGGCGGTGGCGCTGGCGCTGGCCGTCGCGGTGGGAGCTGCCGATGCCCTCGCAGTGGCGCTGGGCTGCGGAGGCGCGGGGGAATCGTCGCCGCCCTGGCAGGCCGCGAGAACGAGGCACAGCAGGGGCGAAAACGGGCGCAGCGACATTCGAGAACTCCGAGCCAAAACATGTTGAGCGCCGGCGGCGCGAACCCTAGGTGGCGCTTATGAGCGACAGAACCGACCTTATCCAGCCGGATCGCGGGCAGGAAGCGATCCCGATCCAGCTTGTCAATAAAGACAGCTTCGAAAGCTGGGCCAAGACGTTGAGCGGCCCCCAGCGCGCGGCGCTGAGCGCGCAGAAGTTCGACGGCGGCGGTTATCAGGTCGGCATCGTGCCCGATGGAGAGGGCTGGTTCGCCGTCGGCGGGGTGGCCGACCCGGCCGAATTGTCGAGCTGGTGCATGGCCAAGCTGGCCGAAGCGCTTCCGGCCGGCACCTATCGCCGCGCCGACGGCGAGCCCGGCCCTGCGCTGCACGGCTGGCAAACCGCCCAGTACCGCTTCACCCGCTATCGCGAGGACAAGGAGGCTATCGGCCCGCGCGTGCTGCTGACCAAGGAAGCGGGCCGGATCGCCGCCGCCGAGGCCGAAGCGCGAGCGACTTTTCTGGTGCAGAACCTGGTCAATACGCCCGCCGAGGACATGGGACCGGCCGATCTCGAAGCGGCCACCGAAACGCTGGCCAAGGAGCACGGCGCCAAGGTCAAGGTCACCCGGGGTGACGCGCTGGAACAGGAGTTCCCGATGGTCCACGCCGTCGGCCGCGCCGCCGGGCGCAGTCACGCGCCGCGTATGATCGAGCTGACCTGGGGAGACGCGAAGGCGCCGCGCATCGCGATCGTCGGCAAAGGTGTGTGCTTCGATTCGGGCGGCCTCGATATCAAGCCGTCGTCGGGCATGTTGCTGATGAAGAAGGACATGGGCGGCGCCGCGCACGCGCTGGCACTGGCCGGGCTGGTGATGGGCGCGGGGCTCAAGGTGCGGCTGCAGCTGCTGATCCCGGCGGTCGAGAACGCCATTGCCGGCAACGCCTTCCGCCCCGGAGACGTGCTGAGGAGCCGCAAGGGGCTGACGGTCGAGATCGGCAACACCGATGCGGAGGGGCGCCTCGTGCTGGCCGACGCGCTGGCTCTGGCGAGCGAGGGCGAGCCCGATTTGATCATCGACTTCGCCACCCTCACCGGCGCCGCGCGGGTGGCGCTCGGACCCGACCTCCCTGCCCTGTTCACCCGCGAGGATGCGACTGCCGAGGCACTCGCGGCGGCCGGAAAGGACAGCGACGACCCGGTGTGGCGGCTGCCGCTGCACGAGCCTTACGCCGAGTGGCTAAAGTCCGACATCGCCGACACCAACAACGCGCACGGCAACGCCTTTGCCGGATCGAGCGTGGCGGCGCTATTCCTCGACAAGTTCGTCGCAGAAGGCATCGACTGGGCTCATTTCGATACCTTCGCCTGGCGTCCGAACGGCAAGCCCGGCCGGCCCAAGGGGGGCGCCGCGCTCGGCCTGCGGGCGTCGTGGCGCATGTTGCAGCGACGTTTCGGCTGACACGCTTTCCCGCCCGCTTGCTCCTCAGGCGGGCGCAGTCTAACGCCGCGGCCTAGCGAGATACCATTGGCAGACCGATCCGACATCACTTCCTGGCACAAGTGCGCGCAAGGGCCTTTCACCCTTGCCGGCCCGGCCGCGCGGCCGGATTCCCGGCGACTGCCGCTGCGCGGGGACCTCGCCCACATCGGCCTCGCCGGAAAGCACTTCGTACCCCATTACGCCGTGCCGCAGCCGCGCGGCGTGATGCCGGGCGGCGCGGCCCTATTCGCCGACACGACCGATGGCGCCGAAGAGCTGTGCACACTGATGGAAGGCGACAGCTTCGAGGTGCTGGAAATCGCCGGCGGCTGGGCGTGGGGGTGCCTCTCGCTCGATGGACCGGTTGGCTACATCCGCCTCGACCGCCTGGAGCCGCTGCTTTGATGGCCCGCACGGTCTTCATCGACGGCGCGGCCGGAACCACGGGCCTCGAAATACGCGAGCGGCTGCACGGCCGGCCGGAGTTCGAACTCGTCGCGCTCGACGATGCCCGCCGCAAGGATCCCGGCGCACGCGCCGAGGCGCTCAACGCGGCGGATTTCGCGATCCTGTGCCTGCCCGACGACGCCGCCCGCGAGGCCGTGGCGCTGATCGAGCCAGGCAGCCCGGTGCGGGTGATCGACGCATCCACAGCGCACCGCGTGGCGCCCGGCTGGGTCTACGGCTTTCCCGAGCTCGTCGGCCGGGAAACAGTGGCGCAGGCGGCGCGGGTATCCAACCCCGGCTGCTATTCGACCGGCTTCATCGCCCTGCTCGCCCCGCTGGTCGCCGCCGGGCTGCTGCCGGCCGACTGGCCGTACACCTGCAACGCGGTGTCCGGCTACTCGGGCGGCGGCAAGACCCTGATCGAGCGCTTCGAAGGCGACCACGACATCGCCTGGCGCGGCTATGCGCTGTCGCTCGGCCACAAGCACGTGCCGGAGATGCAGCAGTGCTGCGGGCTGGCGATCCCGCCGCTGTTCTCGCCCGCTGTCGTTCCAGCGCACCGCGGCATGGTCACCGAAATCCCGCTGCCGCTCGCCGCTATGGCGGGCGCGGCCGACGCCGGCACGCTGCGTTTCGCGCTGGCCGAATTCTACGCTGCCAGCCCGATCATCGCTATGGGCGAGGAGCCTCTGTTCGGCGAGATGCTGCTGCGCCGTTCGCGCGAGCCGTCGGACCGAATGGAGCTGTTCGTGTTCGCCTCGCCCGACGGGTCGCAGGCGCGGCTGGTCGCGTTGCTCGACAACCTCGGCAAGGGCGCCAGTGGCGCGGCGGTGCAAACCCTCAACCTGATGGCCGGACTCGACGAAACGGCCGGGCTGCGCTTGTAGAAGACCGGGGTTAGTCTCCCGCACCGTAACGGAGGGACGTCGTCATCGCTTCGCTTCAGCCTCCCCGCGGTCACAAAACGCTCTCCCCGTGTGCATCGGCCGCGATCGTGGTCGCGGTTGCCGGCGGCCTTGGGGCTTTGCTCGGGGAAGCGGAACCTGCCGCCGCGCAAGCCGCTCCGTCGAACGATGCACCGGCTTCGGACGCCGAGATCGTCGTCGACGGCGCTCGCGACATCGTCGTCAACGGACGCGCCCGCCATTGCCGCCGTGCTCCGGGGGACCCGCTCGACGCGGTGAACGTCGGCGATGGGCCGGAGCATCGAGCCATCGTTCCCGACGGCTCGGGCGGTTACGTCGCCGCGCTCAATGCCGAGCAGATCACCGGCCCCGACTTCTGGCAGCGCGTCGGCGTCGGCATGGACCAATTCAATTTTCACGCGCCGTCCGACGGCAGACCGATGTGTGTCGGCGGAAGGCTCGCGCCTTCCGGCTTCGCCGGCTTCCGGCGCATCGTCGATGCCACGCCTTACCGCGGGCGTCGCTTGCGCTTCACGGCTTGGGTCGCCACGAGGGCAGCCCGGCAAGTCAGCTTCTGGCTGGCCGTCGGCACCGAGTGGCGGACGAAACCTCTCCCTCGGTCCGCGGACGGCAAGAAGGCGCCCTTCAACAAGCTGCTCAACGGCGGCAACACCAACAACGTGCCGTTCGGCGGCGACCACGGCTGGACGCCGGTTCTCCTCGAGACCGGGCCGATTCCCGCTGGAGCCGACCACGTCAGCTATGGCTTCAACCTCCAAGGAGGGGGCGATGTCTGGGTTTACCAACCCAAGCTGGAAATGGTCGATCAGGGCGCGCGCACCGGCGATGTTATCGTCATCGGACAGACCCAAGGCTGAGCCCGGTGCCCATGGGGCGGGCACGCGTGCCCGTTTTTCGGGCAACAGCTGCGATGGCCCGCGAACGATTATTGCGCCGATCCGCGTTTGAGTCGCGCGAATGTGCGATTCCGCCCTTTCCCGCGACGCAGCGATTGTCTACCTCTCGCGCCTCACGCCTTGGCACGATTCTTGAAGCATGAGTGCCGGGAAAACACGGATCGTCCGGCCCGCGACCCACATGGGAATGCGGCGCCGGCTTTGCTCGCAGGGGTCACGTGAAAAAGATCGAAGCCATCATCAAGCCCTTCAAGCTGGACGAGGTGAAGGAAGCGCTGCACGAAGTCGGCGTCTCGGGCATCACGGTGACCGAGGCCAAGGGCTTCGGCCGCCAGAAGGGCCACACCGAGCTCTATCGAGGGGCCGAGTACGTGGTCGACTTCCTGCCCAAGGTGAAGCTGGAAGTCGTTGTGCCTGACGGCCAGGCGGAGCGGGTGGTCGAAGCGATTGCGGGCGCCGCCCAGACCGGGCGCATCGGCGACGGCAAGATCTTCGTCTCGACCATCGACAGCGCGCTGCGCATCCGCACCGGCGAGAAGGACGACGCCGCGATCTGATTTCTTCTCCCCTTCCCGCTTGCGGGAGGGGGTCGGGGGGTGGGCCAGTCCAACCTCCCACACACCCCTAACCCCTCCCGCAAGCGGGCGGGGAACACGCTCAAGGAAGGAAGACCATGCCCAGCGCAAAGGATATCGTGAAGCGGATCAAGGACGAGGAGATCGAATGGGTCGATCTTCGCTTCACCGATCCCAAAGGCAAATGGCAGCACCTCTCGATGGTCGCCTCGGCGCTCGACGAGGACCAGCTCGAAGAAGGCCTGATGTTCGACGGCTCGTCGATCGCCGGATGGAAGGTGATCAACGAATCCGACATGATCCTGAAGCCCGACCTTACCGAGGTCTGGATGGATCCCTTCAGCGCCACCCCGATGATGATCGTGGTTTGCGACATCGTCGAGCCTTCGACCGGCGACTGGTACGCGCGTGACCCGCGCACCACCGCCAAGCGGGCCGAGAACTTCCTCAAGACCACTGGCATCGGCGACACCGTCTATGTCGGGCCCGAAGCCGAATTCTTCATGTTCGACGACGTGCGCTTCGAGGACGGCTATGCCGGCTCGGGCTTCCAGATCGACGATATCGAGCTGCCGACCAACACCGGCGCCGAGCTCGAGGGCGGCAACCTCGCCCACCGTCCGCGCGCCAAGGGCGGCTACTTCCCCGTCGCCCCGGTCGACAGCGCCGTCGACATCCGCGGCGAGATGGTTTCGACCATGCTCGAGATGGGCCTGCCGTGCGACAAGCACCACCACGAGGTGGCCGCCGCGCAGCACGAGCTCGGCCTCACCTTCGGCACGCTGACGCAGACCGCCGACAGAATGCAGATCTACAAGTACGTCGTGCACCAGGTCGCCCACGCCTATGGCAAGACGGCGACCTTCATGCCCAAGCCGATCAAGAGCGACAACGGCAGCGGCATGCACACCCACATTTCGATCTGGGATGGCAGCAAGCCGCTGTTCGCCGGCAACGGCTACGCCGGGCTGTCGGACATGTGCCTGTACTTCATCGGCGGCGTCATCAAGCACGCCAAGGCGCTCAACGCCTTCACCAACCCGACCACCAACAGCTACAAGCGGCTGGTGCCGGGCTTCGAGGCGCCGGTGCTGCTCGCGTATTCGGCGCGCAACCGCTCGGCCTCGTGCCGCATCCCTTACGGTGCGGGTGAGAAAGCCAAGCGGGTCGAGTTCCGCTTCCCCGACGCGCTCGCCAATCCGTATCTCGCCTACGCCGCGTTGCTGATGGCCGGCCTCGACGGGATCCAGAACAAGATCCATCCGGGCGAGGCGATGGACAAGAACCTCTACGACCTGCCGCCGGCCGAACTGGCCGAAGTGCCAACCGTGTGCGGTTCGTTGCGTGAGGCGCTGGAATCGCTCCAGGCCGACCACGAGTTCCTCTTGAAGGGCGACGTCTTCACCATGGATCAGATCGAGTCTTACCTCGAGCTGAAGTGGGAAGAAGTCAGCCGCTGGGAGACAACTCCGAGCCCGGTCGAATTCGACATGTACTACAGCGCCTGAGCGATCGGCGTTGCGCTAAGGAATGGGGCGTCCGGAGCGATCCGGGCGCCCCTTTTTTCGTCGGGGCTTCGCCCCGCTTAGCTGCATGCTCCCGAAGCCCGCATCGCGATGCCTTTGAGCCCGCCCGGACACTTCGGCTTGCCGCTTTGCTGCTGCCCGCGGCCCCGCGGGTCATCGGCGTCGCCGGCCCCACCAAACCCACCCATGTCGGGCATGCCGAGAATGGTCATCGCATTGGCGCGGAAGCGCACCCGCGCGATCCACTCGGGCTTCCACGGTAGCTTGGCGTTGGCCGGGCGCGGCGGATAGGCGAACTCGCTTTGCGGGCCGTAGGCGTAGAGATTGAGCATCATGTTGTCGCCGCCGAGCTTGCGGACTTCGGCCGGGATCGAGCAACTGGTCTGGGTCGGCGGCATCAACGTCCGGGCCGCGACGAGCTTGGCGACCGCCGCCGGCGAGAGCCAGTCCTGCAGTGAACCGCCAAATTGCTGCGTGGCCGACGAGGTCCACCAGACCATCGCGTTTGCCTGGCCGCGGCCCATGTTCTTCGCGCCCATCGCCCAGGCATAATAGCCGGTCGCCTCCGGCAGGCCGTTCCAGGTCAAGCCGAACGCGCTGCTGGCCAGGGTGGAGGACTTCGGCTGCAGCGGGGGCATGAAATCGCGGTCGAGCTTGAAGGCGATCTCGGGCGAATAGTTGCCGGCGATCCGGTGGTCGCCACGCAGCGACGCCGAAGATGGAACTTGTTTGGCGTTGCGGCCATTGGGCCATTCGCCGAAGGTCTTGCTGTTGGCCTGGGTGATGCGCCAATCACCGGGGAGGTTGCCCGCCGCCGAGTAGAGACCGGGGGGCACTTGTCCTTTGGCCAGCTTGGCGAAATCGATCACGACCGGCTGGCCCGCGGGGGCATGCTCCCCGCAGCCCCAGAACAGGTAAAGCTTGGCGTTGGGCAATTGCCCCTGCGGTGGGCGCCCCGGAAGGCCCGGCGTGCTGGGCTGGTTGACCGGGGTGATCAGGGGCACGGACTGTCCCAGCCCCGTGGCCGACGGCATGAAGTGATCGGCCGCCGGCGCTCCGGTAGCCGCCCGTGACGAGCCCAGTCGCAGTTGCAGCTCGTGCACCGCGCCGCCGGCCCCGCCGCGCAGCATCGCCAGCGGGTTGCCGCCGGCCGCGCCCATGGCGGCCATGCCCGACATCGTTCCGGCATCCATCGTATAGCGCGCGATCGGCGGCGCCGAGCCTTGCTGCGTCGCGGCCGGCATGGCTGCGAAACCGATGACAAGAGCAACGCCCAGGTACGCGGCGCGGCGAACGGTCTGCTTCATCGGAAATTCCCCCTGCTGAACCACCCCAATGGATAAGCCGTGTATCACTCGCGGGCGCTCCGGTCATTACGAACTCGTGTTCGCGGCAGCGGCCGGGCCGCCTTTTTGGGAACCGCTCCGCCCGTCGCCCGGTTTTTCTCCCCAAGGAGAATCCGCGATGAAGCAATTGCTGATCGGTGCCGCGCTGCTTGCGCTCGCGGCCGGACCGCTGGCCGCGCAGGGTCACGGGAACGGCAAAGGCCAGGCCGCGGGCCATGGCAACTCCGACCATGGCTCCGCGATGAAGGGGCCTGCGATGAAAGGGCCGGCGATGCATGGTCCGTCGATGCGCGGCTCTGAGATGCACGGCCCGGCGATGAAGGAGCGTGGGCACGGCAAGTCCGGCCACGCGCCGCGCGCGATGACGATGCAGGCGGCAGCGCCGGGACATGGCCAGGGCCATGCCAAAAGCCCCGGTGCCGAGAAGCACAAAGCGGCGGGGCCCAAGGCAATGCCTGGGCGTTCCGCCGAGGTTCGCGTCGCCAAGCCGGCGGATCGCGCGCCGGGTTTCGGCAACGGAAACGGGCACGGCAAAGCGCATGTCGAGAAGGCCGCCCAGGTCGGGCGCGGGGTCAAGGCCCTGCCGGACGGCCGGCACTACTATTCCGACCGCGGCGCGCGCGAGGCTTTCGATTTCGCCGCCGTTCGCCGCGGCCTGATCGACGACTGCCCGCCGGGACTGGCCAAGAAATACAACGGCTGCCTGCCGCCGGGGCGAGCCAGACAGCAGCTCTACCAGCCCGCATGGTGGGGCCTCGCGGGTCTTGGCGCCGGTAGCTACGTCTATGACGACGGCTACCTGATGCGGCTGAACGGCGACAGAGTGGCAGGCTACGTCCCGTTACTCGGCGGTGCGCTCTTTCCGGGAAATATCTGGCCAAGCGGTTACGCCGCCACGCCGGTGCCCGACTACTACGACGACTACTACGACCTCGGCCCACCCGACAGCTATCGATACGCCGACGACGTGCTGTACCGGATCGATCCGTCGACTTCGGCAATCACCTCGATCGCCGGACTACTGACCGGGGACACCTTCGACATCGGCTCTCCAATGCCCCCGGGCTATGACGTGTACAACGTGCCCTACGCTTACCGGGACCAGTACGTCGACGGACCGGACGCCCGCTACCGCTACAGCGACGGGTACATCTATCAGGTCGACCCGACGACCCAGCTCGTCACCGCCGCCATCGACCTTCTGACCGGCTGACGAGGAGCGCGGACATGATCATCGGATACCCCTTGCGCCGCTCGCTGGCGATCGCCGCGGCCGCGGCGCTGATCCCGCTCGGCGCGTGCTCGGATAAGGCCCGCAAGGCAGACGAAGAAAAATCAGCGACCGCGGCACCGTCCGGCGATACCCTCGCCGAGGCGATGTCGAAGCAGGACAGCCTCTCGACACTCACCGGGGCGCTGCGCGACACAGGGCTCAGCCAGGTGTTCGACAACGCGGGATCGTACACGATCTTCGCACCGACCAACGACGCGTTTGCCAAGCTCGGCGAGCCCGCCAAGGCTTTGCGGCAACCGGACCAGCGGGCCGTGCTGACCGCGGTGCTGCGGGACCACATCGTGCCCGGCTACCTGACACCCGACGACATCGGCACGGCAATCGATGCCGAGGGCGGGCAGGTCAAGGTCAAGACCATGGGTGACCATCAGCTGACCTTCACTCGCGACGGCCAGGGCTACCGCGTCGCCGCCGAGGACGGCTCGAGCGCCATGCTCGCGGGCGATGCGGTCACGGCGAGCAATGGTGTCGCCATTCCGGTCGACGGCGTGCTCAAGAAGGTCTGACCCTCAATAGTCCTTGCGATAGGCGGCCGAGATGCTTTCGCGGCCGAGCGACGAGACCGTGGCCAGCAGCGACAGCCAACTGGTGATGCGGAACTCGACGCTGGTGGCGTTGTAGCCGCGCCCGTCGGTGATGATCTCCGCATAGAACCGCCGGCCGAAGCGTTTGCCGAGCGCCAGCGCCGTGCCGTGGTTGAGCGCGGGGTCGGCGGGCACGATGCGCAGGCGGTCGAGCCCGATGGCCTTGCGCAGGCGGTTGATCGGATCGAGTCCGGCGCCCCCACGCAGGCTTGAAAGCGCCGCGCCGAGTTGCAGCGCGTCGGTGGCCGAAAGGTTGGCGATCGAGCCGCCGAACAAGAGCTGCGCGAGGATTTCCTCCTCCGGCATCGACGGGGTCGAGCTGAAGGTGATGTCGGGCTTCGACGCACTGCCGCCAACCCGCACCTGCACGGTGAGCGGTCCGGCGGTCGTCTCCGCCAGCAGATCGATCTGCGGGTCCGGCGGCGAATTCCCGTTGAAATCGATCACTCCGCGCGTGATGTCGAACCGCGAGCCGGCGAAATCGTAGAACCCCTGCCGCGGCACGACCCGCGCCACGCCGGTGATCCGCGGCTCGGCGGTGGTTCCGCGCAGGGCGATGTTGGCGCTCCATTCGCTGTCGAGCCCCATGCCGTCGACCTCGATCCCGCCGGGCGCGACGGCATCGATCAGGTAGCGCCAGGGCGCGCCCGGTGCTGTCGGAGGGGCGACGTCGGCGGGCAGATTGATGTCGGTCGTCTTGATCGATGGAAGCTGCGATGCGCCCGTCGCCGCACCCAACCGCCAGTGCGCCTTGTTGACACGCAGGCGCCCGGCGATCGTGCCGCCGACGCCGTTCGAGACGATCCGGATCGGCCCGGTCACGGTGGCGCCCATCGTCGACAGGTCGAGTATCTGCGCCTTGTTGGCGGCCATCCGCAGGTCGAGCGACGGCCCCCGGCCCGGACCCAACCCGGCCAGATCGACCACCCCGCTGCCCACAACGGTGCCGCCGTTCGGCGCGGTCCCGGCGAAGCTTGTCAGCTGCAGTCGCGAGCCCGCGAAGCTGCCGGTCGCGTGGACATTCTTGAGGTCGGTCCCGGTGATGACGCTCTGCACCCGGAGGTTGTCGCCTGCGACCGAGCCGCGCACTTGCGGGTCGGCCAGCGAACCCCGCACGTCCGCCGCGACGCGGATGGTGCCGGTCACATCGAACGTCTCCAGCGCCGCGAGCCGCCACAGCGCGTCGGCCGGCCCGACGTAGCGTAGCTGCGCCAGGAGATCGCCCGCGCTCAACCGGTCGTACAGCGCGCCGCCCGGCGGCAGGTTGGCGATGCGACCTTGCAGCCGGCCGAGAATCTGGCCCTTGTCCTCCAGTACCGCCCGTGCCTGCAGTTGGGTCGGCGAAAGCTGCGCGACCAGCGCGAGGTCGACCGGGCGCGAGGTCAAGAGCAGGCCCGAGCGGGTCAGGCCGGTGACCATCACCCGCGCGCTCCCGGTCGGCACGCCGCCGGCGCCGCTGTGGTAATCGACGATGCCGGAAATCGAGCCGCCGAGGCCGAGGTCAGCCCCGGTGATGTCGATCAGCGACAGCGGCATCTTCGCCAGGCTGAGCGTGACCTGCGTGCCCGCGGCGCCGCCGAACTGCCCTTCGGCGATGGCGATGCCGCCGCCGAAGGAGACCTGCGTCTTCTGCAGTTGCCAGCTGCCGTCGCGCTGCTTCAGCAGCAGCGCCCGGCGCGGCATCGTGATCGGCTGCCCGCCGTAGCTGCCGCGCGCGGCCACGGCGATCTGGTCGGGCGCGACGTTACCGGTGAACTGCAGGTCGAAGCGCGCTCCGCGGCGCCCGGCGATAGAGCCGTCGAACGTCCCCCGGCCGTTGACCACGTTGGCGCGCGCGGACAGCCTACCGACGAACAGCGTGCCGTAGCTGATCCCCTGCGCCTGCACGGTACCCTGGATCGAGCTCATGCCGCCGCCGACGAAGCCGCTGACGGCCACGTTCGCCTGCCGCACCGAGAACGGCGTCGTCCCGCCGAACGTGGCGTCGTGGGCGACCAGGTTGACGTCGAAGCCCTGCCCGCCGCCGCGCGGGGCGAGCGCGATAGTCCCGTCGAGCCCGCCGCCAGCCAGCCGCAGGTTGCCGGAGACCGCCCCTGTCCCAAGCGTCAGATCGCCCGTCACGGCGGTGCGCCAGACGTCGAGATGGTCGATCCTGATCCGCGTCGGCCCGCTTGGCGGCGAGGTCAGGAACAGCAGGCCCTTGAACGGTCCGAGCGTCGACTGGCCGGAGGTGTCGATCTTGAACCCGTCTTTCGTGGGCGAAAGCGAGACGTGGACATCGCGCAGGCCGGCCGAGGGCAGCGGGTTCGCGAAAACCAGGTCGGCGTGGGGCCCGTCGTTCTCGAGCCGCGCCTTGAGCGTGAACGCCCCGTAATCGGCGCTGCGTCCGCGGCCGACCAGCGTGGTGACGCCGTTCTCGATCCGCCCGTCGAGGAACAGCGAGAGCTTGTTCGCGCGGACGGTCGTCTTCTGGAACACGATCGGCCGGGCGGCGCCGAATGACACTCCGCCGGTGAAGCGGATGTTGCCGCCGGAAAGGTTCGCCAGCGTGGCGTTGGTAATCTTCGGCATCCGCCCGCTGAAGTTCGCCGCCAGTCGCCACGGCACGCCGTTGCCGATCCCGAAGCGCATCTTCGCCCCGAAATCGATCGTGCCGAGGTTCTTGACGATCAGGCCGCGCGCCTCGACCGGGCCGGAGATGCCGTAGCCGCCGCGACGGATGTCGCCGCGCAGCACCAGGTTGGCCCACAGGCCGGGGAAGCGCAGCGCTAGATCGTCGGAGCGCAGATCGTTATTGGCCAGGAAAACGGTGCCCGTCAGGCGGCCGTTGGCCAGCTTGGGATCGAGGATCGCGTTGCCGGTGACGATGCGCTGGACGGCGGCATTGAGCGGCAGCGTCCAGCGCTTGCCGTCATAGGACAACATCCCGCGCTCGCCGATCCCGGTGAACACCGTGGTGCCGAAGTCCGCCTGCCCCACCTTGAGCTCGAACGGCGCGCTAAAGCCGCGCCACGGGCCGTCGAGCGTCGTGCGGATCACCACGTCGCGCATCGTCAGGCCGGGGCCGAAAAGCTGTTTGTCGACCAGATCGATTTGCAGCTTCGCGTTGCGGAAGGAGTTGTTGCCGAGGTCGATCCCACCCTCGCCGTCGACGCTGATCCCCGCTCCGCGCAAGGCGGCCGAGCCGCTGAGCACACTGTTCTTCAGCGTGCCGACCAGCGCCATGGCGGTGGATTCGCCCAGCGCCCGCGCCGGCAGCCCGGTCAGGTAGTCGCGGTGCCAGACGAGGCCGGAAATCCGGTAATGCCCCGCGCGGTTGTAGAGCTTGAGCGCGGCGACCCGATGCCCGTCTTCGCGCGCGACGAAGGCCCCGTTCCATGTGCGCCAAGTACCGTCGCCGAGCAGACGCACGCGAGTGTCGTGGCTGGTCCCGGTGAGCGAGGCCAGCAGGCCGCCCTTGGGCGCGCGATAGTCGAGGTCGAGGTCGAATATGTTGCCGTCGGGCTCGGCGTTGACCATCGCCGTGAAGCGGTCGCCGCCGCCCAGCCGCCCTTTGGCGTCGAGCTTGACCAAGCCGCGATGGACGTGCGCTTTGGCCTGGAAATCGACGTGCCGCTCCTCGCCCAGCAGGCCTTTGGAAACGGTCAGGTTGTCGATCACGAAGCGATCGACGCGGATATCGAAGTTGGGCAGCGTCGGCGCGTTGGGATCGCCGGGATTGAGCTTGGGCTTGGCGTAAAGCGTGCCGTCGTGCAGCACCAGCGCACGCACGTCGAGGCCGCTAAAGGGGAACTTGTAAGGCCGCCAGTTGAGCTCGACCGCCGGCACGGTCAGGAACAGCTTATTTTTCGCGTCGCGGAACTTCACGTCATACAGCGTGGCGTTCCACAGCACCGAGCCTTCGATCCGCCCGACGCTGACCTTGAGGCCCGAGGCCGGGGCAACCTTGGCGATGCGGTTGACGATGAACTGTCGGCCCGAACCGGTGTTGAGATAGAGCACCGCCACCGCGAACAGGGCGAGCAGCACCACGACCAGCCGCCCCGTCCACAACGCCACCTTGCGCACCGTGACGCCGCGGCGGCGGAACACCACCGTTTCGCCGTCTCCCTCGATGACTTCGTCCTCGGCCATCAGAAGGCCTGCCCCAGTCCGACGTAGACACCGACCGGGCCGTCACCCGGCCCCGGGTTGAGCGGCACCCCGACGTCGACCCGCAGCGGGCCGAAGCCGGTCAGGTAGCGCACGCCGATGCCGGCGCCGATCTTGATCTCGTTGAAGCTGGGCGTCGAGCTGTGGCCGACGGTGCCGGCGTCGACGAACGGCACGATACCGAGCGCCCCGCCGAGCCACGGCGTCTGGATCCGCGCCTCGGCCGACAGCTCGACCAGCGAGCGGCCGCCGGTCGGATCGCCCTGGTCATCATGCGGCCCGATCGCCTGATAGCCGTAGCCGCGCACCGAAGCGCCGCCGCCGGCATAGAGCCGCCGTGACGGCGCGATCGCCGAGAGCGGCGCGCCGGGGATGCTGGCAATCCGCACGCGCCCGGCGAGCACGATCTTCTCGCTCACCGACTGGTAGTAGCTCGCATCGCCCTGCGCACGGACGTAGAAGCTCTGGTCCTTGTTGGTGCGCGAGGTCTCCGGCGAGACGCGCGCCGCCAGGCGGAAGCCTTTGGTTGGGTTGAGCAGGTCGTCCGAGGTGTCGAACTGCCCGTAGAGTGGCAGCGCGCCAATGAAATAGGTCTGCCGGGGGCCGAAGGTGGTCTTGCCGCCGCTGCTGGCCGTGGCCTGGCGCTCCCCGGTCGCGGTCAGCTCCGCCCCGACCGACCAGCTGAACTTCTTCTGGTAGAGCAGCGTGCTCAGCCGCTCGAGGCTGCCGACCAGCGAGACCGTGCGCGCGTCGTAGGCATCGTAGTCGAGCGTGCTGGCGAAGGCATCGACCGTCAGCACCTTGTCGCGGCCGTGGAAGTTGTTGCGGCGGAAAGTGACCCCGGCGAGCTGTTCGCGCGTGCCGGCGATGCCGCGGACCTTGAGTGCGCCTTCGGGCGGGAACAGGTTGCGGTGTTCCCAGCTGCCCTCGGCCTTGAACCCCTCGCCGGTGCCGTAACCGACCGAGCCCATGATCGTGCGCAGCTTGGCCTTGGTCATCTCGACCGCGATGTCGACCGTGCCGGGCTCGCCGTTCGCCGGCGGCACCACCTCGACCGGGGTCAGCTTGCTGGTGGCGACCAGCCCGGTCGCCTGGATGGCCTGCCTCAGGTCCAGCTCCAGGCTGCGCTGGTAGAGGTCGCCAGGGTCGAAACGGGCGATCTCGGCCAGATGCTTGCCGGACATGAAGTTCGGCAGGTTGCTGGTGACCTTGCCGAAGCGGTATTTGCCACCCGGTGTGACCAGCATCGTCAGGTCGCCCTGCTCGCGGGCGTGGTCGATCAGCAGCGAGGGATCGGCGATGGCCGCGAACGGATAGCCGCTTTCGCCCAGTGCCTTGTCTAGATCCGCCCGCTCGGTGTCGATCTTGTCCTGCAGCAGCGGGTCGCCGGTCTGGACCTCGAACGCGCCGCGCAGTGCCGGGTAGTCGGGGCCCGCAGCCGCCAGCGTGCCCAAGTCGATCGCCCCGAAGGTGTATTGCTTGCCCGGGGTGATGTCGAAGCGGACGTTGGGCTTCGATGCCGCCTGCTCGCCCTCGCCACCGCCGATACTGCGCAGCACCAGCGCGTCGTAATAGCCGTAGACGCGCAGCATCCGCTCGAGCACGGTCTGGTCCTGTCGCGCCTGGGCGGCAAGGCGGGCGGCGCTGCCTTTGTCGTCGTACTGCTCGATGATCGAGAGCCGCTTGTAGCGGCGGACGAACTCGTCCCGCTCGGGGAATGGCACGCCGGTGGGGAACACCAGCAGCAGCTCGCTCGAGACGCGCACCTCGTCGCCCTGGAGCAGTTGCTGAGACGGGAGTTCGGGCTCGGCGAACTGGATGTCCGGCTCGGGCGTCAGCGGCGCGAGCTGCGGTAGCTGTAACTGGTCAGGCCATGGCACGGTAATTTGCGGCAGATCGGCCAGCGGCGTATCCGGCTGGACCTCGGGCGCGGCAGGCACGGCTTCAGGCGGAACGCCTTGCTTGGCCCACACCTCCGGATTGGCGACCGCGGAATCCGGGATCAGGCCCTCGAGCTCGGGGTCGGTCGTGCGGTCCTGCGCGGCGAGCGGCTGGGCCAATACGGCGGACAGCGCCAGTGCGGCAACAAACCGGCGCATGGAATGGATCGGCGCGTCAGCCGATCTTGTACTGGAACTGACCGCCAGGCGTGCCGTCTTTGCCGCCGCCGTCCACGGCGGGGGCGTCTTCGCGGCGCGAGGCGGCGGCGGCGGCGATGAGTCCGGCCTGCTGCTCGTCGCTGAAGCGGCGCCAACCGTCGGGCCCGAGCCGCTCGAGCGGGCGGTAACGGACCTTGTACTGCATCCGCTGGGCGCCATCGACCCAGTAGCCGAGATACACATAAGGAAGCCCAGCGTCGTGGGCCCGCTGGATGTGGTCGAGGATGATGTAGTTCCCAAGCCCGGTGCGCGCCTCATGTTCCGGGTCGTAGAAGCTGTAGATCATCGACAACCCGTCCCCCTGTCTGTCCGTCAGGCAGGCGCCCACCAGGCGTCCCGGCCTCCCGTCCACCGAGGGCTCCCTATATTCGATGACAAAGCTGGAGACCGAGGTATGTTCCACCATGTCGGCGTAATCGATCTCGTCCATCGCCGCCATGCCGCCGCCCGGGTGGCGGTGCGAAAGGTAGCGCTGCAACAATTCGAACTGCTCGCTCGTCGCCCACGGTCGGCATTCGGTGACGACGAGGTCGCCGTTGCGTTTGTAGTTGCGCCGCTGCCCCGACGAGGGCGCGAACTCCCTCGCGACAACCCGCACCGAAACGCACGCGCGGCAGTCGAGACAGCTCGGCCGGTAAGCGACGGTCTGGCTGCGGCGGAATCCGATGCGGCCGAGGGCGTCGTTCAGCTCCTCGGCATGCGGGCCCTTGAGCTCGGTGAACACCTTTCGCTCGGTCCGACCCGGCAGATAGGGGCACGGCGCGGGGCTCGTCACGAAAAAGCGGGGAAACCGAATAGGGGCCGTCACGGCGTTGGCGGTCCTCTCCTGAAGCCGATCGAATACTCTACGAGTGAACCCCACGTATGCTCCCGGGACTCACTTCGTTAAATACCATTAACCGTAATTTCCCCGGCTTGCAGGGTTAATTTGCACCAGCAGACGGGGAAACAGGCAAATCGCCCCAAATCCGGTCAGTTCAGTTCCACTTGGCTAACCGAATAGCCCTTTGCCCTCAGCGCCGCGATCAGCTTCTCAAGCTGCTGCCGGTCGCGCGCCTCGCACTCGATGTCGGTGACCAGGCCCTTGGCGGGCAGGTCTGTGAAGATCCGCTGGTGATAGATTTCCAGGATGTTGACGCTGTGCGCGTCGAACTCGTGCATCACCTTGTACAGCGCGCCGGGACGGTCCTGCAGCGTGATCCTGAGGCGGGCGAGGCGCCCTTCGCGCGCGAGATCGCGCAGCAGCACGTTGGCCAGCAGGCGGGTATCGATGTTGCCGCCGCACAGCACGAGGCCGACGTTCTTGCCTGCGAACCGCTCCTTGTGCGCCATCACCGCCGCCAGCCCGGCGGCGCCGGCCCCTTCGACCACGGTCTTTTCGATCTGCAGCAGCAGCGAGACGGCCTTCTCGAGGTCGGCTTCGCCGACCAGCACGATATCGTCGACCAGCCGCTCGATGACCTTGGCGGTGAACTCGCCCGGCGCCTTGACCGCGATCCCTTCGGCCAGGGTGTCGCCGCCGCACGGCAGGTGAGCGCCTTTGATCCGGTCGTACATCGAAGGGTAGAGCTGCGCCTGGACGCCGATCACCTCGATCTTCGGGTTGAGCGCCTTGGCGACCGTCGCCATGCCCGAGATCAAGCCGCCGCCGCCGATCGGCACGACCAACGTCTCGAGCTCGGGCGCGTCCTCCAGCATCTCGAGTCCGACGGTGCCCTGGCCGGCGGCCACGGCGGGGTCGTCGAACGGATGGACGAAGGTCAACCCGAGCTGCTTCTCCATGCTGCGGGCGCAGGCGTAGGCCTCGTCGAAGGTCTCGCCTTCGAGCACGACCTTGCCGCCGACCTGCTCGGTCTGCATGACCTTCACCATCGGCGTTGTCTTGGGCATGACGATGGTCACGGGCACCCCCAGGCGCGTGCCATGGTAGCTGAGGCCTTGCGAATGATTGCCGGCCGAGGCGGCGATGACCCCGCGCTCGCGCTGCGCCTCGTCCATCAGCAACAGCGCGTTGAGCGCCCCGCGCTCCTTGTAGGCGGCGGTGAACTGATGGTTCTCGAACTTGAGCCAGATCTCGGAGCCGGTGATCCGCGACAGCGTCTTCGAATGGGCGATCGGCGTGCGCACGACGGCGCCTTCGATGCGGCGCGCGGCCGCCCGCACGTCGTCGATCGTCAGCAATTGCTGCTCTGCGGTGAGGGTCTGGTTCATCGCGGCGCGGCGTAACGCAAATTGCGCCCGCTGCAAATCGCCGAAACACAACGATTGCTTTGCCCCGCCATTGCTTTGACTGGGCCAAGGCGGCAGGAGGCGGGCATGACCGATCCCCTGCGCATCGCCTTCCTCGGCCTCGGCGTGATGGGCGGGCCGATGGCCGGCCACCTCGCTCGCGCCCGGCACGCCGTTACCGTCTACAACCGGACGGCTTCGCGCGCCGAAGCCTGGCTCGAGAAGCATCGCGAAGAAGGCCTCGACTTGGCGACGTCGGCTACCCCCACGGAAGCGGCGAAGGATCAGGACGTCGTCATTACCTGCGTCGGCAACGACAGCGATCTCGCCGAGGTCGTGTTGGGCGATGCCGGCGCGCTGGCTGGGATGCGCGAGGGAGCCCTGTTCATCGATCACACGACCGTCTCGCCGGCCATGGCGCGGCGGATCGCCGACGAGGCCTCGCGGCGCGGGGTCGACGCGCTCGATGCGCCGGTCTCCGGCGGTCAGGCCGGGGCCGAGAACGGCAAGCTGGCGATCATGTGCGGCGGCTCAATGCAAGCGATGGAGCGCGCTCGCCCGGTGATGCAGGCGTACGGCGCGCGGATGGTCCACGTCGGCGAGGCCGGCGCGGGCCAAGCGACCAAGGCGGTCAACCAGATCTGCATCGCCGGGACCCTTGCCGGCCTGTCCGAAGCGGTGCGGTTCGCGCAAGCCGCCGGGCTCGACATGGTCAAGGCGCTCGAAGCTATCTCGGGCGGCGCGGCGCAAAGCTGGCAGATGGAGAACCGCTGGGCGACCATGGCCGCCGGCGAGTTCGACTTCGGTTTCGCTATCGACTGGATGCGGAAGGACCTGGCCATCGCGCTGGCCGAGGCCCGCGCGAAGGGCATCAAGCTGCCGGTCACCCAACTGGTCGACGGCTATTATGCCGAGGTCCAGGCGCAAGGCGGCGCGCGGCAGGACACCAGCGCCCTGATCCGGCACTTGCCGGAGGTCGGCGCTTGATCCTCCCTGCGCCGGGCAGGATCCTGGCCGCGCTCCTCGCCCTGCTCCCCTCCCCGGCCCTTGCCGACACGCTGATCGACAACGTCAACGGGATCTCGGTCGACCGCGCCGGCCAGGTTACCCGTTTCGCGGCGCTGGTGATCGACGATCGCGGGCGCGTGACGCAGGTCCTGTCGCGTTTCGACAAGGCCCCGCGCACCGATTACCGCATCGACGGCAAGGGTCGCACCCTCCTGCCCGGGATGATCGACGCGCACCTGCACGTGATGGAGCTTGGGCTTTCGCTGCTGACGCTCGACCTCAGCGGCACGAAATCGCTTGCCGAAGCCCAGGCGAAGATTGCCGATTACGCCCGGTCGCACCCCGAGGTTCCGTGGATCGTCGGCCGCGGTTGGAACCAGGAGACCTGGCGCCTCGGGCGTTTTCCGACAGCCGCCGAGATCGATGCCGTGGTGGCCGACCGGCCGGTGTGGCTCGAGCGGGTCGACGGTCACGCGGCCTGGGCCAATA
>Ga0068855_100002935_pt1 | contig 20842 bp, 14 predicted proteins | sample KBSCornC52_FD_66592 | JGI IMG/M metagenome (GOLD analysis project Ga0068855, IMG submission 66592) | Corn rhizosphere microbial communities from Kellogg Biological Station, Michigan, USA - KBS Corn C5-2 | ecosystem: Host-associated > Plants > Roots > Rhizosphere > Soil ...
AAAGGTGTCGTACTTCTCGCTGTAATAGACCGGGTGATCCCGCCGCAGCACCTCATAGAAGGGCAACGGATTCGCCATCACCTCCGGGGCGAAGGGGTCATAGACAAAGCCACCGGTATCACGATCCGCCATCAAATCCCCTCCGCAGCCCGCATCTGTCGCGCCGGCTTGTCCGGCTCCGCCTTACACCAGCGACTCTCGCCCCGGGAACCGGGAATCCCGCGGCAATCCGTGCGAGTCGGTGCTCGGTTCCCTCCTTGGCCGGTTCCGGATAAATCGTCGAGTCGAGCGGGGCGGCAATGCACCCGCCTGACAAGGGAATGGAGACAGACGTGGCAGGGACGACGGACCTCGATCTCGAGGCGCTGGAGAAGAAGTACGCCGAGGAACGCGCCAAGCGGCTGCGCCAAGACGCCAGCAAGCAATATGCCGAGCTGAACGGCAAATTCGCCAATTTCGACCGCGACCCGTTCGCCGACCCGAATTTCACCCGCGGCCCGATCGTCAAGGACGTCGACGTGCTGATCATCGGCGGCGGCTTCGGCGGGCTGCTCGCCGGCGGCCGGCTGCGCGAGCAGGGCATCGAGGATCTCTGCATCATCGAGAAGGGCGCCGACTTCGGCGGCACCTGGTACTGGAACCGCTATCCGGGCGCGGCCTGCGACGTCGAAAGCTACATCTACCTGCCGATGCTGGAGGAGACCGGCTACGTCCCGCAGGAAAAATATTCAAAGGGTCCAGAGATTTACCAGCATTGCCAGAAGCTGGCGAAGCGCTTCGATCTGTATCGTGGCGCGATCTTCCAGACCGTCGTCACCGATCTGACCTGGGATGAGGACAGCGCCCGCTGGGTGGCGACCACCGACCGCGACGATCGGATCTCGGCGCGCTTCGTCATCTCGGCCTGCGGCTTCATTGCCAAGCCGAAGATGCCGGGCATCCCCGGCATCGAGAGCTACGAGGGCCATGCCTTCCACACCAGCCGCTGGGACTATGGCTATACCGGCGGCGACGAGACCGGCGGGTTGACCGGGCTCGCCGACAAGAAGGTCGGCATTATCGGCACTGGCGCCACCGCAATCCAGGCGGTGCCGCATCTCGCCGAGTCGGCCGGCCAACTCTACGTCTTCCAGCGCACCCCCTCGTCGGTCGACATCCGCGCCAACCAGCCAACCGATCCGGCATGGGTCGAGGGGCTAAAGCCGGGCTGGCAGCGCGAGCGGATGATGAACTTCACGACGATCATGTCGGGTGGCCATCAGCCGACCGACATGGTCGACGACGGCTGGACCGACATCGTCCGCCATATCATGCCCGACCCGACCGTGCCGTTCGACCAGGTCGACTGGGCCGCGGTGCGCGCCAGCGAGATGGGCAAGATGGAGCGGACCCGCCGGCGCGTCGCCTCGATCGTCCAGGATCCGGCGACCGCCGAGGCGCTGAAGCCCTATTACCATTATCTGTGCAAGCGGCCGTGCTTCCACGACGAATATCTCGACGCGTTCAACAATGCGAATGTCACTTTGGTCGACACCAAGGGCAGGGGCGTCGAGAAAATCACGCCCAGGGGCGTGGTCGTCGCGGGCAAGGAATATGAGCTCGACTGCCTGATCTACGCCACCGGCTTCGACTTCATGCAGGAATACACCAAGCTCACCGGCTTCGACATTCGCGGCCGCGGCGGCAAGTCGCTGACCGACTATTGGTCCGACGGCGCCAAGTCGCTGTTCGGTTTCCACACCCGCGGCTTCCCCAATCTGTTCATGATCAGCGCCATCCAGGCGAGCGCGACCTACAACTATCTGCATGTGACCGACGAGCAGGCTCGCCATCTCGCCCAGCTGGTTCGCACGTTGCTCGACCAGAAAATCCGCACCATCGAGCCGACCGAGGAAGATCAGGCTGCCTGGGTCGAGGAGATCCTCGCCGGCATCCCGATGATGCGCGCCTTCCAGGAAACCTGCACGCCGAGCGTCTACAATTACGAAGGCCAGGTGACCGACTCGGTCCAGCACAACGCGTTCCACCCGGCCGGACCGCTGGTCTACATCGAGCGGCTGCGGCAGTGGCGCGAAGACGGATCGTTCAAGGGCTTCGAGACGACCTCGGAACGCGAGGACGCCTGACGCGACAGGGGCCGCGGCCGAGCGATCGGTCGCGGCTCAGCGCGTTACGAAGCGGTCGATCCAAGCGCCAAAGCTGGTCATGAAGCCTGACAGGAACTTACGAGTGTCGTCGGTTTTGACCGCGCCCTTTTCGTCGAACAGCTCGTTCGAACGGGCGAGGTACATCTCCGGCTGCTGCAGCGCCGGCATGTCGAGGAACACCAGCGAGCGTCTGAGATCGTGATGTGCGCCGAAGCCGCCCATCGCCCCGGGTGACTGGCTGACCACCGCCGCCGGCTTGCCGGAAAAGATGCTCTGGCCATAGGGGCGCGAGCCGACGTCGACCGCGTTCTTCAGCCCACCGGGGATCGAGCGGTTATATTCCGGCGTGACGAAGAGCACGGCCTGGGCGGCGCGCATCGTATCGCGAAACGCCGCCCAGGGTGGCGGCACATCCTTTTCCAGATCCTCGATGTAGAGCGGGAGATCGCCGAAGCCGACGACGTGCGGCGCGAGATGATCGGGCGCGAGCCCGATCAGGGCGTTGGCGAGCAGGCTGCTGTATCCCTTGGGGCGCAGGCTCCCGACCAGCACGGCGACGTCGATCCGATCAGCCACGACATGCTCCTTTCTCGCCGCCTGACCGCTCCGAAGCGCGGCACGGCTGATTCCGTTCCGGCGTATTTCAACCAAGCGCGGCAACCAATGCTAAATAGGGCCGCGTTAATGCTATAAGACCGTCTTTGCGCAGTCCTTTTTTCCATCGCACGAGTATTGTCCCGGTGAGCCAGTCCGGCCCTCGCATCTCAGTGATCGTGCCCGCCTATGGCGTCGCTCATCTGCTGGGTGAGGCGCTGGCCTCGCTGCAGGCGCAGAGCCTGGCCGATTGGGAAGCGATCGTGATCGACGACGGCGCGCCGGACGACGTCGCCGGTGCCTGCGCCGCCTTTGCCGACGACCCGCGCATCAAGCTGGTGATGACCGACAATGGCGGCCTTGCGACGGCGCGCAATCGGGCGATCGCTGCGTCGCGGGGGCCGTTCGTCGCGCTGCTCGATGGCGACGACGCCTATGAGCCGGGGTATCTCGCCGCGATGCTGGCGGCGATCGAGCCGCAGCCCGCGCTGGGCTTCGTCACCTGCGACGCGGTTTTCACCGGCCTGCCCGATCGCGCCGGGCAGAGATTCTCGCGCTTCCACGCCCAGACCGGCGCGATCACGCTCGAGCGCGTCATCCGCCGCGCGTTCAACGTCTTCATCGGCTGCACCATCCGTCGCGCCGCCTTCGACGCGGTCGGCGGCTTCGACGCTGCGTTGCGCTCGGCCGAGGACCTTGACCTATGGATCCGCCTGCTTTCCGCCGGATGGGGCGCTGTGCTGGTTCCCGAGCCGCTGGTGCGCTACCGCCGCCGCCCCGGTTCGCTCTCATCGAACACCCGCGCGATGCTCGCCGCCAATGCCACCGTCTATCGCAAGGCGGTCGAAGCGCTTGCCGGCCGGCCCGAGCAGGACGTGGCCAAGGCGATGCTGGCGCAAATCGCCGCCAACCAGGAGCGTGCGGAGGGCGAAGCCTTGATCCTCGCCGGCGAGGCGCGGCGTGGTCTTGCCCTGCTGCGAAACGCGGAAGGCTTGTCGCTGCGTTGGCGATTGGCGCTGCCGGTGATGCGGGTCTTTCCGGCGCTGGCGGCGCCGCTGCTCAGAATGCGCGCGCGCCTGCCCGAGCCGTCACGCCGCTGAGCGCGACTGGCGCGGAATCACGCCCCTGAAGCGCACCGCCTGATCGACGCCCTCGACCACCACCGCCGCCTGGAAGCCATGGCGTGGTGTGAAGGCGTCCATCGACCATTGGCCCGACCGCGACAGCAACGCGGCTGGCTCGCCGGGCGCGACCGACACGTCGAAGCTGTCGAGCGGATGCGACAAGCCGCGGCCGAGCGCCTTCACAAAGGCCTCCTTGCGCGTCCAGCAATTGTAGAAGCCCTCGATCCATTGGCCGGGCGCGAGCCGGTCCAGATCGACGCGCTCGCGCGCGGAGAACAGGCGATCGGCGGTCTCGCGGCTGGCGAGATCTGCGTCCTGCCATTCGAGGTCGCAGCCAACCGCGCAATCCCAGGCGACCGCGCAGAGCGCGACGCCGTGCGAATGCGACAGGCTGAACTGCAGGCCCTCGTCGCCGAGGATCAGCGGCTTGCCATGGTCATTGTGACGGAAGACGATGTCCTGCGCCGCCTCGCCGAGATAGCTGCCAAGCAGGTGCCGCAGTCGGCCACGGCGCGCGATGAAGCGATCGCGATCGCGGGCAAAGCGGAACTGCATCGCGCGCGTCCGCTCCTCGCGGTCGAGCAGCGGATAGAGCGCGAAGACATCCTCCGCGGGCAGGTCGACATCGAAGAGCCAGGCGTCGGCGGGCATGTCAGCCGACCGCACGCAGGCGATTGCGGGCACCGCGCTTGGACTGGGCGAGAATCAACTCTTCTCGCATCGCGTCGCCAAAGCTCTCGACGTGCGGAGGCAGCAGCATCGAGCTGTGGGTGCCGCGAATTTCATGGCTGGCGAAGCGGCCGGAAATGAGCGGCTTCCAGCCCGGCACGGAATTGAGGACGTCCGGTCGCTCGGCCGGCTGGAACAAGGCGACATCGCCGCCGTAGGCGGACGGGCGATAGTCATAGGCGGCGCGATCGAGAGCGGCCCGCAAGACGCGCGGCACCTCGCTCACCTCAGAGGCGCGGAGTCGCAATGCGACGAGGATCGCGCCGAGCCTGTCGCGCATATACCGGCCCCGCTCCGACGCCGGCTGACGGCGCCACTGGTCGAAGTGATAGCGCAGCTTGCTGAAGACGAGCCGAACGCGGCCGATGCGGTAGAATTCGGTCGGATTGGTCGAATGGGCCAGCAGCAGCAGCGGCACGTCCTCGCCGGCCGCGCGCAACTGCACCCCGACCTCGTAGGCGAGAATGCCGGCCGTGCACCAACCGCCGACATAATAGGGGCCAGAGGGCTGAACCTGGCGGATGATCTCGACCATCTGGCGCGCACATTCGATGAAATCCGCGCTCTCGCCGGCCGCCTCCAGCATCACGTCGATCGGCACGCCGAGAAACGGCTGATCAAGACCGACAGCCTGCGCCAGCGGTAGAAAGGTTGGTCCGCCTTCCAGCCAGAGGACTGGTGGGCGCGCACCCAGCGGCTGGATCGCAACCGCACCGAAGCGATCGAGTGGCTCACCCTGCTCGAGCCGCGCCGCCATCGCCGCCAGCCGATAGGATTGGAAGAAGGTGGCCATGCTGAACTTGCGGCCATATTCGGTTTCGACGCGGCGCAGCAGCCTGGTGACCAACAGCGAGTGGCCGCCGAGGTCGAAGAAGCTGTCGTGGCGGCCGATGCGCTCGACGCCTAGTACGTCGCGCCAGATGACCGCGAGCTGCTCCTCGGCCTTGCCCTCGGGCGGGGCGAAATCGGCCACCGCCACGGCATCGCCGGGTTCGGGCAACGCCTTGCGGTCGACCTTGCGGTTGGGCGTCATCGGCAGCTCCGCGAGCTGCTCGAAACGCGATGGTATCATATAGTCGGGCAGGATTGCCGCGAGGTGATCGCGCAGAGCGCCGACCGACGGAATGGTCTCGTCATGGCCGACCAGATAGGCCGCGAGATAACGATTGCCCGACTCATCGGGCCAGCTGCGCACGGCCGCCGCGGCGATCGCCGGATGGTTGTTGAGCGCGCCCTCGACTTCCTCGACCGCGATGCGGAAACCGCGGATCTTCTCGTCATTGTCGGTGCGGCCGAGACAAAAGAGCGTGCCATCGCTGTCGAAGCGGGCGAGATCGCCGGTGCGATACAGTCGGACGCCGGGTGCAACCGGCTTCTCGCCGAAGCGCTCGGCCGTGAGATCCGGCCGGCCGCGATAGCCGCGCGCAACACCGGCGCCACCGATGTACAGCTCGCCAATGACGCCGACCGGCACTTGCTGACCACCGGCATCGAGCACATAGGTGACGGTGTTGGCGATCGGTCTTCCGATCGCGACCGGGCCACTGCCGGGCTCGACCTTCTGCACGGTCGACCAGATCGTCGTCTCGGTCGGGCCGTACATGTTCCACAGCGCGCCGGAACACGCGATGAGCTGATCGGCAAGATCGCGCGACAGCGCTTCACCGCCGCAGAGAATCTTGAGGTTGCGGTCGCCGGGCCAACCGCTTTCGATCAGCGCCCGCCAGGTCGCCGGCGTCGCCTGCATCACGCTCGGCCGGCTCGATGCGATCAGCGCCATCAGTTGGTCGGGATCGAGTGCATCGTCACGCGACGCGAGGATCAGCCGGCCGCCGCGCAGTAGCGGCAGGAAGATCTCCAGCATGGCGATGTCGAACGACAACGTCGTCACCGCGAGCAAGGAATCGTCGGCGGCAAAGCCCGGCTCGTCGGCCATCGCGACCAGCAGGTTGAGCAGCGCGCGATGCGAGATCTCGACGCCTTTGGGCTGGCCGGTCGAGCCAGAGGTGTAGAGGACATAGGCAAGGTCATCGCCGTCGATCGCCGCGATCGGCGGCGCCTTGCCGTCGGCCGGGCCCTCGGCGAGAACCAAGCGACAATCGCGCGGCGACAGCATGGTCGCCAGCGCCGATTCGGTCAGCAGCGTGTCCGGGGCGGCATCGGCGACGATGTGCTCCAGACGGACTGTGGGAAAGCCGGGGTCGAGCGGAAGATAGGCCGCACCCAGCCGCAGGATCGCAAGCAAGCCGGCGACGGTTTGCGGCGAGCGGTTCATCAGCACGCCGACCAGGGAGCCTGGCTTCACGCCGGCCGCGCGCAGACGCGAGGCAATGCGCGCCGCCTCGCGATCGAGCTCGGCATAGGTCAAACTTTGATCGCCGGCGATCAACGCAACCGCATCCGGCCGGACCGCGGAATGAGCCGCGATCATCCGAGGCAGCGAGTCCGTCGGGAGGTCTCGCGCGGTGTCGTTCCACTGCGTCAGCATCCGCGCCCGCTCGTCGGCGGTCAGGAGCGGCAAGTCCGACAAGCGGCAGGCAGGATCGGTAACGACATGCTCGAGAATGGTCAGCCAATGACCGATCATTCGCCGAATTGTCGCCGGTTCGAAGACCTCGGTGCTGTAGAGGAAGCGCCCGATCATGCCGTCCGGCCGCTCGTCCAGCTCGAGATAGAGATCGAATTTGGCGGCACCGACGACGACGTCCATCTGCGTCAGATCCCATCCCTCGGGGAAAGGATCGACCGGCGGCTCGATCGAGAAGAGCAGGTTGAACAGCGGATGTGCGCCCGGCTCGGCGCGGATCTTCATCTCGCGCACGACCATGTCGAACGGCACCTCGCTCGCGCCGAGCGCGCCAAGCACGCTGTCGCGGACTTCGCCGAGAAAATCCTTGAACGAGACCTCTCCGCGCGGTTTCGAGCGCAGCGCCATGGTGTTGAGAAAATAGCCGACCAGCTGCTCGAGCTCAGGGCGACGGCGCAGATCGGTGACTCCGCCGACGACGATGTCGTCCTCGCCGCTGTAACGGTGGAGCATTGCCTTATAGCCAGCGAGCAGCGTCATGTAGAGCGTTACGCCCTGGCGTCGGCTGAGATCCTTGAGCGCCTCGGTCAGCTCGAGCGGGATGTTGAACACTTCCATCGAGCCGGCGTGCGTGCGCTCGACCGGCCGGGGCTTGTCGCCGGCCAGCTCGAGCTTGGTCGGCGCGCCGGCAAGGGCGGTGCGCCAATGATCGAGCTGGCGCCTGACTGGCGCACTTTCGAGATAGCCCTGCTGCCAGACCGAATAATCGCCATACTGCAGCACCGGCTCGGGCAGCGGCGAGGGCTTGCCGGCGGCGAACGCGTCATACAGCGCCGCCAGCTCCGGCACGATGACCCGGTAGATCGACACGCCATCGAAGATGATATGGTGCAGCGTGAAATAGAGCCGGTGATTGTCCTCCGCGAGCTTGACGACGCGGGCGCGAAACAGCGGGGCATCGGCGAGGTCGATCGCCGCGCGTGCGTCCTCGCTGCCGATCGCCAGCGCGGCGGCGTCGCGCTCCGCTTCGGGCAAATGGCTGACGTCACTGACCGGAACGTCCAGCGGCTGATGCGGGTGGACGATCTGGACGAGCTCGCCGTCGACCATCTCGAAGCCGGTGCGCCAGCTTTCGTGACGGCGGAGGATCTCGTTCACGGCACGCTTCATCGCGTCAAGGTCGAAGCTGCCAAAGCGGTGGATCGTGATCGATTCATTGTAGAGCGGCGCCTCGGGCGCCATCGAAGCATGCAGCCAGATCTGGCGCTGGTCGGCGGAGAGCGGGATCGCGGCATCGGCCGGACGCGGCGTGACGGGCGGCACCGGCGCCGCCTGCTCGCGGCCCTCGCCGCGCATCATCCGTTCGAGAAGCTGTCGTTTGGCGTCCGACAGCGCCGGCTTGCTGGTCACCGCTTACCCTCCGCACGGAAGGTGATCGGCAACGCCCTCAGGCCGCGCAGACCGGAATTGTCGCGCCAGACGAGCTTGTCGCTGGCGAGCTTGATGTCGTCGAGCCGGTGGAGCAGCGCATTGAACGCGATCCGCCCTTCCATCCGTGCGAGCGGCGCACCGAAGCAGAAATGCGCCGCCCAGCCGAAAGCGAGATGGCGATTGTCCTCACGGGTGAGATCGAGACGATCGGGATCGGGAAAGCGATCGGGATCGCGATTGCCGGCGGCCATCACCGCCATCACCGCGGTGCCCTTCTTGATCAGCTTGCCGCCCATCATCGTGTCGGCTGGCGCGATCCGCGCGGTGTGCTGGCTCGGCGTCTCGTAGCGCAGCAGCTCCTCGATCCCTGATTTCATGATCGCGGGATCGTCGCGCAGCTCGGCCAGCCGCTCGGGCTGGCGAATCAGCGTCAGCAGGCCGTTGCCGATCAGATTGGTCGTCGTCTCCTGCCCGCCGACCATGGTGACGATGGTGTTGGCGACGACCTCGTCGTTGCTCAGCCGCTCACCGTCGACCTCGGCCTCCATCAGCGATCGAACCAGCCCGTCTTGCGGCTTGTCTGCCTGGCTGCGGATCGCCTCGTGGAAATAGCCGGTCATCTGCTCGGTGCTGCGCATCACATCGCGGACGCGATCGGGGTTGTGCTGGAAGTTGCCGAGCATCTGCGCGAAATCGGCCGACCAGGCCTTGAGCTGGCGATGATCGTCGAGCGGCACGCCGAGCAGGCCGGCGGTGACGATCGCCGGGAAGGGCTCGGCGAAATCGGCGATGACGTCCATGCTGCCCTTGGCGATGACGTCGTCGATCAGCCGGTTGGCGATGTCCTCGATCTGCTCTTCCATCGCCTCGACCCGCCGCGGGGTGAAGGCGTAGGAGCAGAGCTTGCGCAGCCGGGTGTGGGCCGGCGCATCGAGGAACAGCATCTGCCTGGCCATGACGTCGGCGATCGGGCCGAGGCTGGGCAGGCCGAGCTTCGCCATGTCGTCTGGATTAGGCGTGCGGTCAGCCGAGAAGCTGTGCAGCACCGTCATCACGTCTTCGTAGCGCGTGACCACCCAGGTGTGCATGAAGCCGTCCCAATGGACCGGCGCCTGCTCGCGCAGATGCTTGTAGAACGGATAAGGGTCCGCGTGGACCTTGGGATCGAGCAGCTGAAACAGGCTCAGGCTCGGATCGAGCGCGGAGGGCGAGGCTCCGGCCCCGGGTGACGTCGCCATGCTTCCCCCCTTATTCCGCCGCGCGGGCGCTGGCTTCGTCGTCGCTCATCGCCTCCAGCATCTCGAGCAGCAGCTCCTCGATCAGCGCGGCGAGCGTGCGAACGGTCGGTGCCTGGAACAAATGGCGCAGCGTCAGATCGACGCCGAAGGCTTCGCCGGCACGCAGCACGACCTGGGTGCCGAGCAGTGAATGGCCGCCGAGCAGGAAGAAATTATCATCGATGCCGACCGGGCCGCGGCCGAGCACCTCGACGATGATGTCGGCAAGACGCTGCTGCGCCGGCGTCTCGGGCGCGGCGAACTGCTCGCTGGTGAGCGCATTCTCCGCCGAGGGCGCCGGCAGTGCGGCGCGATCGAGCTTGCCGCTGGCATTGAGCGGCAGCGCGTCGATCCGGACGAACTGATCCGGCACCAAATACTCGGGCAGCCGCTCGGCAAGGAATGCACGCAGCGCCTCGGCAGTGACTGGCTCATCGCCGGGAACGATATAGGCGACGAGATGCGTCCCATCACCTTCGGCGCGGGCGACGACCACGGCGGAACGAACCGCGCCATGTTCGCGCAGCACCGCCGCGGCCTCTTCCGGCTCGACGCGATGACCACGGATCTTGACCTGGTCGTCGATCCGGCCGTGGAAGGCGATCTGGCCATCCGGCAGCAGCGCGGCGAGATCGCCGGTGCGATACATGCGCGCGCCGGCGCGGCCGGCGAAGGGATCGGCGAGGAAACGCTCGGCGGTCAGATCAGGCCGGCCGCGATAGCCACGCCCGACGCTGTCGCCGCCGATGTGCAGCTCGCCGACCTCGCCCGCGGCAAGCTGATTGCCACCGGCGTCGAGGATGTAGAGCGGCGTATGGTCGATCGGCCGGCCGATCGGCGGCAGGCGATCGGCATCGGCGGTCGGCGCGACAATCCCCGAGGTCGCGACGACGGTGCACTCGGTCGGCCCGTAATTATTGACCAGCACAAAGGGCAGCCCGGCGCGCGGATAGAGATGAAGCCGGTCAGCGCCGGTCAGCAGGATGCGCAGCGCGGTATCGGCCGGCCAATCGGCGGCGATCAGCTGCTCGGCGAGCGCGGTCGGCACGAAGCCGATGGTGATCTTCTGCTCGATCAGCCACTGGCGCAGCGCAACGTCCGCGGTGCGGACCGCATCGGGCACCAGGAGCACGGTCGCGCCGGCGCAGAGATAGGGCCAGATCTCCCAGATCGCGGCATCGAAGCCGAGGCCGGCGAGATGGGTCGCGCGATCGGCGGCGGTGACCGCAAAGACACGGTTATGCCAGGCGATCAGATTGGCAAGATTGGCGTGCGACAGCTCGACGCCCTTGGGCGCGCCGGTCGAGCCCGAGGTGTAGATGACATAGGCGAGGTCGTCGGCGGCGACGGCCGGGACGACGAGCGGCGTCGCGGCGGCGATCGCCACGGCGTCGCGATCGACCACGACCAGCTCGCGCGCCGCGACCGCGATCCGCGCGGCGGTCGCGCCGGAGCTGACAACGACGTCGCAATCGGCGCTGCCAATGATCGACGCCAGCCGGGCGTCGGGCCAGGCCGGGTCGAGCGGCAGAAAGGCACAACCAGCTTTCCACGCCGCCAGGGTCGCGACGATCTGGTCGAAGGAGCGGTCGATGCACACCCCGACCAGCGCGCCAGGGCGCAGTCCGCGGCCGGCGAGATAGCCGGCAAGGCGCGCTGCCTGCGCGTCGAGCTCAGCATAGCTCAGCGTGCCGCAGGCCGCGATCAGCGCGACCGCATTCGGCGTCGCCGCGGTGACCGCCGCGAGCCGGTCGCGCGGGATGAAAGCGTTGGCGGCGCGCGCCGGATCCTCGGTCTCGATGGTGTTTGCGGAATCGGGTGAGCCGTCGTTCGACGTGAAGGGCGTGTCCATGGTGAAGAGGACATGCCCGGAAACTGCTTTGGAAAGTTTTAAGACCGGCGGTTTTTAACCCTGTTTTCGTGAGATAGCGGTCCCTTTCCTCTTAACCAGCAACCGCCCCATCGCGCATGGCGGCGCTGATTGCTAAGGCCGATGGTAAAAGTCGCGAGGATGCGGGAATGAGCCAGGCGAATCTCTATGCCCTGTTCGAGCGGCGCGCGCCGGCGGACCGCAACGCCCCCTGCTTCATCCTGCCGGACGGGAAAGCGATCTCCTATGCCGTGCTGCACGACGGCGTGGCCCGCTTCGCCGGCCTGTTGAAGGCGCGCGGCGTCGCGGCGGGCGATCGGGTGCTGGTGCAGGCGCCCAAGAGCATCGAGCTGGTGATGCTCTACCTCGCGACACTCAAGCTCGGCGCGATCTTTACCCCGCTCAACACCGCCTATACCGCCGCCGAGATCGACTATTTCGTCAGCGATGCCGCGCCGAGGATCGTCGTGCGCGACGCAATCGCGCTCGCCGGCGAGGCGGCGGGCGCCGAGCCGGTCAGCGAGACCGCGCTTACCCGGCCGGGCGACATTGCCTCGCTGATCTACACCTCGGGCACCACCGGCCGCTCCAAGGGGGCGATGCTGAGCCATCGGGCGCTGGCCGACAATGCCGAGGCACTGACCGCGGCCTGGGGATTCCGCACGGACGACATATTGCTCCACGCGCTGCCGATCTTCCACGTCCACGGCCTGTTCGTGGCGATGCATTGCGCCTTCCTGTCGGGCTCGGCGATGCTGTGGTTCGATCGCTTCGATGACGAGGCGGTGATCGACGCGCTGCCGCGCGCGACGGTGATGATGGGCGTGCCGACCTTCTACACGCGGCTACTCGCCAATCCGCGCTTCACCCGCGAGGCGGCCAGGGACATGCGGCTGTTCATCTCGGGATCGGCGCCCCTCCTCCCCTCGACCTTCGCCGAGTTCGAGGAACGTAGCGGCCAACGCATCCTCGAGCGCTACGGCATGTCGGAGGCGGTGATCATCACCAGCAATCCGCTCGCCGGCGACCGCATCGGCGGCAGCGTCGGCTATCCGCTGCCGGGCGTCGAGCTGCGCATCGCCGGCGGCGAGACCGGGATGATCGAGATCCGCGGCCCCAGCCTGTTCACCAGCTATTGGAACATGCCGGAGAAGACCGCCGAGGAATTCACCACCGACGGCTTCTTCATGACCGGCGACGTCGGCCGACAGGATCCGGACGGCCGGGTGTGGATCAGCGGGCGAGCCAAAGATCTCGTGATTTCGGGGGGTTACAACGTCTATCCCAAGGAGATCGAGCTGGTCCTCGATGAGCTGCCCGGTATCGAGGAGAGCGCGGTGATCGGCGTGCCCCACCCCGATTTCGGCGAGGCGGTGGTCGCGATCGTCACTGGCAGCGCCGACGAAGCAAGCGTCATCGCCGCCGCGCGCAGCCAGCTTGCCGGCTTCAAATGCCCCAAACGGGTGATCCTGCGCGACGACCTGCCGCGCAATGCGATGGGCAAGGTTCTGAAGAGCGAATTGCGCACGACTTACGCGAAACTGTTCGAATAGTTCTTGCAACGACTCGGCGCTGGGTGATGCTTCCGGCGATGCGCCAGTGATAATGTCTACGAGCGTTGTCTTTATCGCGCGGGACCACTAGCCTCGGAAAGAGAAACAAGGAGAGGGCAATGGGCCGACTGGAAGGCAAGGTCGCGATCATCACCGGCGCGAGCACCGGGCTGGGCCCGGTGATGGCCAAGCTGTTCGTCCGCGAAGGCGCCAAGGTGCTGCTCGCCGCGCGCAAGGAAGAGCTGGTCAAGAAGGCGGCCGAGGAAGCCGGCGGCGGCGCGATCGGTATGTACGCCGACGTCACCAAGGAAGAGGACGTCGCGGCGATGGTCGACCGCGCGATGACCGAATGGGGCCAGGTCGATTGCATGATGAACAACGCCGCGCAGCCGGGAAAAGATCTCTGGGTCTGGGAGCAGACGCTGGAGAATTGGAACAACACCTTTGCGATCGATTCGACCGCGCTGATGCTGTGCACGCGTGAGGTGCTCAACCGCTCGATGCTGGCGCGCAAGAGCGGCTCGATCGTCAACTTCTCCTCGACCGCGGGCTGGACCGGGATCGAGCGCAAGACGCATTATTCGGCAGCCAAGGCATCGCAACGCGCTTTCACCAAGGCGGTCGCGCGCGAGGTCGGGCCGCTCGGCATCCGCTGCAATTGCCTGGTGCCGGGCGGGATCGATACCGAGCTGTTGCAGAATTATCATCGCCGCATCGCCGGCGAGAAGGGCTGGAGCTATGAGGAGGAGCGCGCCGAGGCGGTCAAGGCGGTGCCGCTGCGCACCATCTCGACGCCCGAGGACGTCGCCAATCTCGCGCTGTTCCTCGCCTCCGACGAGAGCCGGACGATCACCGGCCAATCGATCAACTGCGACGCCGGCGCCTATATGGTCGGCTGACCGCCGCGACGAGAGAAGGAGAGTATCATGGCTTCAGTGGAAGAGCGGCTGCAGCGGCTCGAGGATCAGATCGCGATCTATCAGACGGTCTGTGGCTACGGCTATTCGGTCGACGGGCTCAATCAGGACGCGCTCGGCGAGATCTATGCCGAGGACGGGGTTTATGCGGTCGCCGACACGGGCGGCTTCAACGGCAGGGCGGCGGTCCAGGCGATCACCAAGCAGCCGACTCACCTCGAGCTGGTCGGCCGCGGCGCGGCGCATATCTCGACCTTGCCCTATGTCGTGATCGACGGCGACAAGGCAGTGGCGACCTGCCACACCATGGTCGCGCGCAACACCGACGATGGCTTTTCGATCTGGCGGCTGAGCGCCTCCCGGATACAGCTCGAGCGCAAGCCCGGGGGCGGCTGGCACATCAAGCATCGGCAGAATTATCTGCTGAAGGACGATCCCCGCGGCTCGGAGCTGCTCGGCCGGCTGATGGAAGGCCCCGTGCCAGCCTGACATCGCATCACGGCGCGGGCCGGGCGTCGAACGCGGACACCTCGACGATCAGCCCGCGCAACCAGGCGAGGCCGGGATCCTCGGTAAAGCGGCTGTGCCACAGCATGGTCAGCTCGAGATCCGGCGCGTCGGTCGGCGTGTCGAACAGATAGAGCCCGGCTTCCTCCGCCCGCGCCGCGGCGAGGCGGCGCGGCAGGACCGCGACGAGATCGGTCCGCGCCACCACCGCGGTCGCGGTCTCGGAATCATAAACCCGGATCGTCGATGGCGAGAGCGGCGCATTGTCCGCGGCCGGCGCGGCGCCGAGGATCGCCCGCCGCCGCATCCGCTCGCCGGCGCCGTCACTGCGCAACGGCCGATAGGGATAGTCGGCGAGGATCGACACGTTCGGCAAGGCATCGAGCAGCTTCATGTCGGGATGGCTGCCGGCGAGCGGATGGCGTCGGCTGGCGACCCATACCGCGGCATCGTTGAACAACGGCAGCGATTTGATCCGCGCCGGTATCGCCTCGAAGGCGCCGATGGCGATGTCGACGGTGCCCTGGTCGAGGTCGTCGAGCAGCGCCTGGTGGACGTTGACGATGCGCAGGGTGACGCCGGGTGCTGCGGCACGCGCCAGCACCACCAGCGGCGGCACGAGCAGCCGGCAGACATAGGCGCCGGCGGCGATGGTGAATTCGCGGCTGCTGCTCTCGGGATCGAACGACGGCGGGCTCAGCGCGGTGCGGATGCGAACCAGGATTTCGCGCAGCTGCGGCGCCAGCTCCTCCGCCCGCGCTGTCGGCCGCAGCCCGCCGGCACCGCGGGTGAACAAGGGATCGCCCATCATCTCGCGCAGCCGCGCCAGCGCATGGCTCACCGCCGACTGGGTCAGGCTGAGCCGGCGAGCAGCGCGCGAGACGCTGCGCTCCTCGAACAGCAGGTCGAAAATTCGCAGCAAGTTGAGATCGGGCATTTGCATGAATCACATTCATATCACATCGGAAAACCTATCATTGGATTTATTTGACTGCCCCTCCTAGATCGCGCGGGGAGATGCGCCGGTCGCATCGGCTGCGCCTGTCGCCAGGGCCGGCATGGGACGAAGAGGTGTCGGGCTCGTGGCGGATGGTGGAATGGACAGGACCGAGGCCGCGCGGATCGCCTTGCCCGACGAGGGCACGAGCGCACCGGTCAATCGTGTCGCCCGTTATCGCAAGCCGCTGCTGATTGCGGCGCCGGTTGTCGCCGTCATCCTGTTGCTGTTCTTCTATCTCACCGGCGGCCGCTATGAATCGACCGATGACGCCTATGTCCAGTCGACCAAGGTCCAGGTCAGCTCGAATGTTTCCGGCCGGGTGATCGCGGTCGAGGTCGCGCCCAATCAGCATGTCCGCCAGGGCCAGATCCTCTTCCGGATCGATCCCGCGCCCTATCAGGCGAAGGTCGATGAAGCCGAGGCGAAGCTCGCCAGCGCCACGCTGCAGATCGGCTCCCTGCAGGCCAATTACCGCCAGGGCGCGTCAGAGATCCAGGCCGCGCAGGACCGGCTGCATTTCGCCCAGCGCGAGCGCGACCGGCAGCAGAAGCTGCTCAGCGAGGGCATCTCGTCACAATCGCAATATGACGACGCCGCGCTGGCGGCGACCACCGCCGCCCAGGCGATCGAGACGGCGCACCAGCAGAACGGCAGCGTCCTCGCCAGTCTCGGCGGCGCACCTGATCGCCCGATCGCCGCCAATGCGATCGTGCGCGAAGCGCAGGCCGCGCTCGACCAGGCCAGGCTCAATCTCGGCTACACCGTCATCCGCGCAGCGCGCGATGGGATCGTCACCAAGGTCGACCAGCTCCCGGTCGGCACCTATGTCGAGGCGTCGAAACCCCTGTTCACCCTGGTCGGCCTGCGCTTGTGGGTTGAGGGGAATTTCAAGGAAAGCCAGCTGCACTACATGCGCGTCGGGCAGCCGGCGACGATCAAGGTCGACGCCTTCCCCGATCTCGGCCTGACCGGTCGGCTGGCGAGCTTCAGCCCCGGTACCGGCAGCACATTTGCCCTGCTGCCGCCAGAGAATGCGACCGGCAATTGGGTCAAGGTGACGCAGCGCCTGCCGGTCGAATTTTCGATCGACAATGTCCCGGCCGGCATCCCGCTTCACGCCGGGCTGAGCGTAACGGTCAAGGTCGATACCGGCCATCGCCGATGGCCGTTCGCCAGCGCCAGCACGACTGCAGCCCCCGCAGCACGATGAGCGACGGCGGGGTCATGACCGATCCGGTTGCGCGGCGACTGCTGACCGCGGCGGTGCTGATCGTCACGCTGATGAACACGCTCGACATGACGATCGCCAATGTCGCGCTGCCGCACATGCAGGGATCGCTTTCCGCGACGGCCGACCAGATCACCTGGGTGCTGACCTCCTATATTGTCGCCTCGGCGATCATGATCCCGATGACCGGATGGCTCGCCAGCCGGTTCGGCCTGCGCTGGGTGATGCTGGTTTCGGTGGTCGGCTTCACCATCGCATCGCTGCTCTGCGGCCTGGCGCAGAACCTGACCGAGATCGTGCTGTTCCGCGTGCTGCAGGGAGTCTTCGGCGCGGCGATGACGCCGATGAGCCAGGTCATCCTGATGAACATCTACCCGCCCGAACGGCGCGGCGAGGCGATGTCGATCTGGATGATGGGCGCGATTCTCGGTCCGATCATGGGGCCGGTGATCGGCGGCTGGCTGACCGACAATTTCACCTGGCGCTGGGTGTTCCTGATCAACCTGCCGGTCGGCGTGGTTGCTTTTATCGGTATCTCCACCTTCCTCGAGCGGACGCGGAATGCCGCGAAGATTCATCTCGACTTCTTCGGCTTCGGCATGCTGGCGATCGCGATCGGCGCGCTCCAGCTGATGCTCGACCGCGGCCAGCAGCGCGACTGGTTTTCCTCGACCGAGATTTGCCTCGAGGCCGGTATGGCCGCCTTCTGCTTCTACCTCTTCATCGTCCAGACGGTGACGGCGAAACGTCCGTTTCTCGATCGACGCCTGTTCGCCGATCGCAATTTCATCCTGTGCACCGGGATTGGCTTCATGGTTGGCGTGCTGCTGTTCGGCACCATGTCGATCCTGCCGCAGATGCTCGAGAATCAGATGGATTATCCGGTGGTGACGACCGGCATGCTGATGGCGCCGCGCGGCTTCGGCTCCTTCACCGCCTCGCTGATCGGTGCGCGCTACGGCAGCCGGGTCGATCCCCGCCTGTTGATCTTCGTCGGCCTCGCCTTCAACGCCGTCGGATTGCTCATGCTCTGCGGGATCAATCTGCAGATGAACGGATGGATCGTCGCCACGTCCGGCATCCTGCAGGGCATCGGCTCCAGCACCACCTTCGCGCCGCTCGCCGCCGTCGCCTTCGCCACGCTGGACCCGGGCTTGCGCAACGAGGGCACCGCCCTGTTCACCTTGATCCGCAACATGGGATCGAGCTGCGGCATCTCCGTTCTGCAGACGCTCAGCTTCCGCAATGCGCAGCGGGTGCATTCGCAGCTGGTCGAGCATCTCCGGCCCGACAATCCTGTCGTCGCGACCATGTCCTCGCATTACAGCCTGTCCGACCCGGCCGGCATCGGCCGGCTGCTGGGCGAGGTGGAGCGTCAGGCGATCATGGTGTCCTATATCGAGGTCTTCTGGGGCATGGCGATCCTCTCGGTCCTGTTCATGCTGCCGATCCTCTTCCTGAAGAAACCGCGGCGGGCGATGGCCGCGGCGATGGCGCACGCCGAATGAGCGGCCAACCACCCATGCAGCGGCGTTGCGCCGGCCTGCTGCTGACCGCGGCGCTCGCCGGCTGCACTGTCGGGCCCGATTTCCATCGCCCCGCCAGCCCGACGCAGAGCGGCTATCTCGCGCCGGGCGAGACCGCGCCCACGGCTGCGACCACCGGCGAGACGCCGGTCAGATGGTGGACGCTTTACGGTTCGCCCGAGCTCGACGCGCTGGTCGAGCGCGCGCTCGCCAACAACCGCTCGCTCGAGGCGAGTAATGCGACGCTCGCCCGCGCCCGCGCCCAGCTGAAGGCGGTCCGCGGGACGCAGCTGCCGCAGATCGACGCCAATGCCAGAATCGAGCGCGAACAGGTCAACCTCGCCGCCTTCGGCTTCGATAAGGGCACCGTCTCCGGCATCGAAGGCAATCCCGAGTTCAACCTCTATTCGGTCGGCGGCGGCATCTCCTACGACCTCGACCTGTTCGGCGGCCGCCGCCGGCGCGTCGAGCAGACCGGCGCGATGACCGAGGCGCAGCTGCGCCAGACCGAGGCGGCGCATCTCGCGGTCGCCGGCCAGGTGGTCAATCAGGCGATCGCGATCGCCGCGATCCACTCGCGCATCGCCACCGCCGAAGCGCTGATCGCCGACGATCAGCGCAACCTCGATCTCGTCGATCGCCGCCGCCAGGCGGGCGAAGGGACCATGGTGCAAGTGCTGAACGCGCGCGCCCAGCTCGTCGCCGACCAGACCGCGCTGCCGCCGCTGCGTCAGGCGCTGAGCGAAGCGCAGCATCAGCTGGCGATCCTGCTCGGCGCGGCGCCGGCCGATTTCACCGCGCCGAATTTCGACCTCGACAGCCTGAAGCTGCCCTCGCCGATTCCGGTGGCGCTGCCGTCCGAGCTGGTCCACCGCCGCCCCGACATTCTCCAGGCGGAGGCTGACCTCCATGCCGCGACGGCGGCGATCGGTGTCGCCACCGCCCGGCTCTATCCCGACATCACGCTCGGCGCGACATTGAGCCAGGCGGCGCCGACGCCGGGCAACCTGTTCCGGAACGCATTCCGAGGCTACGACCTCTTCGCCGGGCTGACCGCGCCGATCTTCCACGGCGGCACGCTCAAGGCCGAACGCCAGGCCGCGATCGAGCAGGCACGCGCGGCCAATGCGACCTATCAAGACACCGTGCTCAAGGCCTTCGGCCAGGTCGCCGACCTGCTCCAGGCGCTGGTCCATGACCAGCAGGCGGTCGACGCGCAGCGTCAGGCGCTGTCGGTGACCAGCTCGGCGCTCGACCTGTCGCGGCGCAGCTTCCAGGTCGGCAATTCCGGCGTGCTCGACGTCCTCGATGCCGAGCGCATCCACCAGCGCGCGCTGTCCGGCTTGGTCGAGGCGCGCGCGCAGCAGTTCATCAACAGCGCGCGGCTGTTCGTCGCCACCGCCGGCGGATGGACTGGCGTGCCGGCAACGCCATAGCCGAGACAAAGAAAAGGCCGCCGCCCTTGCGGGCGACGGCCTGATCTCATGCGCGATCGTTCAGATCAGAACTTCACGCCGGCGCGAACGCCGAACGTCCGCGGCTCGTTGTACACCACGTTCTTGCCGTAGCCGGGCTGGCTGTAGGCGAGGAAGTAGTGGACGTTGTTGATGTTGTTGCCGAACACGCCGACCGTGAAGTGATCGCTGGCATCCGTCCAGTTGATCTGTGCGTTTAGCTGAGCCCAACCATTCTCTTCGAACCGGCCATTGATGTGGTTCGGAGAGCCGGCCGCGCAGAAGCCTTGCGTGCCGACGACGAAGGGAATGTCCGCGCCCGCGCCATTGTGGCTGACGCGCGGGCAGATGTACGATGCGTTCTGCGGAGCGTAGCGGCTGGAATACTGCGCCGTCGCCGAGAACACCATCTTGCCGCCGAATACGTTCTCCAATGTGTAGTCGGCGCCGACGGTCGCGGTCCAATCAGGCGCGCGCAACAGACGCCGGCCCGTCCAGTCGCCAATGACCGTGGTGTTGGTGCCCGTGGTATCAACGCCGGTGGTCGTCGTGACGTTACCCGCATTGGCGAAGTCGGTGTAACGGGCATGGAGATATTCCATGCTGCCGCGCAGGTTCAGCGGCATGTCCGGCACCTTGTAGTTCAGGCTCACGTCGAGACCGTAGACATGGGCGCCACCCGAGTTGGTGGTGACCGTGGTGGTGCCGTTAAACGCGCTGATCTGGTTGTTCTTGTAGTTATAGTAGAAGGCCGAGGCCTCGCCGCGGAACCCGCCGCGGTTGGTCTTGATGCCGACCTCGAACGCATCGACCTTTTCAGGCTTCAGCGAGTTGAACGGCGCGCCCGAGTTGATCGTCGCCGCCTTGAAGCCACGCGACCAGGACGCGTAGATGTTGGTGCCGCGGCTCAGATTGTAGCGCAGCACGACGTGCGGCGTCCAAGCCTTGCCGACAACAG
>Ga0068855_100002940_pt1 | contig 20816 bp, 17 predicted proteins | sample KBSCornC52_FD_66592 | JGI IMG/M metagenome (GOLD analysis project Ga0068855, IMG submission 66592) | Corn rhizosphere microbial communities from Kellogg Biological Station, Michigan, USA - KBS Corn C5-2 | ecosystem: Host-associated > Plants > Roots > Rhizosphere > Soil ...
GCACCGGCAGCACCGGCATTGCCGCGCACCAGCACTCAAACGGCTGGGACCCGCCGGCGCAGTCGAAGACGCAAGCGCAACGCGGACAGCGCGCGCTCGATGGGGACCGCGGCGGGGAATCGGGCACATCCATAGACGACGAAACCATTACGCGCAACAACGAAGGACCAAAACGATCGCCAAACATCGCCAACCATCGAGCGCAATCGCGGCCGAAAATGACGTAAAAACAAGGCGATGAGCCCATGATGCCAGCGTTCGGGGCGCACCGCATGCATCTTGATCAAAGAACCGGCGCGTCATACCCGCCCTGCGACCAAAAACCGCGGCCGCGTTTCTTAGTCCTGTACAATTGGCGCCTGTTTTCGCCCGCCCCCCGTTTCAACCGTTGCCCGAGCTTGCCGCCATGTCCGAGCCTCTCGACCTCGCCCAGATGCCGCCCACGCTGAAAGCTGAAATTCTGGCCGAGGCTCTGCCCTATATCCGCCAATATCACGGCAAGACCGTCGTGATTAAATACGGCGGCAATGCAATGACCGAGGAGCGCCTCAAGCAAGGCTTCGCGCGCGACGTCATTTTGCTCAAGCTCGTGGGCATCAACCCCGTCATCGTGCACGGCGGCGGCCCGCAGATCGATCAGGCGCTCAAGAAGATCGGCAAGCAAGGCACGTTCATTCAAGGCATGCGCGTGACCGACGAAGAGACGATGGAAGTCGTCGAATGGGTGCTCGGCGGCGAAGTGCAGCAAGACATCGTCACACTCATCAACCACTTCGGCGGCCAGGCCGTTGGCCTGACCGGCAAGGACGGCGGCCTCATCCACGCGCGCAAGCTGATGCTGCCCGATCGCGACAACCCGGGGCAGTACGTCGACATCGGCCAAGTCGGGGAAGTCGAATCGATCAACCCGGCCGTCGTGCGCGCGCTGCAGGACGACGCATTCATCCCCGTGATCTCGCCGATCGGCTTCGGCGAAGACGGCCTGTCTTACAACATTAATGCCGACCTCGTGGCGGGCAAACTCGCCGTCGTGTTGAACGCCGAAAAGCTCGTCATGATGACGAACATCCCCGGCGTCATGGACAAAGAGGGCAATCTGCTCACCGATCTGTCGGCGCGCGAGATCGACGCCCTGTTCGAGGACGGCACGATCTCGGGCGGCATGCTGCCGAAAATCGCTTCAGCGCTCGACGCGGCCAAGAGCGGTGTCCGTTCGGTCCACATCATCGACGGGCGCATCGAGCACTCGGTGCTACTCGAAATTCTGACCGAGCAGCCGTTCGGCACGATGATCCGCTCGCACTGAGTGCCCGGACACCCGGGCCGGGCGGCCATGCTACCGCCCAAGGCGCCGTTACGGAGGTTCGATTTAGATGTCCTCGTTGCCGATGCCCCGCAGGCGAGCCCCGGTGCGTCCGCGCGCGGGCAGCCCGGTCTGGCTGTTCGATCTCGACAATACGCTGCATCACGCGTCGCACGCCATCTTTCCCGCGATCAACACGGCGATGACGCGCTATATCGTCGACGCGCTCAGCGTCGACACAGCCGAAGCCGACCTGCTGCGGCTGCGCTACGTCAAACGCTACGGTGCGACCCTACTCGGGCTCGCGCGCCATCATCCGATCGATCCGCACGATTTTCTGAAGGTCGTTCATAGCTTCCCCGATTTGCCCGCCATGGTACGGGCCGAGCGGGGGATTGCCCGGCTCATCGCCGCGCTGCCCGGCCGCAAGATGATTCTGACGAATGCACCCGAGACCTACGCGCGCGCGGTGCTCGGAGAACTCGGGATCGAGCGGCTGTTCGAGCGCGTCATCGCGATCGAGCACATGCGTCGGCGCGGGTCCTGGCACGCCAAGCCCGACCTCTCCATGCTGCGGCGTGTGCTGCGCGAGGCCGGCGTTTCGATGGCGCAGGCTATCCTTGTCGAAGACACACGTTCGCATTTGAAGCATTACCGGCGGCTCGGCATCGGGACCGTCTGGATCGTCGGACACCTTGCTGTACCGCGGCCCACGGACGGGCGAGCCGCGCGCATGCCCGGCAGCGGACGGCCGCACTATGTCGATCGTCGCATTCGTTCGCTAAAATCGCTCGGACCAGGTCAAAAAGCGGGGCGCAGATGGAGCCGATTGGAGAGCAGGACCCGGACGTAACCCGCGATACGCAGCCGGCGCCCATCGCCCGCGCCGCGCGCATGAAGCCGGGCGAGCGGCGCGTGCACATTCTGCACACGCTCGCAGCCATGCTGGAGGCGCCCAAGAGCGAGAAGATCACGACGGCCGCGCTCGCCGCCCGGCTCGGCGTATCGGAGGCGGCTCTCTATCGCCAATTCGCGAGCAAAGCGCAAATGTTCGAGGCGCTGATCGAGTTCATCGAAGGCACCTTCTTCGGCCTCATCAACCAAATCGCCGAAAAGGAACCGAACGGGGTGCTGCAAGCGCGCGCGATCGGCATGATGCTGCTCAACTTCGCCGCCAAGAACCCGGGCATGACCCGGGTTCTGACGGGCGAGGCGCTTGTCGGCGAGCACGCGCGGCTCGCCGAGCGCGTCTCGCAAATGCTCGAGCGGGTCGAAGCCTCGGTCAAACAAAGCCTGCGCATTGCGCTGATGGACGCGCATCAAGCCGAGGCCGCACAGCAGGCGAGCCCGGCCGGACCGCTGCCGGCCGACTACGATCCCGGAGTTCGGGCAAATCTGCTCGTCAGCTACGTCGTAGGCCGCTGGCACCGCTATGCGCGCAGCGGCTTCACGCGTGCGCCGGCTGAGCACGCGGACGCCCAGTTGCGCTTGATTCTCCAGTAGCCGATAGCGCGTTATCGGGTTTTCAGCTATCCTTTGCCGTTCAATTGCCTTAAGCGAACACGTTCCTTCGTTTTTCGAGGGGCGGCCGATCCGGCTCTATGGACGACATCGCTAACGGCGGCGCGCCGATTTGTCGACTCGATTGCGGGCGCGCGAACCCCGGCAGCCCATGCGGGGTTCACTATAAATGCGGCTAAAGAGGTCGTCAGCCGCGCGCTGTCACCGCCCGCGCACCGCCGACACCATTTAGCCGCCCTGTCAGAAGGCGGAACATATGGAATCGATCGGCATCGTCGCTCCACAACGTATGCATTTCAACGAGCCGCTCGCGCTGCAAAGCGGCGCCTCGCTCTCCAGCTACGACCTCATGGTCGAGACGTACGGCACGCTCAACGCCGCCCGCTCGAACGCCGTGCTTGTATGCCACGCGCTGAACGCCTCGCATCACGTCGCGGGCGTCTATGCGGACGAACCGAAGAACGTCGGCTGGTGGGACAACATGGTGGGGCCCGGCAAGCCGCTCGATACGAACCGTTTTTTCGTGATCGGGGTCAACAATCTGGGTTCGTGCTTCGGCTCGACGGGCCCGATGAGCCTCGATCCGGCCACGGGCAAGCCGTACGGCGCGCGCTTTCCCGTCATAACGGTCGAGGATTGGGTCCATGCGCAGGCGCGCTTGGCCGACGCCTTCGGCATCGAGCGCTTCGCTGCCGTAATGGGCGGCAGCCTCGGCGGGATGCAGGCGCTCGCCTGGAGCCTCATGTATCCCGAGCGGGTGGGCCACTGCGTCATCGTCGCGTCGACACCGAAGCTCTCGGCGCAGAACATCGCCTTCAATGAGGTGGCGCGCTCCGCGATCCTTTCCGATCCCGATTTCCACGGTGGCGACTACTACGCGCACGGCGTCAAACCGAGGCGTGGCCTGCGCGTTGCTCGCATGATCGGCCATATCACCTATCTGTCCGACGACGATATGGCCACCAAATTCGGACGTGCCCTACGCCGGCCCGGCGGCAAGCTAGCGAAGGCAGGCGACGGCGGCGACGATTATCGCTTCAGCTTCGACGTCGAGTTCGAAGTCGAATCGTATTTGCGTTACCAAGGCGACAAGTTCGCCGACTATTTCGATGCGAACACCTACCTGCTGATCACGCGTGCGCTCGATTACTTCGATCCGGCCAAGGCGTTCGATGGCGACCTGACGGCCGCGCTCGCGCACTCGCGCGCACAGTACCTCATCGCCAGCTTCTCGACCGATTGGCGATTCGCGCCGGCGCGCTCGCGCGAATTGGTCAAGGCACTGCTCGATCACAAGCGGCGCGTCACCTACGCCGAAATCGACGCACCGCACGGGCACGATGCCTTCCTGCTCGACGACGCGCGCTATCACAACGTCGTGCGCGCTTATTACGAACGCATTGCCGAGGAGGTACGCGCATGAACCAGGCCGCCATCGATTGGCTCGCCACGCGCTCGGATTTCCGGGCCATCGCCCGCTGGGTCGAGCCTAACGCGACCGTCCTCGACCTCGGCTGCGGCGACGGCAGCTTGCTCGCGCTGCTCTCGGAAGAGCTCGGCGTCACGGGTTACGGCATCGAAATCAACGACGCGGGCGTGCTCGCCTGCGTCAAGCAAGGCGTCAACGTCATGCAGCAGAACCTCGAAGACGGGCTGCGCCTTTTCGAAGACGGCAGTTTTGACTTCGCGATCCTCTCGCAGACCCTGCAGACGATCCACCAAACCGCCGCGATCCTGCGTGAGACGGTGCGCGTGGGCAAAGAGTGCATCGTGTCGTTCCCGAACTTCGGCTACTGGCCGCACCGGCTCTCCGTGCTGCAAGGACGGATGCCCGTCTCGAAATCGCTGCCCCACCAGTGGCACAACACGCCGAATGTGCGCGTGCTGACGATCCGCGACTTCGAGGCGCTCGCACCCGAGGTCGGCATCGAGATCCTCGACCGCGTGGCGCTGCACGGCGGGCGCGCCGTCCGGTGGGGGGCGAACTGGCGTGGTAGTCTTGCGGTCTACCGCGTCAGGCGCAGCACGAACGGGCCCACCCCCGGTTGAACGCGCCGCATCGTCGAGGCCGACCATCAAACGAGACATCCCGCCCCCGCCGCACGAAAGCGCCGCCTTAAGCGCTCATGAGGCGCACCCAGGCTGGCGTGCGTTCCTCAACCGGCACATGCTGATTTGCGTGTTCCTCGGCTTCACGTCGGGCTTGCCGCTGTTCACGCTCGTCTATCTGGTGCAGGCGTGGCTGCGCTCGGAAGGCGTCAATCTGAAGGAAATCGGTCTATTCGCGCTGATTCAATTTCCGTACACATGGAAATTCGTCTGGGCACCGCTGATGGATCGTTACATTCCGAGACTGCCGTTTTGGCGCCCGGGCCGCCGGCGAGGCTGGATGCTCGCCACGCAATTGCTCGTGGCCGGCGCGATCGCTTCGCTCGGGTTCGTCTCGCCGCGCGACGCGATTTGGACGGTCGCCGCGCTGACGGCACTCGTCGCATTTTTCGGGGCGAGCCAGGACATCGTCATCGACGCTTATCGGCGCGAGTTGCTCGCGGACACCGAGCAAGGCCTCGGCAATGCCGTGCACGTCAACGCCTACAAGATCGCGGCACTCGTGCCCGGGTCGCTCTCGCTGATTCTCTCCGATCACCTGCCCTGGACAGCCGTATTCGCCGTCACGGCAGCGTTCATGCTGCCCGGTCTGCTACTGACGCTCGTCGTGCGCGAACCGCAAGTTCATGGCACGCCGCCGAAGAACCTGCGCGACGCCATCGTGCTGCCGCTGTCGGAGTTCGTGACGCGCGACGGGTTGCGCGCCGCATTGCTCGTGCTCGCGTTCGTGTTCCTCTACAAACTCGGCGATACGATGGCGACGACGCTCTCGACCTCGTTCTTCCTCGACCTCGGCTTCAATAAGACGGAGATTGGCGTCATCGCGAAGACGACCGCGTTTTGGGCGAGCCTGGCGGGCGGCATCATCGGCGGTGCTTGGCTCGTGAAGATCGGCATCGCGCGGGGGCTGTGGATCTTCGGCTTCGTGCAGATCATCTCGACGCTCGGTTTCGCCTGGCTTGCGAAAATCGGCCCATCGCCCGCAGCGCTCGCGCTGATCTACGGCTTCGAAACGTTCGCCACCGGTCTCACGCTCGCCGCGTTCACGGCCTACATTGCGAGCACGACGGACCCACGCTATACGGCCACGCAGTTCGCTCTGTTCACGAGCCTCGCATCGGTGCCGCGCACGCTGGCTTCGGCAGCAAGCGGCTTCGTCGTCGCGAAGATCGGCTGGTTCGATTACTTTCTCGTCTGTTCGGTGCTTGCCGCGCCCGGCATGCTGCTATTGCCGAAGATCGCTCCTTGGCGAACCAACAACTAGGGCCCGCGGCTCGCGTGCACAACCCTTTTTGCATACAAGCACGATTCGATAAACCCTTCTGTATCGTACGCTGCGCCGGCGGGTAATAAGTCCGACCGCAATTCTCTCCGTCTTATTTGAAAAAATAGCGGGAATTGCCGGCGAAATCTACATCAATATCCCTCGCATGCCCTCACCTCGTCCCGAAGTGTCGGCACCAGCTCGACATCTCATTGCATCGAGCTTACTCAATTCAATTAAACATCCTTCTCATTACGTCATCGATTCGTAGTGTCGATGCGTTATTCGCGCCTTCAATGCGAAATGCGGCTCATATTCATTCCTTTATGACGGGAGAGAATCATCATGAAGATTCAAATGGCGATTACCCAACGCATTGCTTCCCAGCACCCGTCGCGCAGCCGCGCCGCGGCCGCCGTGCTCGTCGCCGCGTCGCTCGCTGCTCTGGCGCCCGATACGCTCCACGCCGCAGCGAATTCGCCGTCGACGCGCGTCGATTTGTGGGCGGGCGCGATCGAAGGCGCGAAAAGTTCGTTTCAAGACACCTCACTGCGCGTGTTCCGCGGCATTCCGTATGCGGCCCCGCCTGTCGGCGAGCTTCGCTGGAAGCCGCCGCAGCCCGTCGCCGCATGGCCCGGCGTGCGCCGCACGACCGAATTCGGCGCACGCTGCATGCAGTTGCCGCTGTTCTCGATGCAGTTTCGCTCACGCGACATGAACGAGGACTGCCTTTTTTTGAACGTATGGACGCCGGCGCAAACGGCCGGCGAAAAGCTGCCCGTGCTGGTCTACTTCCACGGCGGCGGGTTTGCGGCGGGCGACAGTTCCGAGCCGCGATACGACGGTGCGGCCCTCGCCTCGCGCGGCATGGTGACGGTCACCGTGAACTATCGGCTCGGCGTGTTCGGTTTCCTAGCGCTGCCGGAAATGGCGCGCGAATCAGCCCATGGCGCTGCCGGCAACTACGGCATGCTCGACCAATACGCCGCACTGCGCTGGGTGCGCGAACACATCGCCCAGTTCGGCGGCGATCCCGATAAAGTGACGATCGGCGGCGAGTCCGCCGGCTCGATCGCGGTCAGCGCGCATATGGCCTCGCCGCTGTCGCGTGGGCTGTTCGCCCGCGCCATCGGCCAAAGCGGCGGCGCATTCGGCCCATTAACGGTGTGGACGCCAGACGATGCGCAAACGGCGTCGAAGCTGTACCAACGGAAGATGGAAGCGACATCGCTGAGCGCGCTTCGCGCGATGCCGGCCGACGCGCTGCTCGCCGGCACGGGCCCGAAAGAAAAACCCGAGTTCCTCTTTTGGCCGTCGGTGGACGGCCACTTTCTCGTCCGATCGCTCGAGGCAACCTACGAAGCGGGTGCGCAAGCGCACGTGCCGTTGCTCGTCGGCAGCAATTCGCACGAAGCACCGCACACCCTAATCCTCGGTCGGCAGCCCCCCACGCCGCAACACTGGCGGGTTGCACTCAAGCGTATTTTCGGCCCCTACGCGGCCGACGTATTAGCCCTCTATCCCGGTAACGACAACGATGAAGTCAGTCGTTCGGGTACCGCGCTGGCGAGCGACCTATTTATCAGCCATGCCACGCGCCGCTGGGTGGATGCCCATCGGCAAACCGGCGGCTCGTCCGTCTACTTCTACTACTACACGCATAAGCGCCCGCCGAAGCGCACGCCGGAACCGGGGCAATCGCCCGAACTCGGCGCCGTGCACAGCAGCGAAATCAAGTATGCGTTGGGCACGCTCGGGCTATCGAATCGATTCGTCTGGCGGCCCGAGGACCATGCCGTATCGCGCATCTTCTCCGGCTATGTGGCCCACTTCGTGAAAACGGGCACGCCGAACGATCCGTCGCTGCCCGAGTGGCCGGCTTCGCGCGAAGCGCGCGACGGCATCCTGCGCCAGCAGATCGCCGTAACCACGCAAACCATCACCGATTCCGACGCGCCGCGGCATGCGCTCCTACGCCGGTATCACGAGCAAAATCCACTGCTGCCCACCCACCGGCGGTGACGAGCCGGGCAGCCTCGCGCGGTGGCGGTTGCCGTCAGATCAGGCTGTGTCCGTAGTCGACGGTCAGCGGCGCATGGTCGCTGAACTTGATATCGCGGAAGACCGACGTCCCCTTCGCCGTTTCGGCGATGCCGGGCGTCGCGATTTGATAGTCGATGCGCCAGCCCACGTTCTTCGCGTAGGCCTGGCCGCGATTGCTCCACCACGTGTACTGCTCGGGCCGCGGATCGAGCCGCCGAAAAACATCGACATAACCCACTTCGTCGAAAAGTTTCGTAAGCCAGGCGCGCTCTTCGGGCAGACAGCCGGAGTTCTTCTGATTGCTCTTCCAGTTTTTGATGTCGATCTCTTTATGAACGATGTTCACGTCGCCGCAGACGATCACCTCGCGCACACGGCGCAGTTCGGCAAGGTGCGGCATGAATTCGTCCATGAAGCGGAACTTGGCTTGCTGCCTCTCTTCGCCGCTCGAGCCGGAGGGCACGTACACCGAGACGATCGACAGTTCGCCGAAGCGCGCCTCGACATAGCGGCCTTCGGGATCGAACTCGTCACTGCCAAAGCCAATGATCACGTCGTCGGGTTCGTGGCGCGTGTACAAGCCGGCCCCGCTGTATCCCTTTTTCACGGCATGCTGGAAGTAGCCCGTGAAGCCGTGCGGCGCCATGAACTCGGGCGTCATGTCGTCCTGCGAGCATTTGACTTCCTGCACGCAGACGACATCGGCGGCTTGCTTACCGAACCAATCGAAGAAGCCTTTCTTGGCAGCCGAACGGATACCGTTCAGGTTGGCCGTAATCACTCGCAGCATGGGTCGTCCTTGTCGTTCTCAGTTTCAATAGTCAGCGATATCCAGGGATGCCGAGCGACGCGCCGCCGTAGGCACCGCAGCGGCTCAGGTAATCGTGAGCCCCGTTAGCGATTCTTTCGCGGGCGGATACTCGAGATTTAAACTTTCGAACACGCGCAGCAGCAGCGCCGACACCATCAAATTTCGGTGCGACTTCGAATCGGCCGGGACGACGTACCACGGCGCGTGCGGCGTCGATGTCGCCGCGAGCGCATCGGCGTAGGCGGCCTGATAGTCGTTCCAGTTGCGACGCGCTTCGATATCGGCGAGATCGAATTTCCAGTGCTTCGTTTCGTCGTCGATGCGCGCTTGAAGCCGCTCGCGCTGCTCGTCCTTCGAGATGTGCAGAAAGCATTTGAGAATGGCCGTACCCGAATCGGCAAGCAGCGTTTCGAAGTGACGAATATGCGCATACCGCCGCTTGAGCTGCGCGTCGTCGAGCTCGCCGAGCACGCGCGGCACCAAAACGTCTTCGTAATGGCTGCGATTGAAGATCGTCAACTCGCCGGCCGCCGGCGCCTGCCGATGCACACGCCACAAAAAGTCATGCGCGGCTTCGTCGGGCGTTGGCGCGCGAAACGTCGCGATGCGCAAGCCGAGCGGGTCGACTTCATGAAAAACGGCGCGGATCGTGCCGTCCTTACCACTCGTATCCATGCCTTGCAGCACGAGTAAGACGCGTTCACGGCGCTGAGCGTGCAGGCGCTCCTGCATCTCGTCCAGCTTGCCGGCATAGGCGATTAGGCGCTCGCGGTCGGCCCGCTTCGAGCCAGCCGAAAAGGGCTTGTCCTGCGGGTTGAAATCGGCGAGCGAAAAGTCCTTGCCCGCTTTGCCGTCCTCATGGAACGGGACGCAAAAGTCGTCCAACTGCGTGCGCTTGGCCATGCCGTCTCATGCCTCTTCGTTAGCCGCGTGTTCGAACGGCCGGCGCTCGCTCACGACGCACGCCGGCCGCTTCGACGAGCGGTCCTACCACGACTTCAGGAAAGCTTCTTCTTGAGCAACTCGTTGACCTGCTGCGGATTGGCCTTGCCCTTGGTCGCCTTCATGGCCTGGCCGATCAACGCGTTGAAGGCTTTCTCCTTTCCGGCACGGAATTCCTCGACCGATTTTGGGTTCGCGGCGAGCACTTCGTCGATGATCGCGTCCAGTGCACCGGTATCCGAAATTTGCTTCAAGCCCTTCGCTTCGATGATGCGATCGGCTGCGCCTTCGTCGCGGGCTTTCTCCTCCCAGATCGCAAGGAAGATTTCCTTCGCGATCTTGTTGGAGATCGTACCGTCGGCGATGCGTTGCAAAACGAGTGCCAACTGCGCGGCGGTAACGGGGCATGCATCGATCTCGAGCCCGTCCCGATTCAATTGCGACGACACTTCCCCCATCAGCCAGTTGGCCACCGCCTTCGCTTGCCCCGGGCCGGTCTTCGCGACGACCGCCTCGAAGTAGCCGGCCATCGCCTTGCTCGACGTAAGCACCGTCGCGTCGTAAGGCGTGAGGCCGTATTGCGCAACGAAGCGCTGCTGCATCGACGCCGGCAACTCGGGCAGCTCGCCCTTCACGCGCTCGATCCACGCAGCGTCGATGACGAGCGGCATCAGATCCGGATCCGGGAAGTAGCGGTAATCGTGCGCGTCTTCCTTGCTGCGCATCGACCGCGTCTCGCGGCGATCGGGATCGTACAGCCGCGTCTCCTGTACGACGGTGCCGCCGTCTTCGATCAACTCGATCTGGCGGCGCACTTCGTATTGGATTGCCTCTTCGAGGAAACGGAACGAGTTCAGGTTCTTGATCTCGGCGCGCGTGCCGAATTCTTTTTGCCCGACTGGGCGGACCGAGACGTTGGCATCGCAGCGGAACGAGCCCTCCTGCATGTTGCCGTCGCAGATGCCGAGCCAGACGACGAGCGCGTGTAACGACTTCGCATAGGCCACGGCTTCGGCGGCACTGCGCATGTCGGGCTCGGTCACGATTTCGAGCAGCGGCGTGCCGGCGCGGTTCAAGTCGATGCCCGTCATGCCCGCGAAGTCTTCATGCAGCGACTTGCCCGCGTCTTCTTCGAGGTGCGCACGCGTGAGCTGGATCGTCTTCTCGTAGGCCGGGGTGCCGGCCTTCTCGCTGCCGGGCACTTGGATCGTGACGGTGCCGCCCTGAACGACCGGAATCTCGTACTGGCTGATCTGATAGCCCTTCGGCAGATCCGGATAGAAATAATTCTTGCGCGCAAAAACGCTGCGCGGGGCGATCGTCGCGCCGATGGCAAGGCCCAAGCGAATCGCGCGCTCCACGGCGCCGCGGTTCATGACGGGCAACACGCCCGGCAGCGCGAGATCGACCGCGCACGCCTGCGTATTGGGCTCGGCGCCAAAGCGCGTCGAAGCGCCCGAGAAAATTTTGGAGACGGTCGACAACTGCGCGTGCGTCTCCAAACCGATAACGACTTCCCATTCCATGTTCATGCCTCCCGCGAAGCCGCTTGCGGCGCTTGCGCATGCCAATCCGTCGCGCGTTGGAACGCGTCGGCGATCTGCAGCATGCGCGCTTCGTCGAAATAGTTGCCGATGATTTGCAGGCCCACGGGGCGATTCGCGCCGCTTCCCGCACCGAAGCCGCACGGCACGCTCATGCCGGGCAGGCCGGCGAGGCTCACCGACAGCGTGTAGATATCGGCCAGATACATCTGGACCGGGTCGTCGCCCTTGGCACCGATGTCCCATGCGACCGACGGCGCCACCGGACCCATGATGAAATCGCAGGCTTTGAAGGCTTCTTGAAAGTCTTGGGCGATGATGCGGCGAATCTTTTGCGCCTGTAGATAGTAGGCGTCGTAGTAGCCGTGCGAGAGGACGTAAGTGCCCACGAGAATGCGGCGCTTGACCTCGGGGCCGAACCCCTCGGCCCGCGATTTCTTGTACATGTCCAGCAGATCGCGGTATTCGCTCGCGCGGTGGCCGTAACGCACGCCGTCGAAGCGCGATAGATTCGACGAGGCCTCGGCCGGCGCGATCACGTAATAGACCGGGATCGAGAGCTCCGTCTTCGGCAGCGACACGGACACGAGCGTCGCGCCGAGCGCCTCGTATTGCTTGAGCGCCGCATCGACGGCCGCGCGCACGTCATCGGCCAGGCCCGCGCCGAAATACTCCTTGGGCAGGCCGATACGCAGACCCGCGAGCGGCTTGCCGGCAGGGGCATCGGCCCGGAACGCTTGCCCGAGATGGCGCGTGTAATCTTCGTCGGCGCGCTGCAAGCTGGTGGAATCGCGCTCGTCGAAGCCGGCCATCGCATTGAGCAGCAGCGCGCAATCGGCAGCGCTTCGGGCCATGGGGCCGCCCTGGTCGAGCGACGAGGCAAACGCGATCATCCCGTAGCGCGAGACGCGCCCATAAGTGGGCTTGATGCCGGTTACGCCCGAGAACGAGGCGGGCTGACGAATCGAGCCGCCCGTATCGGTCGCGGTCGCGGCCGGAGCCAGACGCGCTGCCACGGCGGCGGCCGAGCCGCCCGACGATCCGCCCGGGACGGCCTGCGGGTCCCACGGATTGCGCACAGGCCCGAACGCCGAATTCTCGTTCGACGAACCCATCGCGAATTCGTCCATATTGGTCTTGCCGAGCGTCACCATGCCCGCTCCCGCCAGGCGCTCGACCACGGTCGCGTCGAACGGACTCTCGTAGTTCGCGAGCATTTTGGAGCCGGCCGTCGAATGCCAGCCGCGCGTGACGAAGAGGTCCTTGTGCGCCACCGGCACGCCCGTGAGCGGGCCGCCCTCGCCACGTGCCAGCCGCGCGTCGGCCGCGCGGGCCTGCGCGAGCGTACGCTCGGGTTCGACCTCGATAAAGGCGTTCAGGCCGCGCGCGGCCTCGATTCGCTGCAGATACAACTGCGCGAGCTCGACGGCGGATATCGCTTTGCCGGCCAGCGCGCTCGCCTGCTCGCTCAAACTTTTCTCGTACATGTCGGTTACTTTTTCCGTGGATCCTGGTCGTGACGGGCGACGCGAAGACGATTATTCGATCACTTTGGGGACCAGATAAAGCCCCTCTTGCGCCGCGGGTGCGCAGCGCTGATTGGCTTCGCGATCGACCGTCTCCGTCACGGCGTCCTCGCGCAGCCGCAGGGCGACGTCTTCGATCTGCTCGATCGGGTGCGCGAGCGGCGCGATGCCGGAGGTATCGACGGCCTGCATTTGCTCGACGAGTCCGAAGAACTCGTTAAGTTGAGCGAGGGTATGCCCGCACTCGGCATCGGCCAATTCGAGCCGCGCGAGATGGGCGATGCGTTTCACATCGGTCAGGGTCAAAGCCATGCGTCTCACCGGAAGCTAGGAGCTGCGCGCAACGCGAAAAAACAGTGTTGCGCCAGGGGGTTAGGGCATCGGATCGGGCCCTCGAACATCGGGCCGGGGACGGCAAAAAGGACCGTCCGTTTACTACAAATAGGTCGAAATTATAAGGTATCATTACGCGTTCGAACCAAACCCGGACCGGCCCTGCCCCGGCCGCTTTACGCCTCCACGTTAAGCGCCCCCTCGCGTGCCGCTCGATCCGGTCGAATTCTTTGCAGCTTCGCGCTCGCGTGGCGGTGCTCGAACGGCAGCCGCTCAGAACCCGAAGCTTTTATTTTTTCCGCCGCCGCGGCGGCGCCTTGACGGCGAAGCCCGGCTCCCCGAGACAGGAATTTCATGTTCGGCTTTTTGCGCAGCTACTTCTCCAACGACCTGGCCATCGATCTCGGCACCGCCAATACGCTGATCTACATGCGCGGCAAGGGCATCGTCCTCGACGAACCTTCGGTCGTCTCGATTCGGCAGGAAGGCGGCCCCAACGGCAAGAAAACCATTCAAGCGGTCGGCCGCGAAGCGAAGCAGATGCTCGGCAAGGTGCCGGGCAATATCGAAGCGATCCGGCCGATGAAAGACGGCGTCATCGCCGATTTCACGGTCACCGAGCAGATGATCAAGCAGTTCATCAAGACGGCCCACGAATCGCGCATGTTCTCGCCGTCCCCGCGCATCATCATCTGCGTGCCCTGCGGCTCGACCCAAGTCGAGCGCCGCGCGATCAAGGAAGCGGCTCACGGCGCCGGCGCCTCGCAGGTCTATCTGATCGAGGAGCCGATGGCGGCCGCGATCGGTGCGGGCCTGCCGGTATCGGAAGCCACGGGCTCGATGGTCGTCGATATCGGCGGCGGCACGACCGAAGTCGGCGTGATCTCGCTCGGCGGCATCGTCTATAAGGGCTCGGTGCGCGTCGGCGGCGACAAATTCGATGAAGCGATCGTCAACTACATTCGCCGTAACTACGGCATGTTGATCGGCGAGCAAACCGCCGAAGCGATCAAGAAGGAAATCGGCTCGGCGTTCCCGGGCTCGGAAGTGAAGGAAATGGAAGTCAAAGGGCGCAATCTGTCGGAAGGCATTCCGCGCAGCTTCACCATTTCGAGCAACGAAATTCTCGAAGCGCTGACCGATCCGCTCAACCAGATCGTCTCGTCGGTCAAGATCGCGCTCGAACAGACCCCGCCCGAACTCGGCGCGGACATCGCCGAGCGCGGCATGATGCTGACAGGCGGCGGCGCACTGCTGCGCGATCTCGACCGCCTGCTCGCCGAAGAAACGGGCCTGCCCGTGCTCGTCGCCGAGGACCCGCTTACCTGCGTTGTGCGCGGCTCCGGCATGGCGCTCGAGCGCATGGATAAGCTCGGCAGTATCTTTTCGTACGAGTGAGCTCGCGGGTGTTGCAGGCGCGCGCCGCTCGTTCGTCGTCCATCGCGTGCTGATGCGCGCCCTGCCGGTACCCGCCAACGTTCACGCTTTCGGCGTCGACCATGGAATACAGTCCGCCGCCTCTGTTTAAGCAAGGCCCGTCCGCGCTTGCGCGGCTCGTGTTTTTCGTCGTCCTCTCGCTGGCGCTGCTGGTCTCCGATGCACGCTTTAAGACGCTCGAGATCGTGCGCGCTATCCTCGACGCCGGCCTTTATCCGCTCCAGCGCACGGCGCTCTTGCCGCGCGATCTGGCCGTCGGCGCCTTTCAATTCGCGGTCACGAACAATACGCTGCGGCGCGAAAACCAAGCGCTCGGGGCAAAAAACCTTCAGCTGTCGCTGCAAGCGAGTCAAGTCGCGACGCTCACCGCCGAAAACGCGCATTTGCGCGCGCTGCTCGACCTCTCGCGCAATGCCACGACGCAGTCGATTCCCGCCGAAGTCCAGTACGGCATGCGCGATCCGTTCACGCAGAAGGTCGTGATTGGCCGCGGCTCGCAGCAAGGCGTGCAGAACGGCTCGCCCGTCGTCAGCGAAGACGGCATGATCGGCCAGGTGACGCGCGTGTTTCCGATGCAATCCGAAGTCACGCTCTTGACGGACAAGGACCAAGCCGTTCCGGTCGAAATTGTGCGCACGGGCCTGCGCAGCATCGTCTACGGGACGCCGGGCGGGGATACGCTCGAACTGCACTTCGTACCGATCAGCGCCGATGTCGTCGCCGGCGACGAGCTCGTCACGAGCGGCCTCGATGGGGTCTATCCGCAGGGGCTGCCTGTTGCCAAGGTCGTGCGCGTCGACAAGCAGGCCGATACCGCGTTCGCACGCGTCGTCTGCACGCCCGTGGCGGCTGTGCGCGGCGCGCGCGACGTACTCGTGCTCCACTACCGCAGCGATGCGCCGCCGCGCCCCGAAGAGCCGGTGCCGCAGGACGCCAAGGCTAAGAAAGCCGGCAAGGCCCCCCAGAACGACGCAAAGGCATCGGAAAGCACCGTGGGCCCCGCCGTGAAGAAGCCGGACGAAAAAGCCGGCGATAACAAGCCGGAACAGAAAACGGCGACGGATAAAGTCGCGGGCAAAACCGGAGATAAATCGGCTCAGAAGCCGGCTCAGAAGCAGGCTGAGAAGCCGGCCGAAAAATCGGCCGACGCGAAGGGTGGTAGCACGGCGGCACCGCGCGCCGCCTCGGGAGCCGCGCGATGAATCGTCCGCATTACATTTTGCTGCCGGTGAATCCCTACTTCATCGCGTTCAGCCTCGCCGCGGCATTCTTGCTGAACCTGATGCCTTGGGGCCGGCTCATTGGCATCCCGGATTTCGTCGCGCTCGTTTTGCTGTTCTGGAATGTTCACCAGCCGCGCAAAGTCGGCATGGGCATCGCGTTTTTTCTCGGGCTGCTCATGGACGTGCACGATGCCAGCCTGCTCGGCGAACATGCGCTCGCCTATACGTTGCTCTCGTATGGCGCCATTACGATTCATCGGCGCGTGCTGTGGATGCCGCGCGGTTTGCAAGTCTTCGCGGTCGCGCCGCTGCTCGTGCTGGCGCAGCTCGTGCCATTCATCACGCGTCTGCTGACGGGCGCGGCATTCCCCGGCTGGGGGCAGCTCGTGCACGGTTTCGTCGAAGCCGCGCTCTGGCCGCTCGCCTGCTCGCTGCTTTTGATGCCGCAGCGCCGCCCGGCCGATCCGGACGACACGCGGCCCATTTGAGCGCCGCTTCCGGCGCCGACGCATGACCGAATTTAAAAACACCCAGCAGCAACTCATGAGGTTCCGCTTCCGCGTGGCGGCGGCGGGGCTGTTCGTGCTCGCCTGCTTCGGGTTGCTCGTACTGCGCTTCTTGTTCCTACAGGTCTGGCACTACAGCAAGTACTCTCTGCAGGCCGACGAAAACCGCATTTCCGTCGCGCCGATCGTGCCCAACCGCGGCATCATCACCGACCGCAACGGCGTCGTGCTCGCCCGTAACTATTCGGCGTACACACTGGAAATTACGCCATCCAAGCTCGACGACACGCTCGATCACGTCATCGACAAGCTCTCGGCCGTCATCACCATCGATGCGCGCGATCGGCGCCGTTTCAAAAAGCTGCTCGAAGATTCGAAGAACTTCGAAAGCCTGCCGATCCGCACCCGCCTGACTGACGAAGAAGTCGCCCGCTTCACGGCGCAACGCTTTCGCTTCCCCGGCGTGGACGTGCGCGCGCGGCTGTTCCGTCAATATCCGCTCGGCACCACGGCCGCACACGTGATCGGCTATATCGGGCGCATCTCGCAGCGCGACCAGGAAAAGATCGACGCCGTCAGCGAGCAGAACGACAGCGATCCCGATCACTATGATCCGCGCCTCGACGCGAACAACTACAAGGGCACCGACTACATCGGCAAGATCGGCGTCGAGCAAAGCTACGAGGCCGAGTTGCACGGCTTGACGGGTTTCGAGGAAGTGGAGGTGACGGCGGGCGGCCGCCCGGTGCGCACGCTCTCGCGCACTCAGGCGACACCGGGCAACAATCTGGTGCTCTCGCTCGACATCGGCTTGCAAGAGGTGGCCGAGCAAGCGTTCGTCGGCCACCGCGGCGCGCTCGTCGCGATCGAGCCGGCCACGGGCGATGTCCTCGCCTTCGTGTCGGCGCCGAGTTTCGATCCGAACGCATTCGTCGACGGTATCGACCAGCAAACGTGGGACGAGCTCAACAATTCGCCCGATCACCCGCTCTTGAACCGGCCGCTACACAGCGCTTATCCGCCCGGCTCGACCTATAAGCCGTTCATGGCGCTCGCGGCCCTGACGCTCCATAAGCGCACGCCCGAATGGGGCTTTCATGATCCGGGCTTCTATACGTTCGCGGGGCACACGTTCCGCAACGATGTGCCGCAGGGGCAGGGCTGGATCGACATGAACCGCGCGATCATGGTGTCGAACGACACCTACTTCTACATGCTGGCGCACGATCTAGGCGTCAATGCCATCGCCAAGTTCATGAAGCCGTGGGGCTTCGGGCAAATCACCGGCATCGATATCGCCGGCGAGGCCCGCGGTATCCTGCCTTCGACCGAATGGAAGAAAAAGGCCTACCGCAAGCCCGAGCAGCAACACTGGTACGAAGGCGAGACGATCAGTCTGGGCATCGGGCAAGGCTACAACTCGTTCACGATGCTGCAGCTCGCTCATGCAACCGCAACGCTCGCCAACAACGGCATCGTCATGCGGCCCCACCTCGTCAAGGAGATCGAAAATCCGATCACGCGCGAGATGCGCCTCACGGTACCGCACGAAAGCGATCGCATTGCGGTAAGCCAAGCGGACATCGACGTCGTCAAGCACGGCATGGTGGATGTCACGAGCAACCCCTCCGGCACGGCCTACCAGGTCTTCCGCAATGCACCCTATACGGTCGCGGGCAAGACGGGTACGGCCCAGGTGTTTTCGCTGCAGGGCGGTAAGTATCACGGCGGCGCGCTCGCCGAGCACCTACGCGATCATTCGCTGTTCATCGCGTTCGCGCCGGCCGATCATCCGGTGATCGCCGTCGCGACGATCGTCGAAAACGGCGGCTGGGGCGCGAGCGTCGCGGGCCCGATCGTGCGCCGCGTGCTCGATTACTACCTGCTTGCACGCGGCAAGCCGGGTGCCCTGCAAGCCGCGGTGGCTGCGGCCGCTTCGGCCACGCCGGGCGTCGCCGGCCCCGTCATCGGCGCGTCCGCAGCCGCCGAAGGCACCGATGCCCCCATCAAGGTCGCGGCCGGGTTCAAGCCGCTACCCATGCCGGCGGTGCCGGCTTCGGCACCGCGCGGCGAGGCATCTTCCGCGCTCGTCGCATCCGATGTCGTAGCCGCGACACAGGCGGTCGCCGGGGGCGCGGCCGCAAGCGCGACTGCAAGCGCGGCCGCATCTGCGGCAAGCGGTCGGCAAATGCCGGCCGCAGCGGCCCGCTCGAGCGCTTCCGCACCGCCAGCCTCGGCCGCCGAGGCGATCCGACACCTGCGCAGAGCCCCGGGCAGCGCGACCGGCGGCGCGCCCGGTTCACCGCGCAAGCGCCGCTCAGCGCCGGACGAAGCGGCAAGCGGCGCGCGCACAGCCCCGCGCGAGAACCGCTCGGACGGGCAACCGCCCGCGGCGGCCGAGCCGGACGCTTCCGGCACTCACGATTAAGGGAGAAAGGCATGCCTCTCGACAAGCGCGCCTGGCTCGAACGCTTCAAGAAAATGTTCGTCGGCTTCGATCGTCCGCTCGCGCTGACGGTCTTTCTGCTGCTGTGCGTCGGCATCGTGACGCTCTATAGCGCGAGCATCGACGTGCCCGGGCGCGTCGAGGACCAGTTGCGCAACATCGTGCTGACGTTCCTGCTGATGTGGGTGCTCGCCACGATTCCCCCGACCACGCTGATGCGCTTCGCCGTCCCGCTCTATACGTTCGGCGTCGCAATGCTCGTTGCGGTCGCGTTGTTCGGTGTCACGAAGAAGGGAGCAAAACGCTGGATCAACGTGGGCGTCGTCGTTCAGCCATCGGAGATCTTGAAGATCGCCACCCCGCTGATGCTCGCATGGTATTACCAGCGCCGCGAAAGTTCGATCCGCTGGTTCGACTTCATCGTCGGGTTCGCGATCCTGCTGCTGCCGGTCGGGCTCATCGCAAAGCAGCCCGATCTGGGCACCGCCGTGCTCGTCTTCGCGGCCGGGCTTTTCGTCATCTACTTTGCCGGGCTTTCGTTCAAGCTCATCGTGCCGGTGCTGATCGCCGCCATTATCGGCGTGGGCTCGATCGCCGCGTTCCAGGACAAGATCTGCCAGCCGCAAGTGCAGTGGCCGCTGATGCACGATTACCAGAAGCACCGTATCTGCACGCTGCTCGATCCGACCTCCGATCCGCTCGGCAAAGGCTTCCATACGATTCAAGCGGTCATCGCGATCGGTTCGGGCGGCTCGCTCGGCAAGGGTTGGCTCAAGGGGACGCAGGCGCACCTCGACTTCATCCCGGAGAAACACACCGACTTCATCTTCGCTGTGTTCTCGGAAGAATTCGGCCTCGTCGGCGAACTCGTGCTGCTCACGCTCTATACCGCGCTGATCGCACGCGGGCTGTATATCGCGGCCAACGGCGCGACGCTGTTCGGGCGGCTGCTGGCCGGGTCGCTGACCATGGCGTTTTTTACCTACGCGTTCGTCAACGTCGGCATGGTGAGCGGCATCTTGCCTGTCGTCGGCGTACCGCTGCCGTTCATGAGCTACGGCGGCACCGCCCTCGCGACGCTCGGAATCGCCGTCGGCCTCATCATGAGCGTGGGCCGGCAAAAGCGGCTGATGAAGAGCTAGCGCAGCGCCTATTTCGACGAGTTGTGCTTCGCCTCGTCGCGCAGCTGCTGGCTCAACTGCTCGAACTTGAGACGAGCCGCGGGATCGCCCTGCGCGGCGGCGGCGGCATAGTAGGCCCGCGCCACATTCAGGTTGCGCTCCACGCCGTCGCCGCCGCGCTCGTAGAACGAGCCCGCCACGTACTGCGCGGTCATGTCGCCTCCCTCGGCCGCCTTCTTGTACCAAAAGAACGCCTGCGCGTTATCGCGCGGGGTGCCCCGGCCGTCGAGGAATTGGTTGGCAAGCGCGAGTTCCGCCTGCACGTGTCCTTGCTGTGCCGCCTTGAGAAACCACTGGTGCGCCTCGGAGGGGTCGCGCGCCACGAAGTCGCCGTCGTCGTACATCTTTCCGTACACGTATTGCGCGTGCGACATATTGGCGTCGGCCGCTTTGCGCAGCCATTTGCGGCCTTCTTCGGGGTTGGGCGCCGTGCCCTCGCCGTTGAGCAGCATCATCGCGTAGTCGAATTGCGCAAGCCGGTTGCCGCGATCGGCGGCTTCACGAAATTCCTTGAGCGCCACCGCGAAGTTGCCTGCGTTGTAATCGGCCACCGCCGTCTGCGTTTGCGCATCGGCGCCGGCCTGCCCTTGCGGCGACACCACCGACTGCGCGTGTGCGCCGCTCGCC
>Ga0068855_100002944_pt1 | contig 20808 bp, 16 predicted proteins | sample KBSCornC52_FD_66592 | JGI IMG/M metagenome (GOLD analysis project Ga0068855, IMG submission 66592) | Corn rhizosphere microbial communities from Kellogg Biological Station, Michigan, USA - KBS Corn C5-2 | ecosystem: Host-associated > Plants > Roots > Rhizosphere > Soil ...
TTGTGGAACTTCGGTCGCGAATCGATGTAGAGCACCTGGCGGAGAACTCGGCGGCGCAACTTGGGTTGAACGACATCGGGCAGGTTGTGATCGAGACGAGCCGGCCGTTGCTGGCGGATTTGTATCGCGAGAGCCGTGCGACAGGCAGCTTGATCCTGATTGATCCGGCGGACAACGGCACGGCGGGCGCCGGAATGATCCGGGTGATTCATGAGGGTTCGGAAACGCACCGACGCGCAACCACAGGATTGCTGAAGGTTGGCAGCAGGCCATTTCTGGCTGCGCAGATTGAGCAAGGACTGCTGGCGGCTGGCGCGATCGTGCTGCGGACGCGATTTGCCGGGTCAGCGCAACTACTGAACCTGGCGCGGCAGGGCGCCCTTGTGATTGTGGAGTCGGATGAGCTGGCGCCGATTGCATTCATGCGAGCGGATTCTCCGAACGCCAAATTCTACGAACTTGCACCGGAACTGGAATCGGCAAGGCCAGAGGAGTTCCTTGCTGAAATCGAACGAATCGCTTCACTTCCCACAGGAGAGGATGACAATGACAACGGCCTCGGTATCTGACGCACTGGCCCAAGCGGCTTCAACTTTTCTTCGCGAACAACTGGAGGATGCGCAGCGTTCGTGCGTGACCAGCAGTTTTCAGGCGGAAGACGTGGTGGTGCTGCACATGGTGAGGCAGATCAAGCCGCGTGTTCCGGTGCTGTTTCTGGAGACGGGATATCACTTCCCAGAGACGCTTGTGTATCGCGACCGGATTGCGGCGGAGTGGAATCTGAACCTGGTGAACGTGGAGCCGGAGATCACGGTTGCGGAACAGGAGTCCAAGTTCGGGATTCTGAACCAGACGGCACCAGACCGGTGCTGCGGGTTGCGTAAGGTGGAACCGCTGTTTCGCGCACTGGGCTCGTATACGACCTGGGTGACCGGGCTGCGACGGGAGCAATCGAAGACGCGCGCCAATCTGCAGAGTCGCGAGTTCTTCACGCTGCCGACGGGGCACATTCTTGCGAAGCTGAGCCCGCTGGCGGAGTGGACGACGCGGGATGTGTGGCGCTATGCGGAAGAGAATCGTATTCCGCTGTTGCCGCTCTATGAAAAAGGATACACATCGATCGGGTGCGCTCCCTGCACCAGCCTGCCGTTTGATTCCAATGATCCGCGCTCGGGTCGCTGGTCGGGCCAGAAGCTTGAGTGCGGCATTCACCTGCAGGCGAAGTAGTCGGAGTCAATGATGGAATTGGTCCTTGGATTTGCAATTGCGGTGCTGATCGCGATCACCGGAGTGGGTGCGGGATCGCTGATCGCGCCGTTGCTGATCCTTTTTCTGCATGTGCCGGTGGCCGAGGCGGTGGGCACTGCGCTGGTGTATTCGGCCGCGGTGAAGTTCGTGGTGGTACCGGTGCAGATATGGAAGCGGCAGATTGAATGGAAGACGCTTGGCTTGATTCTCGCGACGGGGCTTCCGGGTGTGGCGCTGGGCTCTTTCATCTTTCAGCGCGTGGCGCATAACGAGGCGAACAACTTCTGGTTGTACATGGCGCTCGGCGTGATGATCGTGGTGTCATCCGCGTGGCATATTTTCCGGCACTTTCGGCCCGCGGGAGAACTGGCGCGGCGGTCTGATTCGCCGCGTTGGCTCGCTGTGGTGATGCTGCCGATCGGGGCGGAGGTGGGGTTCTCGTCTTCGGGCGCGGGAGCGCTGGGGACGCTGGCGTTGCTAGGGCTGACGCCGCTGGATGCGCGGCGGGTGGTGGGCACGGACCTGGCGTTTGGGCTGTGCCTTTCGGTTGTGGGCGGGACGCTTCACCTTCATAGCGCCGGATTGAACGCAAGCTTGCTGATCAATTTGATTGTCGGCGGCGTTCTTGGCGGGATGGTGGGGGCAGGGCTGGCTTCGCGGATTCCGGTACGTGCGATGCGGCTGGCGCTTTCGCTGTGGCTGCTGGCGATGGGAGTGCAGCTCTGCTGGCATGCGCTGTAAGTAGAGTCTGGCGCAAGCTTGTTTAGAGCAACAAAACATGCCTCGGGGGCTAAAGCCCCATCGAATGTTGAGCCATTTACGGCACGGCTGAAGCCATGCCCTTTCAAGGCCGGTTTTCTGCAGCGTTCAAAGGTCGCGCGGATTTTCGAGCGTTGCAGCACGAGTGAAGTGGTGGCCTTTCAAAACACGTCGCTCCGTGATTCGGGCGATATACTTGAATAGGCGATCCTTATGCCTAATTTCCTCTGCAAGTGAGACTTGACCTTGGCGCGTGAACTGCATACGGCACGTCTGTTGACGAAGACGTGCATCTCTGAAGTAGCCCAGTGCTACCACTTCGAATTTGCCCTTGAAGACCTGGAAGCCTTTCCTTTTATCTCCGGCCAGTTCATCTCCGCGGTTGCACCCGACGCGAACGGGAAGCAGCAGACGCGCGCATACTCGATTGCTTCGGCTGCCAATGGGAACCGATTCGAATTGTGCGTGAATCGTGTGCCGGAGGGATTCTTCTCGAATCATCTGGCGGACCTTACGGATCTGCCGCCGGGTGGTTCGATCAAGGTGCACGGGCCGCATGGGCATTTCGTGTTGAAGCAGCCGATTACGGATTCCATCCTTATTTCGACCGGTACGGGTATTGCGCCGATGCGCGGGTATGCGCAGTGGCTGTTTCCGGAGACGGGGCCGGATGCTGGAATCGATCGAAGCGAGGGTAAGGACATCTGGATGGTGTACGGCACGCGCTATGAAAGCGAGTTGTACTACCGCGAAGAGTTTGAGGCGCTGGCTGCGCGCAAGCCGAACTTTCACTATCTGCCGACGCTGAGCCGCGCTGACGAAAGCTGGAAAGGGCTGCGTGGATATGTGCAGGATCACGTGGCGCGGATCGTGGAGGAAAGGGCTGCGCGGCTTGGGCAGACGTTGCCAGTGGCGCCGCCGGATGCGAATGTCCTGCCTTCCGAGTTGAAGTTCGATATCTACGCGTACATCTGCGGGCTGAATAACATGGTGGCGGGCGTGCGGGAGAAGCTGTCGAGCTACGGCTGGCATCGGAAGCAGATCATTTTCGAGCGGTATGACTGAGAAGCAGCTTTTAGCTCCTAGCTACTTGCTACCAGCTTGTGCATTCCGGCATTCACAACCGGATTTTGCAGAGAGCAGATTTCAAAAGAGACCCTAGAGATTGAAGAGTTCGCGAAGGCGCTTGGTCTGTGCGCGGCTGACGGGGATTTCGGTCTGTTTCTTGTCGTTCATGCGGAGCTGGTAGGTTGATTTGAACCAGGGGACAACCTCGCGGATCTGGTTGATGTTGACGACAAAGCTACGGTGCGCGCGCCAGAAGAGGGCGGGGTCGAGCTGATCGAGAAGTTCTTCGATAGTACGGCACTTGGATTGACCTTCGAACTGGTGGGTGACGATGCGAATGACGCCGTCGTCAATTTCGGCGAAACAGATTTCGGCCTGATCGATGAGGAGGAGGCGGCTTCCAGCCTGAACGACGAGCTTGGCGGTTCGCGTCGCGCCCTGGGGGCTCTTCAGGAGTTGAAGCAGAGCATCGAGCTGGGATTCGATCGGTGATTCACCCGGGGGCGCGCTGGCGCCGTTGGTGATTCGGGCGCGAACGCGTTCCAGGGCTTTATCGACGCGGCCGCGATCAAAGGGCTTGAGCAGGTAGTCGACGGCGTTGACGTCGAAGGCGCGAACCGCGTACTGATCGTAGGCTGTGGCGAAAACGAACTGGGGCAGCGGCCAGGCGTGATGGTCCTTCAGTTTGCGGTGGCGATCAATGATGCGCTGGATGACGGCGAAGCCATCGAGCCCGGGCATCTGCACGTCGAGGAACACGAGGTCGGGATGGTGCTCCTCGATGAGTTCGACGGCTTCGATTCCGTTTGCGCCTTGTGCGACTACGTCGATATCGGGCGCGGCCTGGAGGAGGTAGGCCAGCTCATCGCGAGCGAGTTGTTCGTCATCGATGATGAGGGCGGATATGGTCATGATCGCAGGCCGAAGCTCGATTGTAGGTAGGGGATAGAGCAAGGGTCAATCGAGGCAGGCTGAGCGGGGTAGGGATTTGGGTGAAAGGCGAATTGACGGGCTCAGATGTCAGTCGCCGGTGCTGTGAACGCGGAGGCGGGCCGGCATGTGATCGCGATCGAGTTCGTGACCGCAGCGAGTGCAGAACTGGTCAGTGGCGCGGACGGTGCGGAAGCAGTTTCCGCAGCTTGCGGTGAGCTGGTAATTGCATTGCGGGCAAAAGTGGAAATCACCTTGCACGTGAGTGCCGCAGGCTGGGCATTTTGAAACCAGGGGCGCGCGGAGGAGGAAGTAGAGGACGGCCCCGATTCCGCCGGGCATGACGAAACAGATCAGCATCCAGAAACGCGAGCTCATGGCGCGGCGTGGCGCATCCTTGCTGATGTAGCCGACCATGAGGATGTAGAGCGAGGCGAGCAGTCCCCAGGTGATGTTGAAGTAGGTGCGGAGACCGAGCGGCACATTGTGGTGCTGCTGGGTTCTGGGGAAGACGATCCAGAAGTAGTACTCGACGAGGACAAAGACGGCGGCGGCAATTACGATCGACCAGACTGGAACCAGCCGGCTGTCTTCATTCGGATTGATCAATTCGGGTTCGCGCATAACTGGTGCCCTCGGGGGAGGGACTTTCGGCTATCAGAGCCGCCTGATGCTGTTGAATGGACGGATATGCCGACCTTGAAGTTGCGCCAATAGCATGAGGTTCCGCCCAGTATAGACCGGAATGGCTAGGATTTGCGGCGTAGCCATCCCGCAAGTAATGCGGAGCCAAGCAGGGCGGTAATGGAAAAGAATCCCCAGATAGCGACTTCGCTGAAGGCGCTGGTGAAGTGCTGTTCCTCGATGAGGGTTTCCGCGAGCCACCATATGGGGGGAGCCACTACAAAGAAGATGACGAGGGTGGCGGCCACCGCCATGGCGCGCATCTTTTTGCGGCCGGCGCACTGCTCCTGCATCAATCCGGCGGATGCAATCACGACGCGGCGTGTCTTATCAGCGATGGTCCTGTCGCGATCAGCCTGAAAGCCGGAGACGGAATCGATGAGGTCGTTCTGCGCGGGCTTGTGGGGGCCGTCGGCGGGTCCCACTGCCGACCCGGAAGAGCTCACACAGCCTCCGGACGGCGGTTCTGGGCGCGCTCGAGGCGCGGTTTGATGGAAGCCATGCCGCGATAGAGACGGGATTTTACTGTCGAGAGAGGAGCGCGGGTGACCTTGGAAATTTCCTCCAAGGAAAGATCCTCATGGAAGCGGAGCACCAGGACCTCGCGATAAAGCGTATCGAGCTGGAGAAGAGCGGCCGAGATTTGTTCGCGGTCTTCGACGTTCGACATACGGTCAAAGGGACCGGGCTCGTGGTCGGGAACTTCGAATGCGAGAGGACGATCATCGTCGCCGCCGCCGTCAAAGAGTTCGTCGAGGCTCGACATGGTTCGTTTACGGCGCTGGTCGATGACGAGATTGCGGGCGATGGTGAAGAGCCAGGTTTCAAAGCGGGATTTGCCGTTGAACTGAGCACCCCGGGTAAGGACGCGCATCCAGACTTCCTGGAATAGGTCTTCGGCCTGTTCGCGGTTGCCGGTCAGAAAGAGGAGATAGCGGAGCAGGCGGTGCTGATAGCGGACGATGAGCTGGTCGAGGAGGTTGGGATCCTTACGCTTAAGCCCTTCAGAAACAGCAAGATTCTCCTGCCGTACCTGCTCGTCGGTGACGGAGACAGTGCCCGGAGCAAACAGCGAGCGAATGGCAGAAACGGTGCTCATCTTGTTCCATTAGACGACAAAAGGTTGTTCGTGGCCGCAGAAAAGAACGATATTCACAAAAAATACAGCGATTTAGTGCCAATCCAGGAAGATGATCAAGAACCGCCATGGGCCTGAAGCTGCGCTCGATTTTGCCGCGATTGGAATCTCATCCGCCTAATGAGGTTATTGAGACCTGATCGGGCACCAGGCTGTTTGTACCTTTGTGCTGGCGAGGTAACCAGGGAAGTGCGGAAAAGTGTTTGCGCCGCGGCGGTGGGCCGGTATGCTCGCGCAAGATCATACAGATACAGCTGACAATGCAGACGCAGTGATCTCTTGTTATCCCCGCACGAGGAGATTCCTTGCAGGTACGCCCCGAACGTCTTTTTGTCCTTAAATTGCTGCTGACCCTTGGATTGAGCTTGAGCGCGGCTTGGCTTATGAGCGGTTGCTCGAGTGTCACGGTCGGCAACCCGAGCTCTTTTACGGCGATCTCCTCGTCGGTGAGTTCGTTGCGCGTTAACCAGACCACGCAGCTTGCAATGCATACGCAGTCTGATGGAAGCAAGCTCGCGATGTATGTGAATGGTGTGCTGGGCGGCAATTCTGAAGTGGGTACGATCAGCAGCGCGGGGTTGTACACGGCTCCGGCGATTGTGCCTGCTCCAAACTCGGTGACGATTACGAGCGTGGCAACGGCGCACCCAGATTATCCGAAGGGAACGTTGACGCTGGCGATCTGGAATCCGATTCCGGTGATCGAAAGCGTGACTCCATCTGGTTTTCCGGAAGGGGACACGCAGGTTGCGGTGAAGGGATCGCAATTTGTGTATGGCGCGCAAGTGATGTGGAACGGCAAAGCCGTGGACACCACGTATGTGTCGAGTACACATCTGGAGGCGATTATCCCGGCACCGAATCCGGGGACGTTTCCGCTGCTGGTCAGCAATCCAGATCCAGGGTCTGCGAACACGAAGACGCTGCAGGTGAAGGTGGCTCCGGGACAGGTGAAGCTGACGGTTCGGGCTTATAACGGCACGGATGTGCGGGTGAGGAATTCACTGAACCTCGGGCTTGAAGTTATGGGAACGAGCAACAAGGGTGTGACGCTCGCGGTGAATGGGATTGCGGGCGGGAATTCGACGATAGGGACGGCAGTCTCGAAGGCTGACGGGAGCATCACGTATACCGCGCCGGCGGTGGTGCCGACGCCGAACAACGTGGTGATGCTGACGGTGACGAGCGTGGACAATCCCACGGTATCGATCAATCAGAATATTTCGGTTCTGAATCCGATTCCGGTGCTGACGTCTGCTACGCCGTTGAGTTTCAATCCCGGGCCGCCGGCGACGACGATCGTGCTTAGCGGGTCGGATTTTATCAACGGGGCACAGGTGCTGATGAATGGATCGGCAGTGCCCACGACCTTCAATAGCGGAACGCAGTTGACGGCAAACGTGAGCCCGACGGAGCCGGGGAATCTGGATTTGCAGGTTTTGAATCCGAGCCCGGGTCCGGCAACTTCGGCTGACTTGATCGGGACGGTGAATGGGACGCCGCCGGTGCCGGTGGTTTCGCCGCAGGATGCATCGCGGTTTCTGGACCAGGCAACGTTTGGAGCGACGGATGCGGATATTCATCATCTGTCTCTGATCGGCTACCAGGCGTGGTTGAGTGAGCAGTTTGCGGCGACCCAGACGCTGATGACGCCGGGGGTGGAGCAGGCGCTGATTGTGAATTCGCAGCCTGCGTGCGCGGCGGGGGATGTGGCGTGCAATGCGGCCCTGTTCATGCAGAACAACCAGGGGCAGGTGTACACGGAGAATGCGTTCTGGCAGCAGAGCCTGACAGCGAACGACCAGCTGAGGCAACGTGTGGCGTACTCGCTGCACGAGATGCTGGTGATCTCGATGACAGCGACAGGCGTGCAGAACATGCCGCGTGGGGCAGCGCACTACTACGACACGTTGGGGGCGGACGCGTTTGGGAATTTCAGGCAGTTGCTTGAGGATGTAACGCTGAATCCGATGATGGGGCAGTGGCTGGCTATGCAGGGCAACGACAAGGGCAACGCCACGACGGATCCAGATGAAAACTATGCCCGCGAGGTGATGCAGCTTTTCACAATCGGGCTTTACCAGCTCAACGACGATGGCACGCAGAAGCTGGATGGGACGGGGAAGCCGACTCCTACGTATTCAAACACGGACGTGATGGGGCTGGCGAAGGTGTTTACGGGGTTCAGCTGGAATGTGCCGGGGAATACTTCGGATGCGGCGTGGTCGGATTGCTGCATGTACGTGGGGCCAGGACATGGGGAAGACCTGCTGCCCATGCAGAGTTACCCCACACATCACTCGACGGCAGAGAAGGATTTTCTGGGTGTGACGATTCCTGCAGGGTCGACGGATCCGAATGGGGATTTAAAGATTGCGCTGGATACGTTGTTCAATCACCCGAATCTGCCGGCGTTTTTCTCGAAGCAGATGATTCAGCACATGGTGACGAGCAATCCCAGCCCTGCGTATGTGAGCCGCGTGGCGGCGGTGTTCAAGGATAACGGGCTGGGTGTGCGTGGTGATCTGAAGGCGGTGATTACGGCGATCCTGATGGACCCGGAGGCCCGGGACACGGCCGGAGATGCAGGCAATCCGCAGTTCGGGAAAGTGCGTGAAGCGCTGATTCGCTACACGCATTGGGCGCGGGCGTTCACGGCGCAGTCTCGCACAGGCGGCTTTTGGATGGGCAGCACCGAGGATCCGATCTGGGGTCTGGGGCAGATGACGCTACGGTCGCCGACGGTCTTCAACTGGTTTGCGCCGGGATATGTACCGCCAGGCACGAGCATTGAACAGGCGGGGATGACAGCGCCGGAGCTGCAGATGACCAATGTTTCGTCGGTGGTGGGATATCTGAACTACATGCAGACGACTGTGGGATCGGATGCGACAAATGGGTTCGATGTTTTCTCGAGCTATGCGGCGGAGATGAACCTAGCGGTAAATCCGGGGGCGCTGCTGGATCGGGTGAACCTACTGCTGATGGCGGGGCAGTTGGACAGCACGCTCTACAGCCAGATTCTGAGCGCGGTGAGCGCGATACCGATTCCGACGGGGAATCAGGACGCGATCAATGCGGCTTTGGGAGCGCGGGTGCGGACAGCCGTGTTTCTGACGATGGCGTCGCCTTCGTATTGCGCGCAGTACTAGGAGAGTGTGATGTGCAAGGTTGATCATTCGCGGCGGTCGTTTCTGAGGACTGCGTCATTGACGTCGATGGCCGGCTTTTATGCGAGCCCGTTTCTGATCGGGTTGAACTCGCTGGCGGCGATGGCGCAGGGCAGTGGGCTGAGCGACTATCGCGCGCTGGTGTGTGTGTTTCTGCAGGGAGGGAATGACGGGCATGGAACTGTGATTGCGACGGATCCCACGTCGTTCGGCGCGTTTACGCAGGCGAGGTCGGGTGCGCCGGGACTTGCTTACCCCATGAGCGAGCTGTTGCCGATTGTGCCGAAGACATCGCAGAGCGGAAGGACGTTTGCGCTGAATCCAAATTTGACCGGCTTGCAGAACCTGTTCAATGCAGGGCGTGCGGCGGTGGTAGCAAATACGGGGACTCTGATTGCGCCAGCGACGAAGGCTCAGATCAATGCAAATTCGGTGCCATTGCCCGCTTCGTTGTTTTCGCATTTCGATCAGACAGCGGCGTGGCAGGCGATTGCGTCGAACGGCGGGAGCGCGGAACACGTGGGATGGGGTGGCGCAGTTGCCGACGTGATCGAAAGCATGAATGTGAATTCGAATTCGATGTTCACGTGCATTTCGACTGCGGGTATTGCTCTGTTCCTGGCGGGGGAGTCAACATTCCAGTTGAATGTGACGTCGGCGGGGCCGATTCCGATTTACGGGACATCGCAGCCGCTGTTTGGGAATTCGGCGGGATCGAGTGCGCTGCAGTCGATTTTGTCGGCGGATGAGACGAATCTATTTGCCAAGGAATACGAAGTGGTGGTGCAGCGATCGATTCAAGCGCAGCAACTGTTGGCGACGTCAATGGCGCCGGCGGGCGTGGGTGGGATTGCAAATCCTCCGCAGTATCTCGATCCCGTGACGAACAAGTTGACAGACAACGATCTGGCGGTTTCGTTGCAGACGGTCGCACGGATTATTGCGGGGAGGGCGAGCCTCGGAGTGAACCGGCAGATTTTCTATGTGCAACTGGGGAGCTTCGACACGCACGATGGGCAGGCTACGCAGCATGCACGGCTGCTGACACAGCTCGGATCCGCACTTGAGTATTTCGATACGCAGATGGTGGCGGCGGGGCTGGGGAACCAGGTGACTGCGTTTACGGCTTCGGACTTTGGGCGAACGCTGAGTTCGAACAGTGATGGCACGGATCATGGATGGGGGAGCCATCATTTTGTTGTGGGCGGGTCAGTGGCGGGGCAGGATATGTACGGGCAATACCCGGTGGTCGGCGTGAACCAGGCGAATGATCTTGGCGCAGGACGGCTGATTCCAACGACGGCAGTGGATCAGTATGCGGGAACGCTGGCGCGGTGGTTCGGATTGTCCGATGGGCAGATCAAGACGATTTTCCCGAACTTCGGGAATTTCGGGACGAGTCCGTACCTGGGGTTTATGGGTTAGGATTTCTGACGAGTTGGAGAGGCACCCGTCACTCATTAATGCAACCGAACAGTTGCGAGATGAGAATGCAGGCGCCGCGGAGTGATCCTCCGCGGCGCGATGGTTTTGCCGCCAGCAATGCAGTCCAATCAAGTGATTAGAAGTTATGACCCAGAATCAGCCGGAAAACGGGGGCGGGTTGCGAATACAGGCTTGTCTTCACCTCGAAGAATGTGCCGTGGCGATTCTGCATTCCCATGAGAATATTCAGGCCGGTTTCATAATCGAAGTTGCCGAATGAGATATCCCGTTTCTGGCTGGACTGTGTCTTGAAGCTTTGGTGGATGAAGTTTAGTGCTGGGCCGCCACCCACATAAGGAGACCACCCTCGGCTGCGCGCTGCGCCTGGAAATCTGTAGGCCATTTCGAGATTCAGCGCGACCATGTCCGTTACCTCGCCCCACTCAAAATCGGCATTGGGCCGGAAGAAGACATTGCGGGAGAAGATGGGGCCCATCTGGGAGTGAACGCCGAACAAGACGAGCTCCGGATCGAGCCCGATTCCAGCTCGCGCACCCAGTCGCCAGCGCCGCGCTTCTTGCTTAATGTCATTCTCAACATTTCGCACGGATGGAGGTATGGGCGCCGCGTTCCGTGCAGAGGAATTGCTCGTGCCCGCACCTTGAGCCTGCTCCAGCACTGTGACATCTGTGGCGCGGCGTGCGCCCGCCTGATCACCCTGATCGGAGGCTACGCGGACCCGCGCGCCAACTGCCAGCATTCGCGGCCGGTTCGTATTGCTATCAAAGGTGAACAGATGGAATTTGCTGTCTTCTGATCTGACGACAAACGTGGTGCGGCTTGAGGCGACTACTGTCCCTTCAACTGTTCCCTCATCCTGCGCGTGGGAGGATGAATTGTCTTGCTGAGATGATGATGAGTCATCTTGCTGAGAATAAGCGGGCCATGAGAGTAGCGCGCAGGCAATGAGGAATGAATATAGCCGAAGTCTGAATAGATTTTGCAGGAACATCTGGAATCCTTTGTGATTGTTATGAGTGGATGAAGTGCAGTGGCTTCCCTATGAGAGGTGAAATCAATTGCAAGTACGAACCTGCTTGCCGGTCTGGTCGGACCCATACTCTGATGGAGCTTGTACCTATGGAGTTGTTCTAGTCGATCTCAACTCCTCGCTGATCGACCGGAAAATATGCAACCACAAGGTATCGAGAGTGTCTCCTGAGAGGAGAGACAAAGGTTGAACTCGGTGCGTCTACTCGCAGCGGAGGGCAATCAGGGGATCAATCCTGGCGGCGCGCCGGGCGGGAATCCAGGCGGCGGCGATGGTCATGGCGCTGACTACGAGGCAGGCGGTGATGAATGCGATAGGGTCCATGACGCTGACCTGGAACAGTTCTGCTTTGAGGAAAGTGGTGAGACCGCGGGCGATGCCGAGGGCGACGGGGACTCCGATGAGAATGCCCGCGGCGAGCAGAGTCAGGGATTCGCGAAGAACCATCCAGAGCAGCGCGGGTGTTTGCGCGCCGAGGGCCATGCGGATGCCGATCTCGCTGGTGCGTCGGGCAACCGAATAGGAGATGATGCCGTAGGTGCCGATGGCGGCGAGGAAGACGGCTAAGGCCGCGAAGAACGCCGAGAGCCAGCCGATCAGGCGCTGGGTTGAGATGGAGCCCTGCACCTGAGCGGCCACTGGCTCGACCTGGCCGACGGCGATTTCAGGATTGACTTCTGCCACGACGCGGCGGACGGAAGGGATGAGCACGGCGGCCGGCATGGCGGATTTGACGGAGAAATTTCCGAAGTACTGAATGTGCTGCGTGTAGGGGAAGTAAGCAGCCATGTGCCGGTTCTCACCCATGCGAACATATCTTGCGTCTCGGACCACGCCGACGATTTCGATGTCGAAGTCCATCTTTTGCGCATGCGTGTCGGTTGGATCGCAGAGGCAGAAGCGATGGCCGATGGGTGAGCCGGTTGGGAAGAAGGTGCGGGCAAGGGTCTCGTTGACAATGGCGACGTGAGGGCTTGTGGCGGTGTCTTGTACCGTGAAGTTGCGGCCGGCGACGAGGGGAATTCCAACCATTCGCAGGTATTGCGTGCCGATGACGTTATAGAGGACGTCATCTTTGTTCAGTGAGTTGGGAGTGACACCCTGCATCGCGAGTCCACTGGACCACTCACCCTGGTTGAAGGTGAACATGGAGAAACTGGCGGATTGCACGCCAGGAAGAACCTGGACCTTCTGCTCGATCTGCTGCTGGAGCTGTGTGAGGCGGCCGTCTAGGGGTAGGTTGGCGGCGTACTCATCGAGCGAGAAGACGGTTACGTTGCGCGGATCGAAGCCGAGGTCGACATTGGTGAGGTTGTGGAGGCTGTGCAGGAACAGGCCTGCGGCGGCGAGAAGGAGAATCGAGAGGGCGATCTGGCCGACGATCAAGGAACGTGATAATGCGCCGCGGGCATTGGCGGAGGATGCGCCGCGGCCGTCGCGGAGGGCGGGGGTGAGGTCGAGCCGTATGGCGCGAAGCGCGGGCGCGATGCCGAAGAGGATTGCCGTGAGAGCGGTGATGAGAAGAGTGAAGGAGAGGACGCGAATGTCGGGTGAGAGATCGAGCGGGATGGTTTCAGGGCCTTCTGATCCCAGGGCGAGAAGGATGTGCAGGCCGCGCCACGCAAGCAGAATTCCGAATGCAGCGCCGGCTGATGCGAGCAGGACGCTTTCAGTGAGGAGTTGAACGACAATACGACGGCGGGTGGCGCCAAGCGCCTGACGGACAGCTAATTCGCGGGCGCGGGAGACACCGCGTGCAAGCAGCATGTTGGCGAGGTTGGCGCATGCGATGAGGAGCACGAGCACCACGATGACCATTAAAATCTGGAGGGGCGCGGAAAGGCGGAGTTTGAGGCCGGGCAATCCGCCGGGAGCAGGGGTGAGGTCGATGCTGGCTTTCTGCAGTTTGCTGAGATCGTCGGAGGAACCGGCGCCGCCGAGGAATTCAGCGCGGATGAGTTGGCGAAAGAGAATGTTGGTGGATGCGCTTGCTTGCGCCAGCGGAACCGCGGGATTCAGGCGGCCGAGCAGGTAGAGCGATTGGAAATCGTGGTCGGCGAGGCCGTTCCAGCCGGGCGAGATCTCCTTTTCCATGGAGAGCGGGATCCACAGGTCGGTGGGTTGATCTATGGCGATGCCGTTGAAGCCCGGCTTGGCGACCCCAATGATGGTGTAATCGCGGCCCTGGATGTGTACGGATTGGCCGATGGAGGAGGGGTTTCCCTGGAAGTGCCGCTGGAACCATCCATAGCTGGCTACGGCGACCGGACTCGCGCCGGGGGCTCGGTCGTCATTTTCGGAAATGACGCGGCCTAATGCGGGAGGAACCTGGAGCACATTGAAGTAGCTGCCAGAAACGAGATCGATGTGGACGTGTTCGACGCTTCCGCCGCCGAGAGAGATGTGGCTGCTCATCTGGATGCTGCTTTGGGCGGCGATTCCGGCGAAGGATTTGGTCTGTGCAGAGAAGTCCTTGAACAAGCGGTAGGAGAAGAGTTGCCAGCTCTTTTCGGGCATTCCGCCTGTGCTTCCGCGCCACTTGCCCTGGCCGAAGAGATAAAGCTGCTCCGGATGAGGCACGGGGAGGGGACGCAGAAGAACGGCGTTGAGCAGGGTGAAGATGGCGGTGTTGGCGCCGATGCCGAGGGCCAGCGAGAGGAGCGCGACGGTGGTGAACCCGGGGGTTTTGGCGAGTCCGCGAATGCCGATGCGGAGGTCTTTCAAAAGCGATTCGAGGTGAGACTCCCAACGCGATGACCAGACCTGGTGCTTGATGGAATTTGGGGTGCCTATTTGGATGAGTGCGGCGCGATGAGCTTCTTCGGGGGACATGCCGCGGTGCTGGTGTTCTGAGATAGCGGCGTCTGTGAAGGCTGCGAGTTCTTCGTCTAGTTCGTTTTCGATGCGGCGTTTCGCGAAGAGTGAGCGGAGGCCCGTGGTGAAGATATTGATGATGCTCATGGTCGACCTCCGGCGTGTTTACGCTTCGAGAATGCGAGCGATTGCGGCGATGCGGCGCTCCCACTGCTCGGTTTCAGCATCAAGTGCTCTGCGGCCTTTTGCTGTAAGCCCGTAGTACTTTGCGCGGCGGTTGTTCTCAGTAGCGCGCCAATCTGATTTGACGTGGCCGGCGCGTTCCATGCGGCTGAGGGCGGGGAGGAGGGAGCCCGCGTTGACGCGGAAGACGCCGCCGCTGATCTGCTCGATGCGCAGAGCCACGCCGTATCCGTGCATTGGCTCGAGGGCGAGGGTTTTGAGGATCAACATTTCGAGCGTGCCCTGGACAAGGTCGGCGTTGGTGTCGAGTTTGGACATTCGGGAGTTCCTCTAGGCGGCCTAGATGAGTAGGATATGGCATTCCCTTAGATTGTCAAGGGGAGGAGTGACGGAGCGCCCCTCAGGGCTAAAGGGCGAGCGATTGTTGAGGAGCTTTCGGCACGACTGAAGTCGTGCCCTTTCAAAACAGCGGGTTTTGTCAGTGAGCTGTGAAGTCTAATCGAGCAGAATGCGGTGAATAGTGACGGATTGACGCAGGGATTGCATCGAGCGAATGCGATTCGTGCGAGAATCGAATGCACCGGGATGCCTGGAGGGTCGTAATGGAAAGTCAACCCGAGCGCAGCAGCGGGGCTCTTCGCGCTGTGATTGTTTCTCTCGCAATGCATGGTGCGTTCTTTGCGTGTGTGGCGCTATTTGGTGAGCGGGCGCGGGTGGTACTGGTGCGGACGGTGCATCCTCAACACGTGGCGGATCTTGCGATCTCGGGTGGATCGCACAGAATTCGCATTGTGCTGCCCACGTCGGATATGTCCGCGCACGTGAAGGATCCCGATGCGCATGCGGACTCTTCGAAGAAGACGATCATTCCCATGCAGGTGCCGGAGGTGCTGAAGTCGGGTGGCGGGTCGACCAGAGATCCGCATCATGGGGACGGCATCGGGAAGGCGATGAGGGGGAACGGACCGGACACGATCGACATGACGCCGGCGTTTCCGGTGTACTCGCCGCATCCGCCGATCAGGGATCGAGCGCTGCTGCCGCAGACGGCGGAGAAGATCGTGGTGGACGTGAATGTGGATGAGCTGGGCCAGGTCGTGAAAGAGACGCTGGTCAAAGGTCTGGGCAATGAACTGGACCGGATGGTGCTGGGCATCGTGAAGACGTGGCGGTTTGAGCCGGCGAAGGTCAATGGCAAGCCGGTGGCGAGCGAGGCAGAGGTGATTTTCCCGTTGGATCGCAATTATCCAATAGCGGCTTCGTAGATCCGAACCTGGTGATCGTGCATCGATTGTGTTGTACCCCACCCTTGCGGGCATAGCAGGGCCACCGCATCGAGAGAATTGTCGATGGGATTTCGACGATGGCTTCCGGTTGCTCAGTGTGCGAAGCTTTGAATCGTGAGCTCTGCGCTGGATCCGAAAATGACAAAGACTTTCCGCGTGAAGCTGGAGGCGACGGGTACGTCGCTGCATTGGGTGATTGTGCGTGTGCCTGTCGATCTGAGGAAGGCGTGGCCGATGTGGAAGAGCCGGCGCGTGTTTGGGGAGATCAACGGGTTTCAATTCAAGACAGCGCTACTTCCGGGGAGGCAGGGCGAAGGCTTCACTTTGCTCGTGAACAAAAAAATGCAGGCCGGGGCTGGAGCGCGTGCGGGAGAAGTCGCGGAGATCAGGCTTACGCCGGATCTGGGCGAGGTTGTCATTGATATCCCTGTGGAGCTCGCGAGGATTCTCAAATCGGACCGGGCGCTGAAGAAGTGGTTTGACGGGATGAGCCCGTCGAAGCGGAAGGGATTTACGAACTTCATTGCCGATGCGAAGGCGAAGGAGACGCGACTGAAACGAGCGGAGGCGATGGCGGAGAGCCTGATGCTGGCGATGGAGGGCGAGATTGAACCGCCGCCGATTTTGCGTGTGGCTTTTCAGAAACAGCCAGAGGCGCGGCGCGGGTGGGAGTTGATGACACCGACGCAACGGAAGAACCATTTGCTGGGGATATTTTTTTCGCAGACCGTGGACGGGCGGGAAAGAAGAGCGGCGAAGGCGATCGAGAACTGTCTTGAGGTGGCACGAAGGCAGAGAGGCTGACATTTTGGTCTCCCACTCTAACCGCAAAAACGCGGTTAGATGAGGCCCCCGCTGGCGAAAGCTTGTACCCATCTACACTAGAGAGATGGAAGTTTTGTATGGGGTGCACCCGGTGGCGGAGGCGCTGAAGGCGGGCCGGCGTCGCTTCGATCATGTGCTGGTCGCGGCCGAGCGGCACGATGATCGGCTGACACGATTGGTGGCGGAGTGCAGGCAGGCGGGTGTCCGGGTAAGGCAGGAGCCGCGCGAACATCTGACGCAACTTGCTGGAACCGCAGCGCACCAGGGCGTGGTGGCAATGGTGCGGGCGAAGGAAATGCTTTCCATTGAGGATCTGTTTGAAGGGCCCGATGCGAGCCAGGCGCGATTGCTGCTGGCGCTGGATGGAGTGGAGGATCCGCAGAACCTGGGAGCGCTGTTGCGCGTTGCGGATGGGGCTGGGGTGGATGGCGTGATCGTGACGGAACGGAGGTCTGCGCCTTTGAGTCCTGTGGCGGTGAAGGCGAGCGCGGGGGCGGTGGAGCATCTGAGGATCGCGCGCGTGGTGAACCTGGTGAGGGCGCTCGAGGAATTGAAGGGGCAGAATATCTGGGTGGTCGGCCTCGATGAGCGGGGGGAGACGGATTACGACCGCTTCGATCTGACGGGCAACTGCGTGCTGGTGATGGGCCGCGAGGGCGCGGGATTGCATGACCTGGTGAAACGGACGTGCGATCACCTGTTGCGGATTCCGATGGCGGGCGGAGTCAGTTCACTGAACGTGTCGACGGCGGGGGCTGTGGTGCTATATGAGGCTGCGCGACAGAGGCGCATGAAGGCGCGTGGCCCGGTTGGCAATACCGACGCTGCGACGTCCAAGAAGAAGCAGAAAGGTCTAGGTTCATGAAGTTCCATCTCCGCCGCTGGCTGGTGATCGCATGGATTGCCGCTGTGATGGCAGTGGTTGCAGGCAGAGCACAGAATCCGACAGATACAACTCCGACCAAGGCGCAATCGAAAGAACGCCAGGCTGCCCCTGCGCAACAGCCTGCGCCCGAGCAGCCCGATGAGCCTTCAGAGACGAGCAAGCCTGCCGGCAAGGTGTTGTTTCAGCGGTCGCTCGATGGCAGCGGCAACACGGTGAGCGCGACAGGAGCGGAGGCGAAGGCTAGCGCGGAGATTGTGAAGGCTCCGGTGGTGGAGGATGCGGAGCGCTCGGCGGTGGCGGTGAGCGGGCTCGATCTGGATGTTCGTCTTATCAGCGAGACACAGCAGATTGCGGTGCGTGGATTGGTGACTGTGCGCAATGCGGGGAATGCGCCGATGAAGCGGATTCCGCTGCAGATTTCTTCGTCGTTGAATTGGGAGCGGGTTCGGATTGCGGGGCGCGATGTTTCATTTTCGGTGGCTACGGTGAATTCCGATTCGGACCACACCGGGCAATTGCACGAAGCTGTGGTGTCGCTGGCGGAGGCGCTTGCGCCGGGAGCTACGACGCAAGTGGATGTTTTGTATTCCGGGAAGATTGAAGCGACGGCGCGACGGCTGATCTCTGTGGGAACCCCCGAGGATTCGGCGGCGCATTCAGATTGGGATGTGATCAGTCCGGCGTTTACGGGGCTGCGCGGGTTTGGAAATGTGGTGTGGTACCCGGTTGCGAGCGTGCCGGTGATCCTGGGAGATGGGGCGCGGCTGTTTGAGGAGATTGGAAAGCAAAAGCTGCGTGCAGAGGGATCGGTGTTTCGGCTGAAGCTGACGGTGGAGTTTCCGCACGGGCAGGCACCGACTGTGGCGGTGGTGAACGGGCACAGGCTGACACTGAATGTTGCGGATTCCAAGGCGCTGGACGCGGATATTGCAGGTGTTGCGACTGCGGATACGGGTGAAACGAAGCTGAGTTTCGAGGCGCCTAGTTTGTTTGTTGCGACGAGCGCAGCGCATGCGGGAACGCATATGACGGTGTACACTTCGGCCGGAGATGAGGCTGGGGTGAAGAACTGGCTTGGTGCGTCGACAACTGTTTCACCCATGATTGAGCGCTGGTTAGGTTCAGTGCCGCGGACGGAGCTTACGGTGTTGGATCTGCCGGACGCGGATGATTTGCCGTGGGAGTCGGGACCGTTGCTGGTAATTCCGGTGCGTGACGCGCCACTGCACCGGTTGGAGTCGGTGTTGTCGCATGCGATGACGCATGCGTGGATGGAGGCAAGTCCTTACTGGTTGAATGAGGGCGCAGCGAATTTCATGGGAACCATGTGGGACGATCACGAGCATCACCGTGATCGGGCGCTGACGACGCTCGAGGACGGGCGGAGCGCGCTGGCGCTGGAGGAGCCGGCGAGTCCTGGTGAAGCGCAGGGGCAGCCCCTTATGAAAGCCACGTCGCCGGTTTACTACCGGACAAAGGCTGCTTACGTGCTGTGGATGTTGAGGGACCTGGTGGGGGATGATGCGCTTGGTGCGGCGTTGCAGGCTTCGATTGCCGCGGCAGAGAAGGGCGGCGACGGAGCGCAGGCATTTCAGGCGGCGGTGAAAGCCGCGGCACCTCGGCGTGATCTGAAGTGGCTGTTTGCGGATTGGATTGATGCGGATCACGGACTGCCGGACTTGAGTGTAGACAAGGTCTTTCCGAACGCGGTGCAGTCGGGCAACTGGCTGGTTTCTGTGACGATTTCGAACGCGGGATATGCAGCGGCAGAAGTTCCGGTGACGGTGCGATCGGCAACGAACACGACCACGGAGCGCGTATTTGTTCCGGCGCGTGGCACGGTGACGCCGCGAGTGCTGGTGCAGGGAAAGCCGACAGAGGCGCAGGTGAACGACGGGACGGTGCCGGAGACGCAGGCCACGGTTCACGTGATGCACCTGGATGAGACGGCGGATGCAAAGCCCGTAACCGGAACGCCACAAGAGTAGAGCCAATTTCGTGCGCGCGGGTTCAGCGCAGCGGATTGAAATTTTGTGATAGGCGCGTGTTGCGTTCAGAATGACAGCGCGTTCTCGCGTCTATTCCGATTTGTCGGCGTTACGAGCTTTGACTTTGAACCAGATAGGGGTGCCCTCGAAACCGAAGGCGGCGCGAACCTGGTTATCGAGGAAGCGCTCGAAGGCGAAGTGGAGCTTGATGTCGCGGTCGGTGAAGAGGACGAAGGTGGGCGGGGCGACGGCGGCCTGGGTCATGTAGAAGATGCGGATGCGCTTGGCCATGGGAACGGGGGCTCGCTGGAAATCGATCTTCTCGAGGAAGCGGTTCATCTGGCCGGTGGTGACGCGCTTACGTCGTTCAGCGGCAACCTTCTTGACCTCTTTAAGCACGGTTCCCATGCCTTTGCCCTGGAGCGCTGAAAGGAAGATTACCGGCGCATAGTCGAGATATTTGAGGGCACGGCGGAGCTGCTTCTCGAAGATGTCGCGATCGGCGGGGGGCTTGCCGTCAGTGCGGCCGGTGGTCACGGCGTCCCACTTATTGACGATGATGATGACGCTGCGGCCGCTCTCGTGGGCATAGCCGCCGATGGTGGCGTCGCTGGCGGTGACTCCTTCTGTTGCATCGAGGATCAGGAGTGCGACGTCGGCGGCTTCAAGGTGGCGGCGGGCCATGACGACGCTCAGCTTTTCGGCCATCAGGTGGGTCTTGCCTTTGCGGCGGATGCCGGCGGTGTCGACGAAGCGGAGAGTGCTGCCTTCGAACTCGACGGTTTCATCTACGGCATCGCGGGTGGTTCCGGCGATGGGCGAAACGATGGCGCGGGATGTGCCGGTGAGGGCGTTGAGGAGCGTGGATTTGCCGACGTTGGGGCGGCCGATGATGGCGATGGCGGTTTCATGCTGTTCGAATTCGCCGTGAGTGCGGTGGACCGCTACGTTTTCAGGGGCTGAAGCCCCTTCCTGTTTTTTGGGAGCGCTTTCGGCACGACTGAAGTCGTGCCCTGACGCTTCTCGCTTCGGTGTAACGATGTCGCCCGATGCGGCGGGATCGATTTCTTCCGAAGGTGTTTCCGGCTGTTCGGGGATGGTGGCGGCGATGGCATCGAGGAGTTCGCCAATGCCGAGGCCGTGTTCAGAACTGATTGGGTAGACTTCGCGGATTCCAAGGCGGCGGAAGTTATGGGCTTCGAGGGCCATGGCTTCGCCTTCGACCTTATTGACCGCGAGGAAGACGGGCCTGGCGCCGCGGTTGAGGAGGCGGACGAGGTCGTAGTCGGGACTTGCGAGCTCGGTGCGGGCGTCGACGACCAGGACGATGGCCTGGGCTTCGTCGAGGGCGAC
>Ga0068855_100002947_pt1 | contig 20801 bp, 17 predicted proteins | sample KBSCornC52_FD_66592 | JGI IMG/M metagenome (GOLD analysis project Ga0068855, IMG submission 66592) | Corn rhizosphere microbial communities from Kellogg Biological Station, Michigan, USA - KBS Corn C5-2 | ecosystem: Host-associated > Plants > Roots > Rhizosphere > Soil ...
GCATAAACAGCAGCCAGTACAAATTGGCTGGCGCTGCTGGTCAGGTTGCCACCGCCATCAGTAAACATGGTGTTTTTTGATGAGCTGTCAACACGAACTTCAGGGATCAGGGTAAGCGGACCTGCTTTAATGTTAGCAGTAAAAGTTGCGCCAAATACTGATTGTCCCGGAGGAGGGCCGGCAGTCAAAAAAGTACCGGTTGAAGTTTGGAAGTACTCGCCTCTTAAACCTAAAGTCACTGCTTTTGATACAGCCACTTGCGGGTATAAAGCAACACCCGAGAAACCGCCGGTAATTCCATTGGTAGCTGAGAAAGTTGCAGCGTTTAAACCTAATTTGAAGGCAGATGTAATTTGATAGGCAGTTGTAAGGTCAAATTCTGTTCCGTATGATGAACCGGTTACCACGTTCAGGTAAGCTGTCCAGTTTTTAACAGGGGTTAAGGTTAACTGTGCACCAAAGGTGTTCACTTTGCCACCTGATTGGTAAACATTCCAGTAGTCGTTAAATATACCTGCCATTAAGCTTGCAGCCGGAGAGAAGGTATAAGTAGCTTTTAAACCTGCATTCTGGAACGGACCATTGGTGAACAGGTACGAAGTTGAATAGTTAAAGTTAGCAGCAGGGCTTATTACTTCGTAACCGATAAAGGTCGACATATAACCGCCGGTCACATTAAATTTATCGCTGAAGTTATACGATACATATAAGTTCTGGATGTGATAGCTGGAGTAACCCACACCTGAGCCTGCGTAGTTACCCTGACCTATTGGCGTATTTACTGTAACCAGGCCCGGATCAGCGTTCGGGATGGATTGTTGCTGGCCACGTGGACCAAAAGACAATTCACCTACAAATGATGCTTTTGCTACTGATTTTTTCAGGCCCAGGTCAATCATACCGATGGAGATGGAGCTGTTTTCGTTAGCAAAGCTGGTTGGGATATTGGCGTGGCCCGAAAAGTCTGATTTAAAATAGGTATCTACCGAACCCGTCAGCACTAAAGGGGCGTCGCCGGTGGTTTTGATAGTATCCTGCGCTTTCGCGGTTAAAGTAAAAGCTGTTATTGCGAGTATTAGTACTGTTATTTTATTTTTCATTTAAAAGATTTTAATACAATTATTATTTCAGGAAACGAGCGTCGTTATGCTTTTTTTCATTATCCCCGCTGTCATGCCGAACTTGTTTCGGCACCCCACTTGCTCTGCCGTGTGCTAAGTAATCCGTCTTACGGCAACCTGTTTGGTGGTTAACTGCCGGCGGGCTACTTATCCATGGGATGCCGAAACAAGTTCGGCATGACGCCATTTTTATTTCTTCAATTCATCCAAAGCAACGTTCATTTTCAAAACGTTAACTTTTGATGGCCCGAACAAGCCTAAAACCGGCCCTTCGGTATTATCTGCAATGATTTTTTCAACCTGTGCAGCAGGGATATTGCGCACTTTGGCAATCCTGGCTACCTGAACCTTTGCACCGGCAGGCGACAAATCAGGATCCAAACCCGAGCCCGAAGCGGTAACCAACTCGGCTGGAATATCGCCACGTTTAACAGTGGGGTTGTGTACCATAAAGGTGTCTATCAATTTCTCAACGCCTTTAAGGTAATCAGGGTTTGAAGGTCCTTTGTTCGAACCCACGCCTGCATCTGCCTGGTAATTAGCGGCAGACGGCCGCGACCAGAAATACTGATCTTTCGTGAATTTTTGGCCGATGTTGGCGTAACCAACAACACGCCCTCTATATTTAACGGTTACGCCGTCACCTTGTCCCGGTGTAAATTTTCCAATGCCTGCTATTGCCAGCGGATAAAGGCCTGATAACAGCACTAACAATACAATTGTTATTCTTAATGAAGGCAAAAAATACGTTTTCATTTCTATTATGATTAATGTTAATTAGATTAAAATGCCGACCAAAAGATCGATTAATTTGATACCTATGAACGGAACCAGTACACCGCCCAGGCCATAGATCAGCAGGTTCCGGCGCAATAAAGCGCTTGCCCCTATTGGTTTGTACTCAACCCCTCTTAAAGCCAAAGGAATTAATAGTGGGATGATGATCGCGTTGAAGATCACTGCCGACAGGATAGCCGATTGCGGGCTATGCAGGTCCATAATATTCAGCGATTTTAAGGCTGGAATGGAAACCATAAACAAAGCCGGAACAATAGCGAAGTATTTAGCCACGTCATTAGCGATGGAGAAGGTGGTTAAAGTACCGCGGGTCATCAGCAACTGCTTGCCTATCTCCACAATTTCAATCAGCTTGGTCGGGTCATTATCCAAATCAACCATGTTACCTGCTTCTTTGGCGGCTTGTGTACCGCTGTTCATCGCTACGCCAACATCAGCCTGTGCCAAAGCTGGTGCATCGTTTGTACCATCGCCCATCATGGCTACCAGTTTTCCGCCTTGCTGCTCGGCTTTTATATAGTTCATTTTATCTTCGGGCTTGGCCTCGGCAATAAAATCATCCACACCGGCTTTGTTCGCAATAAATTTCGCGGTTAAGGGGTTGTCGCCGGTTACCATTACCGTTTTCACACCCATTTTGCGCAAGCGCTCAAAACGTTCGGCAATACCCGGTTTAATAATGTCCTGTAGCTCAATTACACCCAATATCTTTTCATTTTGCGATACCACCAATGGCGTACCGCCATTTGACGAGATCTCTTTTACGCTTTCTTCTGTATCAGCCGGGAAAGGATTTCCTGCTTTTAAAGCAATGTTGCGGATCGAGTCGAAAGCGCCTTTACGTATGCGCAAACCATCAGGAGTATCCAAACCGCTTGAACGGGTTTCGGCAGTGAACTTAATAAATACCGAACCTTCAGGAACTTTGGCGTTTACTTTAGTTTTGCCGGTTTCGCCCAGCTCTACAATTGATTTACCTTCCGGGGTTTCATCTGCCAGTGAGCTTAAAACACAGGCGGTAACAAAATCAAGTTCCTTTACACCGCTTGCAGGATAAAAGTTTGTAGCCTTACGGTTACCAATGGTAATGGTACCGGTTTTATCAAGCAGCAAGGTGTCAAGGTCGCCGGCGGTCTCAACCGCTTTACCTGATTTGGTAATAACGTTGGCACGCAAGGCCCTGTCCATACCCGCAATACCAATGGCCGATAACAGGCCACCGATGGTTGTGGGTATCAAACAAACGAACAAAGAGATAAATGCCGCTATGGTGATAGGGGTATTTGCATAGTCGCCAAATGGTTTTAGGGTAACGCACACGATAACGAAGATGAGCGTGAAACCGGCCAGTAATATGGTTAATGCAATTTCATTTGGAGTTTTCTGACGTGAGGCGCCTTCAACCAGCGCAATCATCTTATCCAGGAAGCTTTCGCCCGGCTGGGTAGTCACCATCACCTTTATCTTATCCGACAATACTTTTGTACCGCCGGTTACCGATGATTTATCGCCGCCCGACTCGCGGATCACCGGTGCAGATTCACCTGTAATAGCCGATTCATCAATGGTAGCAATACCTTCAATGATTTCGCCGTCGGTAGGGATATTATCGCCTGCTTCGCAGATAAAAATATCTCCTTTTCTCAGTAAGGATGACATTACTGTCTTTTCCTTACCATCAACCAGCACACGGGCAGGTGTTTCCTCGCGGGTTTTGCGCAGGCTTTCGGCCTGGGCCTTGCCGCGTGCTTCGGCAATTGCTTCGGCAAAAGTGGCGAATTGCACAGTAAGGTATAATATAATAAATATGGTAAGGTTATACGCAAAGCTTCCCTGTGCTTTATTAAACAACGAGAAGATAGTTACAACAAGCATTACCGCCGCGCCAATTTCCACGGTGAACATCACCGGGTTGCGGAACAGTAAACGGGGATTCAGTTTAGTGAAAGAATGCCTGAAGGCCTCTCTCACCTGATCGCCCTGGAATAATGTATTTTGATTTGATCTCATGATTGATTCTTTTTTTGTTTTTAATGTTGTTCGTTGCCTCACCTAAATCCTCTCCAAAGGAGAGGACTTGAACTTCGCTCTTTTTAAGCCCCTCTCCTTTGGAGAGGGGTTGGGGTGAGGCGTCCACCCTATTTAATACTAAAGTGTTCAGCAATTGGCCCTAAAGTCAATGCAGGGAAAAACGATAATGCGGCAACAATAAATATTACGACCAGTATCATAATCCCGAAGGTGGCAGTATCAGTTTTAAGTGTTCCGGCTGATTCAGGAATGAATTTTTTATTAGCCAATATACCCGCAATAGCCACGGGGCCTATGATCGGTAAAAACCTTCCCAGGAAGATCACCAAACCGGTGCCTACATTCCAGAATATATTGTTTGCTGTTAAACCTGCATAACCCGATCCATTATTAGCGGATGCAGAAGCGAATTGATAAAGCATTTCCGAAAACCCGTGAAAACTTGGGTTGTTTAACCAGGCTGATGGTTTGGTTGCCCAATTGATATTAGGGAAATTCACCAGGATCCAGGTGGCCAGCGATGTACCCACTAATATTAAGAATGGGTGCAGCAAAGCGATCAGCGAGGCTATCTTCATCTCGCGGGCCTCTATTTTGCGACCCATAAATTCAGGGGTTCGTCCAACCATCAAACCGGATATAAACACGGCAATGATGATAAATATGTAAAAGTTGAGGAAACCTACGCCAACACCGCCATAAAATGAGTTAATCATCATATCAAACATTTGGCCTAAACCGGATATCGGCATCATGCTATCGTGCATGGCATTTACCGATCCATTGGAGGTTACAGTTGTAGTGACACCCCAATAGGCCGATGCGGCTGCGCCAAAACGAACTTCCTTGCCCTCCATTGAACCCCCGGGTTGGGCAATACCCATATGCGCAATGGCCGGGTTACCACCCACCTCCGCCTGAACAGATGGATACACAATGGCTAAAAATCCAATCGTCATCACCCCAAATATCACACAGGCGAGTTTCTTTTTATTCAGATAATAACCCAGCGCAAATACCAATGCTATGGAAATCAGGATAATGCTGATGTTCTCCACCATATTAGTAACGTATGTAGGATTTTCAAAAGGATGGGCAGAGTTAACGCCGAACCAGCCACCGCCATTTGTGCCTACCTGTTTAATAGCGATCATGGCAGCCGCCGGACCACGCGAAACATGTACGGTATCGCCCTGCAAACCAATTACGGTGTCTTTGCCTTTAAAGCTGGTTGGTGTACCGCTAAAAGCTAAAACAACGGCAACAACAAAACTTAAAGGCAACAGTAACCTGGTGATTGATTTTACCAGGAAGTCCCAAAAGTTACCAAGCTTATCAGTAATCTTATCCTTCATGGCTTTAAATACCACCATCATGGCTGCAATACCGGTAGCCGCGCTCACAAAGTGCAAAAACATAAACACAAATAGTTGTGTATAATAGGTTGCACCGCTCTCGCCCGAGTAATCCTGCATATTGGTATTGGTTAAAAAGCTCAATGCAGTGTTAAACGCCAGGTCGGGGGTTTGATTTGGGTTTTTATCAGGGTTTAAAGGCAGATGTCCCTGGAAGATCAAACAGAAGAAAGCATAAAATAACCATAAACAGTTTACGGTTAACATTGCTTTTAAATGTTGTTTCCAGTTCATTTCCCGGTTAGGGTCAATACCGCTAAGTTTATAAATAAACCGTTCAAGCGGCGCCATAAAACCCAGCCAGGTTTTTTCGCCTTTAAATACTTTGGCAAAGTATTTACCCAGCGGTATGGCCAGGGCAATGGTTGCCAGGTACATGAAAATTATACCTGCGTATTCAGTATTCATAGTTTTTCTTTTTTAATTGTAATTTAAATTGTGATTAAAATTGTTCGGGTTTTAGGAGCACATAAACCATATAAATAAACACGGCGATGGCTACAATGAATAATGCGATCATGATTTTTAAATTTTTTCGAAGTAATTAACAGATTTAAAAAAGAGCCAGAATATGACAATGAAGCATATAACATAGGCGATGGTGAGAATGGTGTCCATTTTTGATTCGTTTTTTAAGGGTTTTTAGTTTAATATCAGAGGGAAAGGGTTTTGATTTTTACATACACTATATAAACTATTGATAGGGCAAATAGCCAAACAAGGGCTATTCCTACTATTTCTTTTATCGAGTATTTTAATTGCTGTTTTTTCATAAACCATTAAGCGCTTTTGCGGGGGGATATGCCAAGCGGGTGCCACAAATTCGCTACTATTTACAACGCGTTGTAATACAGCAACTTGAGCGGTATTGATTTATGAAAGCAGGGCGATTGCCCGCATAACACCCTATCATTTTGATAGGTTTATTATCATTTTGGATGCGGAATCTAAGAAAATGTCATTTCGATCCGCTGAAAGCGGAGAGAAAACTTTTGCAATATGCGTTTCCGCTATGCAAGACTGATCTGCATAGCGGTTGCGGCTGATGCATAAGATTTCTCGCTCGCGCTCGAAATGACATCGGGTGGAGGGTGAAAAAATCAAAAAAATGTCATTTCGACCGTAGGGAGAAATCTTGTACGCCAAGCTTTTCCGCTAAGCAAGACCAACTTGTACAGCGGTTGTGCAAAGAGGTATAAGATTTCGCGGTTGAAATGACATTGGAGCGGGGTAACACTAAATCAAAACCGCTCCACAAAAAGACATAAAAAAAGCCGCTTTTCAGCGGCTCTTTTACTCGTAAATGTATTAGGGGATATACAAATTAGCGCCTGTCTTGATAAAGACGATAGTACAATGCTTTTCTTAATGAGATTAACGATTTCCTTAAACTTGCTTCGGCATCGCCTTTATGACCACCAAAAATACTTGGCGCTGAATGAAGCAGGTTAATAGCTTCTTCCACGTTATGCATGGCTCTGGCAACATTCGGATACTTCATCTCCTCAGCTCTCATGGCATTCATTTCAGTAGGATTTGGCGCGCGGCGGCCAAAAATAACATCAGCACTGATGCGTATCTGTGCGTGCGATGCAAAAGCTGTAACCATTAAAATGGCTGCGATAAATACGGTCTTTTTCATAATAAAGTGTTTTGAGTTTTTTTGTAAAATACTAAAGTAATATTAATAAAATATTATCACTACTTAATAACAAAAACAATAACAATATTTATAGCGCTATGTTTGCGTAAAAACAGGGATAAACAGGATAATATCAGTTTCAAATAGAAATTCCGAAATAAAAATTACTCCAGCCCGTAGTCCTTCAGTTTACGATACAGCGTAGCAACGCCAATATTCAGCAACCTGGCAGCTTCGGCGCGGTTGCCGTGCGTATGGTTAAGCACCCGTTGAATATGGTGCTTTTCGATAGAAGAAAGATCAAATGTTGATGGCAGGCTCCCCTGTTTTGATGGCTGTGGTTCCTGCATTTCATAAGGCAGCAGCGTTTCATCCAGGATGTTATCATCGGCCAGTATAACTGCCCGCTCAATCACGTTTTTTAGCTCACGGATGTTTCCCGGCCAGTTATAGGCTTCCAGTTTTTCAACAAACTTGTCGGTTAAGCCGGCGAATTGCTTTTTCACCTTCAGCCCAAAATAATTCATGAAATACTCGGCCAGCAGGCGGATATCCTTTTTCCGATCGCGCAGGGCCGGCAATGTAATTTGAAATACCGACAAACGGTAATACAAATCGGATCGAAACCCCTCTTTGCTTACTTCGTCCTGCAGGTTACGGTTTGTGGCGGCCAGTATACGCACATTTACCTGGGTCGGCCTGGTATCTCCAATCTTTAAAAATTGTTGCGATTCCAGCACACGCAGTAATTTTGCCTGCAGCTCGTGATCCAGTTCGCCAATTTCATCCAGAAAAATGGTGCCGCCATTGGCTTCTTCAAAAAGTCCTTTTTTATCCTTCACCGCACCGGTAAACGATCCGGCCTTATGTCCAAACAATTCGCTTTCCAGCAACTCCTTGGTAAAAGCACTGCAGTTAACCGCAACAAATGCCTTGTTGTGCCGCGGACTTGCCTGGTGAATAGCTTCGGCAAACAGTTCTTTACCTGTGCCGGTTTCGCCCAATAGTAAGACGGTAGTATCGGTTAAGGCAACTTTTTGTGCCAGCTTGATAACATCGGTTACAGCATTTGATTTGCCGATCAGCCTGTCGAACCCGAATTTATCGTTGAGCTTTTGCTCCAGCACCTCCACCTTGTATTGCAGCAATGCCTTATCCATTGCTTTGCTTACCAGCGGGATGATCTTCTCGTTATCATCACCTTTAGTAATATAATCAAACGCGCCCGACTTAATAGCTTTTACGCCATCATTTATAGTACCAAAAGCCGTCAATACGATGATCTCGGTTGCGGGGAAACCGGCTTTTATTTGCGTGGTGAGCTCGATGCCGTTAATGTCAGGCAATTTCACGTCGCTGATCACCACAGGAATCGTCTCCTGCTGCAGCTTTTTTAAGCCCTCCTTCCCCGTCGATGCTACCAATACATCGTAGCCCTCCAACTGCAGTATCCGGGCCAGCAGGTTGCGCAGGCGTTCCTCGTCGTCAATTATTAAAAGCTTATCCTTTTGCATGATCGCAGCAAAAGTGATTATTTAATTTCGAATTTCGGAATTTCGATTTCGGAATTGTATATTTTTTGATTTTTAGATACGCTAATTTTTTTCCATTACAGTCCCGGGTATTTTTATAAACCTGTAACCTATTATCACAAAGGGTACAGCCAGGAGCACATCGGCCAGGTGGGCCAGCAACTCGATACGCGGTATCCTGCTTACCGGGAAAGCAATCGCACCAAGACAAATTAATACCGCCATCAAAGGCGCAACGGCTTTTTTTTGAAGTAAAACAGTGCCTAAAATCAGCAAACTCAACGGAAAAAGCGGTCCTGCCCAAAATATGAGTACGCCTGAACTCACCGGGAATTTGGTCAGCGTTTGAATATACGCATGGTGCGAAATATGGAATATAGTTGAAAAATAACCCAGCAAACCAAAAGCCACCCCGCCAATGCATGCGCCACACATTGCAGCAAATAAACCAAGCGCCGAATACCAGGGCATTTTATCCTTTAAAAGCCCAAAAAGCCCGCTTAACGCAGGGATCCAAAAAACATTGGCTACTACAATTATAGTCCCCGCGGTAACGCCATATTCGCCATTTTGCCAAAAAAAGGTAGATAGGGCAAACAATAAAGGGGCAATGATCAAACACGCCCCTTTTAATCTCAGGTATAAAATATCAGCAGTCATCATTGCAATTTTTTGCAGAGTACGACCACGTTATAAGCGCTTAGGTTACATTATACCTTCGGTAATTTATACCCGTTATGATATTCCTTCATTAAATATTGTTTGTTGATGGCATTGTCGGTAAACTCATGCGAAGTATTGTTCCATTCCAGCTTTTTGCCGCTGCGATAGGCTATATTGCCCATTTGTGCCACGGTGGCAACATGTGCCCCTGCCTGTATAGGGCAATGCAAATCGTCCATCTTGCGCGATTTTACCACGCTAACAAAGTTTTCCCAATGCTTGTCCAAACCATCGTCGGATTTGGCCACAAAGGGCTTTGCCACTTTATTTTTGCTTTGCCTTTCTTCAATCACTTCCCAGCCGCCACGGTTTAAAATCAGTGTACCGTTATTGCCGATGTAAGCAATCCCATGATCGCGGTTATAGGAGCCGTTATCAATACCCATGGCCGAATCCCAAACCATGTTGAAGCCGTTAAACTCGTAAAGCGTGGTAAGGGTATCGGGCGTTTCTTCATACAATTCAGGATAGGCAAATCTACCGCCCAGGGCCGAAACAGTTTTTGGTACAGGCGAGTTCATCCCCAGTAAACCATAATCCAGTAAATGTACGCCCCAGTCGGTCATCAGGCCGCCTGCGTAATCCCAAAACCAGCGGAAGTTGAAATGATACCGGCTCGAATTAAAGGGCACTGTTTTTGCCGGGCCAAGCCATCCCGCATAATTAACGCCTGCTGGTGGTGCACTATCTGCAACTACGGGGCCGGGTTTCATCCAGCCCTGGTAACACCAAACTTTTACCGTGCGGATATTCCCTAACTGACCACTTTGTACAAAATCAACCGCATCCTTAAAATGCTGCTGACTGCGCTGCCATTGGCCGGCCTGCACCACTTTGTTATAACGTTGCTGAGCGCTCACCATGGCCCTGCACTCCATGATGGAGTTACCTACAGGCTTTTCTACGTATACATCCTTTCCGGCTTCGCAGGCGTGCATCATAATCATGGCGTGCCAGTGGTCGGGCGTACCTATCACTACCGCGTCAATATCTTTTTGATCCAGCAAGGCCTGGTAATCGTCGTAACGCCTTACTTTCGATGTGTCATAGTTCATTTTGGCCAGGTCGTTCATGCGCTTGTCCATCACATTTTTATCCACATCGCAAATGGCAACCAGGTTTACGCCGGGCACTTTTAAGGCTGCCGTCACATCGGCCCAGCCCATTCCGTTAATGCCGATAGCGCCAATATTGAGCTGATCGCTCGGCATAATGCGGGTTTTAAAAATAGCGAAGGCTTTGTTATTGAAAGTTGAGGCCAGCAGGCTGCCTCCGGCTACGATGGCCGTTTTTTGTAGAAAATCTCGTCGTGAATTCATCAGCTTATTAATTGGTTGCGATAAATTTAGGCTAATTTTATTGAAGCCGGATGACACTTTTTGATCAATTAATACGAGGAATGTTCAGTACACCCGAATTTTGGTAACATCTTTGCTATTGATGCTAAAGAGCTATCACAGAAATTAAAAAATATCAGGGTTCGAATTTATCTCATCCGCACATAAGTATCGACAAAACCATCGCTGATAAACAGATCATCAATGTACAATGTATCGTTCCTGATAACAATACTGCTGTTCCAGTTGCCGATTTTTAATTTATCAATTTTCTGGGTGGGGGTATACTGGTACCCTTTAACAAGGGAAAAGTTAGTTTGGATGAGCAAAGAATCGTTTTCAAAACGCTTGTAGGTGCTATCGGCATAAAATTCATCTCTGAAATTTTTGCCGGTGCTTTGTGGCGTAAGGGTTACGCCGCCTATGCCGCCTACTGATTTTACCCAGCGCCATTTACCAATCAACGAATCAGAAGGCCTCGGATTGCTTTTTTTGCAGGCACCTGCACTAAATACCACTAAAATAATCGCAGTGTAAATCAACGTTTTCATAAGCAACAAGTTAATTACAGTGATTACGGCGTTGTTAGCAAATACGATACAAGGGAAACTAAAAGAGCTGAAATTATAGCGCCGCCTTCAAAAAATCACCATCAATAATTAACAGTTTTACACCATTTTCGGTAATGGACCGGTGCGAGCTCAAATTATCCGAAACAATATAGCTCATCCCTGTTTTAAGGTGAAATTTTTCGCCTGTTTCCATCTCGGTGATGAATTCACCTTGCAGGCAATGTACAATATGGCCTTTTTGGCACCAATGATCGGCCAGGTAACCTTTACTATACTCAACTATCCGCACCCTTAAGTGTTCAAACTGCAGCGTTTGCCACCATGCGGTGCCGGGATGAATTGTTTTGCTGATGTTTTGCCAGTCGACCGTTTGGAAAGGGATGTTTTCGATAGCCATTTTATGCTGATTATTATTGGTGCCTTACAAAGATTAAACTGACAGGGAGCATTACGCCTTTTTAAAATAAACCGTAAACTCCGAACCCTGACCAATTTGGGTTTCCACTTCAAGTTTACCATCATTGGCATCGGTAAACTGTTTTATCAGCGCCAGGCCTATGCCTGCGCCGGCCTCGTTATTGGTTCCATAGCCCGATACTTCCTTACCGGCCACTTTAAAAATCTTATCCATCTTTTCAGCTGGTATACCAGTCCCCGTATCTTTTACATGCACCGCTACATAGTTTTTATCATCCGAGTAATAAATGGTTATAGTACCTGCCTGCCTGGTAAATTTTATGGCATTGGCTACCAGGTTCTGCAAAATGATCCTCACATGGTCGGCATCGGCAATAATCAAATGCCCATCGTCGGGTCGGTGCTCAATGGCAATGTTTTTGTGCTTTGCCAAAAAGCCGGAGACGGATACAATTTCCTTAACCGTTTCAACAACATCAAGTGTAACCGGATTGGTTGTTATCCCCAGTTGCTGGCTGTTGGCCCATGCCAGCAAATTATTAACCATGGTGGTAACCTGGCTAACCTGCCGGTAAAAATCATCCAGCAAAAGTTCCGTCTCCGCCCCCGAAATATCCCCCGACCTGATAGCATCAATAGATTGCAAAATGGCGGCAAACGGGCTTCGCAAATCATGGCTGATAACCGAGAAGAGTTTGTCTTTGGTACTGTTCAGTTGATCGAGCACTTCCTTTTGCCGCGATATTTCTTCCTTTTGCAGGGCTATGTCGTTGTTCTGTTGTACAAGGGTTTTATTTAAAGCCGTTTTTTGCCGGTTGTTAATAAACACAAAAATAAAAAAAGTGACCACCACCACTGCAATCATGTTCCTGAACCACAATAGGCGCTTACTCAGGGCTATGGCTTGTTCCTTATTTTCAATGTCTTTCTTTAGTTGTTTATTGTCAGCTTGTTGTTGTTTCAAATGCAGGCTGTTCACCTCCATTTCCTTTTCGCTGTTAAAAATACTATCGTTTAGCTTTTTAAAGTGTACCTGGTAAGTGTATGCTTGTTTAAAGTCGTTTGTGGCGGCATAGCTTTCCGCCAATATCTCCAGTGCCCGCGCCACATCCGATGCCGAGTTTACTTTATTTGATAGATCATAACCTTTTTGCGCATTTGTTATAGCATCGTTGTATTTGCCCATGGCATAATACGTTTGCGCCGCGCCGGAGTAGGCAAAACCCCGTTCCCAGTTATTGGCAAAGTTTAATTTAGCCACTTGCTGGTAGTAATTCAACGCTTTATCATATTTTTTTAAATGGAACCAGGCCTCGCCCATGCGGTTAAGTATCATGGTAAACAAACTGGTGTCTTTTGCTTGCCGGGCCAGTTTAATGCCTTTATTCAGGTAAGTAAAAGCCTGCCTCGACCGGCCCGACTCGTCATAACAAATCCCGATATCAAAATAAGCCTTACCCGCTTTAGCGATATCATTTAGTTCGAGGTAAATTTTGAGCGCTTTGGTAAACTCATCGGCGGCCGGCTCATTTTTATCCTGTGCCAGGTAAACAAGGCCCATTAGCTGGTGGGCGCCCGCAATGCCCGGCCGGTAGTTGCTTTGGTTGCTGATATTTATTAGCCGGGTTGCAGCATCCAGCGATCCGCTATAATTGCCTTGTACATAATAAGCCCGGCCAATGGCATTCCAGGCCAGTGCCTGCCCTTTTGTATATTTTTGAAAAACAGCCAGGCGTAATCCCTCTTTTGCAAAATAAAGCGCAGTATCGGCGTGTTCATAAAGATATTGCTCCGAAAGCTTGTTGAGCAGGATAGTATTGGCGGTATCGACGGGGTAGTTTTTTTCGGCACGCACGGCTTTCCACCGGTTAACAAGATCAATTTTTCCTGTTTGGGCAAATGAAATTAAACAGTTAAAAACTAACGTTAAGAGAAGGCAATACCTGGAAGAAGAATTGTGTATAAGCATTCGTTCAATCTGCCCGCATGTTGCGCACAAATTCGTTGTGAAAATAACGAATATTAATTATAGGTTATTGTCTCACAGTTAATTTGTTACTAAAAAGCGCATATTGATTAAAAAACGGCCGGTTTCTTTGTCAGCCCAGGAATTTCCGGAACACTCAAAGTCTTAATGGCGGGCAGACATGTTAAGGCACAAAAAGCGCGACGGTCTGCTTTAGGCCCGATATTAATACCGCCTGCGGGTTACGCGAATGATCTGCCGGGTTCGCCTGTCGTCGTAAAATTTGGTGACCACCAGTATGGCGTGGATAACGCCCGGCACCCAGAAAAACAATGTTAAAATACAATTCAAAACAAATGAGCCCATTTTACCGGTTGTAAATATGGCCAGCGGCGGGCATATAAAACATAAAAAATAGCGCATAATCATCTTTTTTGAGCTTAAAGCTGAAAGACCAAGGCTGAAAGCAACACATCCAGCCCGGTTTATATGCTATGATAACGATTAACCTTATTTTGTTACAGGTAAATATATTAAAAAGATTATCCAGGTCAATCAACTCCTTCCAACCCGCTCCAACCCACTCCAACCCACTCCAACTCATTCTAACTTAATCCAACTCACTCCAACCGATTCCAACTCGTTCCAACCCATTCCAACTTATTACAACTTATTACAACTCAATCCAACTCAATCAACTTATATTTACCTGCTTACTTCTCTCACAATTATGATTATTGTAATTCAATGTACCGACCAGGTCGGCCTGGTAGCCTTTATAACCGCAGTACTTGCGCGCGAGCAACTTAATATTGTATCCATGCGCGAATATGTGGACCAATTGAACGGCCGTTTTTTTATGCGGCTGGAGGTTGCCTACGGCGGCGACGAAGAAAAAATAAAGTCGAAATTGCTGAAGGTTTTGCCGGCGGATACCGAAATACAGATTAATCCCTTGCCCAATAAACGTGTGGTGGTAATGGTTACCAAGGAGTACCATTGCCTGGCCGACATCCTGATCCGTAATTATTACCGAACATTAGGCGCCACGGTGTTGGCCGTCATAGGCAACCACAACGTGCTGGAAGATATTTGCCGGCGCTTTGATATGCCATTTTTTGCCATATCGCACGAGGGTATCACCAAAACTGAATTTGAAGAACGCATATCAGCTGTTGTAGACCAGTTTGAACCCGATTATATCGTTTTGGCGAAGTTCATGCGCATATTATCACCGGCGCTGGTTGCTAAATTCCCGGGCAGGATCATCAATATCCATCACTCGTTCCTCCCCGCATTTATTGGGGCCAATCCCTATCGCCAGGCTTTTGAGCGCGGCGTAAAACTAATAGGCGCTACCGCCCATTTTGTTTCCAACGAACTGGATGAAGGCCCTATCATCGCGCAGCAGATCATATCGGTAAACCACTCCTTTACCGCAGGCGATATGGTAAAAGCCGGAAAAGAAATCGAAACTTCGGTACTGGCCAACGCCCTTAAAATGGTATTTGAGGATAGGGTGTTCGTGTATAAAAATAAAACCGTTGTGTTTGATTAATTTTAACAAAATCAATACCGTTATGAGCTCACCATTAAATTCACGCAGGCAATTTGTTAAAAACACCGCCGCCGGCCTGGGACTGCTTTCGCTGCCATCATTATTAAGTGCGAGCCCGACAAACCCGATCGAAAAGAAAAAAATTATTTGCGTCGGCGGTCATCCCGACGATCCCGAAAGCGGCTGCGGCGGTACTTTGGCAAAACTGGCCAATGCCGGGCACGAGGTAACGATTATTTACCTCACTACCGGCGAGGCGGGCATACCGGGCACCAATCATGATGATGCCGCGCGCATACGGAAACAGGAAGCCATAAATGCCTGCAAAATATTAAATGCCAAACCCATTTTTGCCGGGCAGATTGACGGCGATACCGTGGTAAGCAACGACGCATTAAAACATCTGCAGGATTTACTTTATGGCGAAAAGCCCGATTTGGTTTTTACCCACTGGCCTATCGATTCGCACAAAGACCACCAATGTGCCAGTTTAATGACGATACAGACCTGGATACGGGCCGAAAATAAATTCCCGCTTTACTTTTTCGAGGTATGTACGGGGGAGCAAACCTTGGGCTTTCATCCTACCGATTTTGTTGATATTACCGACACTAAGGAAATCAAAAGGAAAGCGGTTTATTGCCACGTTAGCCAGGATCCGCCGGGCATTTACGGTTGCGGGCATACGGCCATGGAGGATTTCCGCGGACGGGAAATGGGTGTGCAAGCCGCCGAAGGCTTTGTTAGGATGGCGGGCAAGGGAATTGGCGGATTTAATATCTAAATATCAAATACTTATATAAAATTTATCCTTGCAAATCGAAAATTTAATATTATAATTGCAAGGATGATTAAGAGGCAAGCCCTGGATGATATTTTAATTTTGCTACAGGAATTTCCTGCTGTGGGGATTTTAGGGCCTCGCCAGGTTGGTAAAACGACACTTGCTGATACAATTGCGGCGCTTATTAAACCGGAGCCTGTATACCTCGATCTTGAGCGCCCATCAGCCAGGGCCAGGATAAACGACCCGGAAGAATACTTTGAAATTCAAAAAAATAAACTCATCATTCTTGACGAAATTCAACGGGTTCCGGATTTGTTTCAGGTATACGCGGCGTTATCGATCAAAGGCGCCGGGAAGGAAGCAGATCGCAGCAATTCCTTATTTTGGGCTCTGCTTCCCTTGAATTATTAAAACAATCGTCAGAGACATTGGCAGGTAGAATTGCCTATAAAGAATTGTCGGGCTTCACAATTGACGAAGTTGACACAGGCGATAAAAACGATATTGATAAACTTTGGCTAAGAGGAGGTTTTCCGGATAGTTACCTGGCAAAAAGTGACGAAAGCAGCTTAAGATGGCGCCTAAATTTTATCAGCACCTATCTTGAAAGAGATGCCACGCAATTCGGCGCCAGGATACCGGCCGTTACCTTACGCCGTTTATGGACAATGCTTGCCCATGACCAGGGAGGGCTGGTTAATATCGCAAAAATTGGCGCCAACCTTGATATGACAGCCCCTACCGCCAAAAGGTACATTGAACTATTGGAAGATTTGTTGCTTATCCGCTCAATTCGCCCATGGTCGGGAAACGTGGGAAAGCGATTGGTAAAAGCACCTAAAGTTTACATAAGGGATAGTGGCATTGTCCACGCCTTACTAAACCTGACAACCCTCGACGATATTTTAGGTCATCCTGTAGCGGGCTCGAGTTGGGAGGGGTTTGTGATCGAAAATTTGCTGTCGTGCTTACCTATTGGTGCAACACCATGGTTTTATCGCACCGCAGCCGGGGCTGAAATAGACCTGGTGATTGAAGTAAACGCTAAAAAGAAGTACGCCATTGAAATCAAAAGGTCATCGGCTCCCAAATTATCCAAAGGCTTCTATATAGGATGTGAAGACATTAAGGCTTCACATCGCTTTATTGTATATCCCGGGAAGGAACGTTTCCCGGTTAGTAAAGATGTGGAGGCCATATCGCTTTTGGATATGATGCATGAGTTAAAACGGTAGCTTATGCTTTAGCAAGCGCCGTTGGTAAACCATCAATGCTAACCATGTTCTTTTCGGTTTTATAGGTTTCAAGCCCTTCTTCACCCTTACTGGCTGCCCATTTTGGCATGGTGTCCCTTTCGCCTTCGTAGGTATAATTGGGCACTACGTATCCGCAGGAAGTTTGCACCATATCAATATCAGCCACAATAATTTGCCGGGTTGATAGCACGAGGTTAAAGTTAGATGCCAGGCTTTCCCATTCTTCATCACCCGGAATCACGGTATACCCTTTACCATATAAGCGCAGAATAAGCGGCGGGCCATCGTAAGCGCAAAACATAAACGTAATTCTGCCATTCTCCAGGATATGTGCCGATGTTTCGTTCCCGCTGCCTACAATATCCATATAGGCGACCCTGGTGGGCGATAAAATGCGGAAACAATCCATCCCTTTAGGCGAAACATTTACATGTCCATCAGCGCTTAGCGGCGCCGAGGCCACAAAAAACATATGTTGCTTCCGGATAAATTCGCTGTGCCTGTCCTCTATCGAATTAAAAAACTTGCCCATGGTTTATTTGTGTTGGTGATGTTCAAATTTAAAGATAATCCGACCCATTTAAAGCCGGGTATATGCTACTGTCAAAAAAATGACGTTAGCCAAACGCGATTGTATCGGCAACAAAATTGTAACAATCGAACTACAAACGCAATTACCACCCATCCACCTAAAAATTTAGTTACATAAAATAATATATTTACGACGCCGTTGTTTATGCGGTACCGATTGTGCCGTATCGCGGCGTAATCGCGTTATTTAACCCGAACATGTATCTACCCTAACCCTATTTAATGCGCCGTATTTATTTACTATTCTTTGTTTTGATCGCAGCAATTACCGTTCAAGCGCAAAATCACGCTACAGTTAAAGCTATCATTCTCGATTCTCTTACCAATCAGCCCGTACCTTTGGCAACCGTATCGGTTTTGCAATTAAAGGACACCGCATTGGTATCATACACCGTTACCGATAAAAACGGTGCGTTTATTTTACGCAACCTGCGCGACGAGCCCTCGCGATTGCTGATCTCGCATGTCGGCTATCGCAGCCTGCATATCAACTTAACTTATGCTAAAGGCGCCGTTACCGATTTAGGTAAACTGCTGCTATCCACAAAAATGCTGCAGGAAGTAACCGTAAAAGGCGAACGGATACCTATCATCATAAAAAAAGACACCATTGAATTTGATGCCGAGGCCTTTAAAACGAGGCCCAATGCACTGGTAGAAGATCTGCTAAAAAAACTACCGGGCGTACAGGTGGACCTTGGCGGACAGATAACGGTTAACGGTGTAGATGTGTCAAAAATAAAAGTGAACGGCAAAACATTTTTTGCAAACGACCCAACCATTGCCACCCGCAACCTGGAAGCAAATATGATATCGAAAGTGCAGGTTTATGACGACAGGGATGACGACCCCGACCACCTGGTGCCTGAATATAATGTAAAAAAGATCATCAACCTGAAATTTAAAAAGAAGTTTGCCAAAGGTGTATTAACCACCGTGGGCGCAGGGGGTGGTATACAGGACAGGTTTGTTGCCGAGGGTTTTGGGGCCAAATTCCAGGACGATCTGCAGGTGAGCGCTAAATTTGGCGCCGATAACCTGAGCTCGACCGGAAGCTTTACCGGGAACTATGGCGGGTTCAGTACATTTTCATTTATCAATCCCGGTTTGCAATCTACGCGGTCAGGGAATGTCGATTTTACCCAGGATGTCACCAAAAAACTCAAACTGCATATTGAATACCGGTTTAATAACAGCGTGCATCAAAGCAGCTCGAATGTGCAGGAACAGCAAAACATCAGCGATACGATATTTAACACGCTGAGCCAAAACCTGCAACGCCAGTATATAAACGACCATAACTTTCATGCAGAAACGGAGTACAAACCCGATTCGGTAACCATTATCAGGTATGTGCCCGATATGGAATACAGCTACCGCAACAACGTTAACAGCAGCATCAATGCTAAATCGAACACCTACTTCCCTTTGCTCAACACTGATTTTACTGCCGACCATGGAAGCGGCAGCGAATTTTCGTACCAGCACAGTTTGAGTTATTACAGAAAGTTGAGTAAAAACGGAAACTCGATCACCATTAGTAACTCCATTGGTATCCATCCGCAAAACAGCATCGATTTTAACATCAATAACCTGGTTTCGTATGTGGCCCCGCTCCCTTCGGATACGCTTAGTCGCCTGGGGAAAAATGTAAGCAACGATGTTTCGGCAGTACTTAGTGCGGCTTATCATTATCCCTTAAGCAAGAAGCTTTCTGCAGATGTTGTTTTGATCAGTCTGCATGACCAAAACAGCGGCGACCTGGTTACTTACGACCAGGATTTTAAAACAGGCTTGTATAACATATTTTTGGCGGATCAGAGCAGCGACCTGGTGCGCGGGCTTTGGGGCGAAAGTATAACACCGCAGCTTACCTATAACTTTACTGATAACTTTTCGATAAAAGCAGGGATTACTTCGATGGCTCAACAAATCGATAATCACTTCAGCAATACGATCAGCGATCTTAATCAAAACTTTTTTTATGTGTTGCCCTCGGGCGAAATCCATTTCAATAACACCACTTTGAGTTATTCTGAATCAGTTCAGCAGCCCTCCATTAACAGCCTGCAGCCTATTACCATCGTGTATAGTCCGCTTTATACTTTTATCGGTAACCCGCTGTTAAAGCCAACCTATATTCATAATATTGGCCTGCAATTCCGCAAGTATAATTACCCAAAGGGGATAAATACTAACGGCAACGTACACGTTGTGATTGAAAAAAATACGGTGGTGAACGAACAGTTCATCAATGCCGAAGGCGCTAATGTTACTACGCCCATCAACCGCAATGGCCGTTTTACCGCTTATTTTAACGGCACTTTCAGCAAAAAATTCAGGAAACAGGGCAAGTGGGATTTTAACCTTTTAGGTAACCTAACTACTTCTGCCGGGCATAATTTTTTTATTGTAAACCAGCAAAACGGCTATCAAAACACACAGAATATCATTTTCAATCCCATCTTAGATATTGGCTGGAACGATGTGATTTCGATTATACCATCGTACCAGATCAATTATGCAAACACGCAATACAAACTGGTAAATTATCCCGGCAATAGCTTTACCACCCAAAAACTGGGTACCGATATTGATGTAAGCCTACCCCAAAGCTTTACCTGGCGCGCCGGCTACTATTACAGCTATGATCCGCTAGTGGCGCCCGGATTTCAGCGCAACACCAACCTGCTCAATTTTGCGGTAACCAAACGCATACAAAAAGGCGGCAAAGGCGAGATAGGTTTAATCTGTTATGACATCCTCAACCAAAACGTAAGCGGAACCCATTACGTAGTGGCCAATACCATTACCACCACACAAAACGAGGTTTTACGGCGATATGTGTTGTTGACCTACACCTATCATTTTAACAAATTCAAATAGGTACAAACGTAGAGACGCAATATTTTGCGTCTCCCTGCGACAGGCGTTTTGAGATGCACCTGTAAAACCGGACAGTCGAATTGCTTAAATTAGCAAAACAATGTTAGGAAAAAAGCCGGAGAAAGCGCGTAGGAAATACGATGCGGAATTCAAGAAAGATGTGTTAAAA
>Ga0068855_100002949_pt1 | contig 20790 bp, 24 predicted proteins | sample KBSCornC52_FD_66592 | JGI IMG/M metagenome (GOLD analysis project Ga0068855, IMG submission 66592) | Corn rhizosphere microbial communities from Kellogg Biological Station, Michigan, USA - KBS Corn C5-2 | ecosystem: Host-associated > Plants > Roots > Rhizosphere > Soil ...
GCCTACCGCCAACAGATGGCCATGAGCATCCTCCAGGCGGTGCAGAATTATCGCCGGGCCGTGGGTCCGCAGACGCCCAGCGAGACGGTGGCGCACAACTACGTGCCCGAGTCGCCCCGGGTGGAGACGAATACGCCGATGCTGCGTGGGGGGAATCCGGCGGTGAATGAGGCGCAGCCGACAGTGATTACGAATGCGGGGGCGAACTAAGCAAAAGGCAGAACATCCAACACCCAACGTCCAACATTGCCCCCACGGCACCGCGGGCGTCTCGCAAAGCCTCGGCTCAACATCCAATCAAAGACCGCCGCCGCCGCGCGCTTGCGTCATTGGATGTTGGACGTTGGGTGTTCGATGTTGGATGTTCTGCCTTTCCTTTCTTGTAACCGCTCCCCGCTCCCCAGCGTTACCCCCAGTGATGCAATGTGCTCATGCCGCCCGACGCCCTTGATGTGCCCGCGTGTCTCGAACGCGTGCGCCGTCAGGACGGGGAGGCGGCGCGAGCCCTTGTCGAGCACCTCTATCCGCTCGTCATCAAGATCGTGCGCGCCCATCGCCCGCGACGGATGGCGGAGGAGGATCTCGCGCAGGAAGTCTTTTTGAAAATGTTTACCCGCCTCGAGCAATACCAGGGACGCGAGGGCGTGCCGTTTGAGCACTGGCTCTCGCGGCTTGCTGTCACCACCTGTCTCGATGCCCTGCGCGCCGAGAAGCGCCGCCCGGAGTGGCGCTATGCCGATCTTGCGGATCCCGAGCGCGAATGGCTGGAATTCTTCGCCGGCGAAGCCCCCGCCGCCACGCCGACCGATGCCATGGGCGCACGCGAGATGGTGGAAAAGCTCATTTCCCTGCTGCCGCCGGACGATCGCCTCGTCATCACGCTGCTCGATTTGCAGGAGCGTTCCATCGCCGAGATCAGCGCGCTCACCGGTTGGAGCGGGTCGCTGGTCAAGGTGCGCGCCTTTCGTGCCCGGCGGAAAATGCGTGACCACGCGCTGAAATTGCAAAAGGAATTCAAGCTATGAACGAATTCGAACGCCGCTGGCAAATGGGGGTGAACTCCGCGCGCGGAGCCGCGTCCCCGCCACCCGACGAGGCAGCGCCCTTCGGCTTTGCCACCCGCGTGGTTGCCCATTGGCAGGCGCAGCCGGATATCTCGCTGGCCCAGCTCTGGCAGCGCATCGCCTTGCGGGTGCTCGGCGCCATGGCCATCATTTTGCTGAGTCTGGCCGCTTACGATGCGCTTTCCATGGGCGGGGATTCTTCGTTGCAGCCGCCGGTGGAGAATGCCGTGGCCGATTCCACGTGGCTGCTATGAAGCCGAAGTGGAAAATCACCCTCGTCCTGCTGGGCATCGTGCTCGTGAGTTTCGTCGCGGGCGGGCTCCTCGGCGCGACGCTGACCAAGCGGGCGCTCAAGCGGCGTCATGCGCCGGAGATGTGGAACCAGACCGTGATGCGCATCCTGCAGCAGCACCTGAAGCTCACGCCCGAGCAGACGCAGAAGGTGCAAGCCATTATCGATAACGGCGTGGATGAGATGAAGGGCATCCGCACCGAGACCATCAGTCGCACCGACGCCGTGGTGGAGAAGATGATCGCTCAGGTCGAAAAAGAGCTCACTCCGGAGCAGGATGCGGAATTGCAAAAGCTCAAGCAGCAGCGGACGGCGACGACGATCGACATACTCAAAGTCGAGCCACGGAAGAAGTAGGTAAACAGTGTAACCACCCGACTGGTCTCCACGTTACCTGCTGCATGAAATCCCCATTCGCCCTCCCGATTAGAGCCCTCGCTGTCGCATTCGCTTCCCTGTGGCTCGCCCTTGGCGTCCGCGCGCAGGAAACCATCGCCCTCGATGAAGCGCAAAAAATCGCGCAGAAGCTGGGGGACGTGCCGAGCAACTTCAGCGACCAAGCCTTCGCTGTCGACGTCGATCGCGACAAGCCGGTGGGTCTCAAGGGCGGCGAAGCGGGGCTCATTGTCCTGCCGGTCAGGGGGCTCGCCACGGACACGCTGACCAATGCCGGGAAGACCGTCGTGCCGGTGGCGCAATTGTGGACCTACAAAGTGACCCTGGCGAGCGGGAGCACTCCGGTGGAGAAGGCGAAGCTGCGCACCATTACCGTAGGCGAGGGGGACAAGACGCGCGATGTGCAGCTCTTTCTCGTCGGTGTAATGAAGACCGAGCAGGGCGTGCCGGAACTGGTGATTTATGGCAAAGGTGGCGAACCGGTGCTGCACGTGCCGCTGAGCAAACTGCACGAGATCAAGCAGGACCTGCCGATCCAGCTTTCCGGCCGGCAAACCGGTGATGCCTCCGCAGTGCTGACGATGGACCTCGTGGGGTTGTTTAGTGCGGATGTCGCGGTGGTGAAAGCGGAGGATTGAAGAAATGGCGAATGACGAATGAGGGCCCTCTGCGGCCCTCTCTCTTCCCTTCGCGTCCTCCGCGTTAAAGAGGGGCTGCGCATTCCGCTAAAATTCCCAGTTTCCTCCCGGCTACTTCGGGGCTACAACACCGCCCCTTAAATTATGAAAATCGTCGTCGCTTATTCCGGGGGGCTCGATACCTCCGTACTGCTCACCTGGCTGAAGGAAACCTACTCGGCCGAAATCGTCGCCTTTTGCGCGGACGTCGGTCAGGAAGAAGAACTCGATGGCCTCGAGGCCAAGGCCCTCCGCACTGGCGCCAGCAAGTGCTACATCGACGACCTGCGCGAGGAATTCGCGCGCGATTTCATTTTCCCGATGTTCCAGGCCGGCGCGATTTACGAGGGCCAGTATTACCTCGGCACCTCCATCGCGCGTCCTTTGATCGCCAAGCGCATGGTCGAGATCGCCCGCGCGGAAAAGGCCGACGCCGTGGCTCATGGCGCCACCGGCAAGGGCAACGACCAGGTGCGCTTCGAACTCACCGCCGCTGCACTCGCCCCGGAACTGCAGGTCATCGCCCCGTGGCGGCAGGATCGCTTCCGCGAACAATTCCCCGGCCGCGCCGAGATGATCGCTTACGCGGAGAAGAACAACATCCCCGTCCTCGCCTCGGCGAAGAAGCCGTACTCGATGGACCGCAATCTCCTGCATATCAGCTTCGAAGCGGGCATCCTTGAGGATCCGTGGTTCGACGCCAGCGCGGAGAAAGCGCGCGAGATGTATGTGCTCAGCGTTTCGCCCGAGGAAGCGCCGGACAAGGCGGAACACGTCGAGCTGGTTTTTGAAAAGGGCAACTGCGTGGCCATCGGCTACCACGATCTCGATTCGCTGCTCACCGACCTGAAGATCACCGGCGTGAGCTACGACAACGACAATCACGCGAAGCTCACCCCGCTGCAGGTCATGCGCGTACTGAACAAGCTCGGCGGCAAGCACGGCATCGGCCGCGTGGATCTCGTGGAAAATCGTTTCGTCGGCATGAAGTCGCGCGGCGTTTACGAGACTCCCGGCGGCGCGATCCTGTACTTCGCCCATCGCCAGGTGGAATCGCTCACCATGGACCGCGAAGTCATGCACCTGCGCGACTCCCTCATTCCGAAATACGCCACGCTGGTTTACAACGGCTTCTGGTTCGCACCCGAGCGCGAGGCCCTGCAGTCGCTGGTCACCGAGTCGCAGAAAAACGTCACTGGCACGGTGCGACTCAAGCTCTACAAGGGCAACATCATCACCGCCGGCCGCAAGTCACCGCTCAGCCTCTACAACCCCGACATCGCGACGATGGAGGCCGACCCAACGAAGGCCTACAATCAGAACGACGCGACCGGTTTCATCGCGCTCAATGCGTTGCGCTTGAAGGTCGCCTCGCGCGTGCACGCCGGGAAGTAAGCGAGCCCCGATGTGGTTTTACCTGCCAGTAGCCTTGGCGCTGATGATCTTCGGCGCCGGCTACCTGGTGGGGAGTTTTGTCTGCAAGCGATTCGTCAGTCGGCGATATTACGCCGTGGCTGGCTTTGTCGTCGGTTTCGGAGCGATCGCGTTGGTGATTGCACTCGTCTGGCAGGGATGTTCGCAGATGTTTCCCTGACCCACTCGACCTCCGGTCGCGCGAATCCCTCCAGGGTCTTCCTAACGCTCGTCAAACAGCCGGCGTGTGCTAGTCTTCCGCGGTAAATGGAAAACTTCTTCGGATGCCTCGCGATTGTCGTGATGCTGGCCTCCTTCCCCGGCGGTTACTGGCTGGCCCGTTGTTGCGTGAAGAACGTCGGCGGGCGCGTCGTGCTGACATTGCTTTTCGGCGTCATCATCATGGTGGTTGGCGTCGTTGCTGTAATTTCCGGTTGCTCCGCCGCCGGTGGAAGAATGGATTTCCGATAATGATCTGGAACAAGCCTCGCAATGTCTGGCAGTGGATACTGCTTCTGTCTCCGGCAGTCGCCGCAGTCGTCGCCTCGGAGATAGCCAAATGGTCGCTGCCTCCAATTCCACCGCTGCGTTCGGTCAACGGACAGATTTTTCCGGATGTGGAAGCCTATGTCTTTCGTATTGCCTGGATCGCACTCGAAGTGACCGGCGCGGGGTCTTTGGTGGTCGCCCTCATGCTTTCGCGTGGCGCGGAGATTGGTGAACGCATCGCGCAGGTAATGTTCTTCACGTTGTGCCTTGGTTTCTCGAATTGCTGCGTCGCCTTCTGCGGTTGCGCGGTGTTGGGCGTTCCAAATCTGCGACCAGATGAAATGGCGCCGATGCCACAGTCCTCAGGAGTCGTAAAATCTCCGACCGCGCCATGAACGTGTTTGTCACCAGCGAGACCCTCCTCAAGCGCACCCGTTCGCGGTGTCCGGTGTGTGATGTCGATTTCCCGAAGATGGGCAGGGAAATGGATTCAGATAACGGTTGGTCATTAGCAATAGGGAAATGTGAAACTCTCCGCACCATCTGGATGGTTCCTCGGATGTCTCTGTGTCAGCCCCGCGGCTATGGCTCTTTCGCTCGTCAAGGTTTTGTATGTTCTCGAGTCGCAAGGGAGAATCACGGGCGAGCCCTCCATGGGTGTTGCGCCGATGGCAGGATTCTACACGCTAATAGTTTGTGCTGCCTGTTCGGTGTTCCCCGCAATTTGGCTCAACAAGAAACGTGATCATGGGGCGACCTTCTATTATTGGATTGGGCTCATCGTATTGAATGTCATCATCACCGTTCCCGGCTGCGCAATAATCGGGCACTAGCTCATGGCCTCGCCAACTTTCCGTTCCGAATCTCTCCTCAAGCTCACCCAGTCGCGCTGTCCGGTATGCCATGCGGAGTGCCCGGCGGAAGTGTGGAAAGTCGGGGATGCGAAACAGCAGCGGGTGATGCTGCGGCGACGCTGCACGGAGCATGGTGAGGTGGAAGTGTGCATCGCGTCGGATGCGCGCTTTTATTGGCTGGCGCAGGGGAGCCCGGAGAATGCGTGTTGTGGCGGGAATGCCTGCTCGGCGAGCGATGGAGCGGTGAGGGGGACGTTGGGGCGGAATGCGGAGGGACCAAAGGCGAATATCCAACGTCCAACACCCAACGTCTCCCTCTACAAGCCCGGGACGGCTTCGCCGCAACATCCAATGGCTCCGGTCGAGCGTCTGAGCACGTGCCTGGCGCTCATCGAAGTGGTGAATTCCTGCAATCTCGCTTGCCCGACTTGTTTTGCGGATTCACCGCGGACGGCGCACATCGATGCGGTGCCGCTGGCGGATTTACAGAGGCGCATTCAGGGCGTGATCGATCGGAAGGGCGGGATCGAGATTCTCCAACTCTCCGGTGGGGAGCCGACGTTGCATCCGCAATTCTGTGAACTGCTCGCCTGGTGCCATGCGAATCCCGGGATCGATTACGTGTTGCTCAACACCAATGGCGTGCGGCTCGCGACGGACGATGCATTTCTCGATGCCGTCGGGAAGACCTTCTGCTACGGCAAATTCCAACTCTATCTGCAGTTCGACGGCCCGCAGGAAGCCGGTCAGCGCGCGTTGCGCGGCGCCGACTTGCGTGACGTGCGGCGGCGGACGATCGAGCGCTGTGGTGCGCTGAACATTCCCGTCACGCTCGCGATGACCGTGATGCCGGAAAACCTTGCGCACGTCTGGGCGGCGGTGGAGTTCGGGCTGCAATATCCCAATATCCGCGGCGTGGCGTTCCAACCGATGTTCGGTTCGGGGCGAGTTGCGGGAAAACTTGGAAAAGGGGAACCAGAAACCAGAAACCAGAAACCAGAAACCACCCATCTCAACACCGCCGACATCATCCTCGCCGCGGTCGAGCAAGCCGGCGGTCGCTTGCGTTACGACGACTTCACTCCGCTGCCTTGTGGCGATCCGAATTGCGCGACCATCGGTTATCTCTTGAAGACCGGGGAAGGCGGGGCGACGCGGTCGATCAGCGAGTTCATCGACTTCGCGCAGGTGCAGGGCTTTCTCCGCGACAAGATCCGCTATCGGCTCGAAGACCTGTTGCAATGCGGCTGCGAGAGCGAGCCGCTCGGGGCGTTGCTCAAGCAATTCGAGCTCGACGAAACGCACACCTTCCGCCTGTTCATCAAGCCCTTCATGGATGCGTGGACGTGGGACCAGGACCGCATCGATCGCTGCTGCACACACGTCATCCGGCCCGATGGGCAGCTCGATTCCTTCTGCCGCTACTACTCCTCCCGATGACCCCCGAGCCTCCTCCCTTGCCCCCGAAAAAGCGGCTCGCGCCGGCGGTGATCCTGGCGTTTGTCCCGACGATCCTCGTGCTGTTGCTTTTCGCGATTCAGCCGTCCCGGAACCACATGGTGTCGTCCTGCGTCATTGCTACCGTGGTCAGTCTCGTCTGCTGCTTCCTGGCGTCCTTCCTTCTCATCCGGCGCAATACGTCGGCGGCGCTGGTCTTCGGCATCCTGCTCGGTCTCCTCAATCTCCTCATCTCTGCCGGCCTCGGCTGCGCGGCGCTCCTCTCGGACAACGTGCACTGAACCTATGGCGGCAATCTATATTCAACTCTTCCTCCATGGCCTGTGTGAGTGGGCGGCAGTATGGGCCGTCGCCCTCTGGATCGCACAAGGTTGGACGGAAAATCCGGCGCCATTTCCGGTGGGGTGGGTGCGGCATCCGCAGCGCGTGTGGCTGATGGTCGCCTGCGGGATCGCCCCTGCGCTGATCTATCTCCTGTTGAACCCGCTGCTCATGCAGATCTACACCAACCGCGCGCTGCTCGGGCTGTGGGTTCCCATTTCCTTTGTCTTGTCGGCGATCTATGGCGTGTTCCTGGGCGTCGCGGCGTGCTGCTGCGTGGCGCCGTCCTCTGCGCAGCGGGAATTGCGAGCCGGCCTCGCGGCAACGGTCGGTGCCGTCGTGATCCTGGTTTCCTACACCCTCGGGGCAGCGTTTCACTCCCAGCTCTTCATCCACGCCTTGCTGGCGATGACGGTGGCGGTGGTCGTCCTCTTGATTGCGCGATCGATCATCGTCGTGACGGTGCCGCAGGCAACGCCACCCCCTCTGTCATCTCCGCTATCCGCGGATCCCGCGGAGGCCGCGCTGGTCCGGCCGTCCCGTCTGTGGCCGGCGTTGGTGATCGGTTTTCTGCCCTCGGCCCTTTTTCTCATCACGTTTGCGGTTGCCTTCTCAACGTCGAATCTTGGGAAGGAGGAGAGTAACGCCCTTTTGTGGCTGTGCTCTGGCGTCAGCGTGGTGTGCTGTTTCATCGCGTCCATCCTCCTCTTCAAACGGAGCACCGCTGGCGCGGTCGCCGGAGGCATCGTGTTTTTGCTGTTGAACGCGTTCATCGGATTTTTCTTCGGCTGCTGCGCGTCGCTCAATGGGACGAGTTTCCACTAGATGAGATCCACCGCATACGGCTGGCTGATGCTGGCGGGAATTTTGATCAGCGTGTTGTGGTGGTCGCGGCTGGCGAAGCGGGATGAGCGGTTGCTCATCATTTATTTTGCGGCGCTCTTCAGCGCGTTCCTCGGCGCGAAGCTGGTCTATTTCGCCGCGGAGGGCTGGATGTTTTGGGATGATCCGCAACGCTGGATCATCTGGGCGACGGGCAAGACGATTCTCGGCGCCTTGCTCGGCGGTTACGTCGGCGTGGAGGTGACAAAAAAGATTCTGGGCTATACCCAGGTGACGGGGGATTGGTTCGCGCTCATTGCACCCTTCGGTATCGCGCTTGGCCGGATCGGCTGCTTGATTCACGGATGTTGCGTCGGCCGGAAATGCTATCCCGCGTGGTACACGCTCCGCGATTCGCACGGCATCGCGCGCTGGCCGTCGGTGCCGGTGGAGATCGGATTCAATCTCGCTGCGATCCTTGTGTTCATCGGCCTGCGCCGGTGGCGCTTGTTTCCGGGGCAACATTTTCACCTGTATTTGATCGGCTACGGACTGTTCCGGTTCTTCCATGAATTTCTGCGCGCCACGCCGCGACTCGCCGGAAACTATTCAGGGTACCAAATCGCTGCTTTAGCAGTTGCGACTCTCGGCATAGTGGGCTTTCTTCGCCGCCGTAATGCGCCCAATGTTACGCAAGATGTGCCGGGGGTTTCTTAATTCACGCGGTTTTCTCGCCGGCCTGTTTGCTTTTGGGATTTTGCTCAATATGGTTCGCGCGGCGGAGGATCTGGCGCCCGAGGACTTTACGACGAAGCTGGAGGAAATTCGCCGCGAGCGCGGTTTGCCCGCGCTGGCGGCGGCGGCGATGCGTCACGGCAAATTGGTCATTAATGCGGCAGCGGGCGTGCGCAAATTGGGCGCGGATGAATTGGTGACGACCGACGACAAATGGCATCTCGGCTCGTGCACGAAATCGATGACCGCGATGCTCGCCGGGATGATGGTGGATGAAGGCAAGCTCTCGTGGCACTCGACCATCGGCGAGATCTTTCCCGACTTGAACGGCGCGATGCGGCCGTCGTGGCGCAACGTGACGCTCGATCAATTGCTCACCCATCGCAGCGGTGCGCCGGGAAATCCGCCCGTGGAATTGTGGGCCGAAGCGCTGGAGCAGAAAGGCACGCCGACCGAACAGCGCCTGGCCATCCTGCGCGGCATCGTCTGCAATCCGCCGGAAGCGCCGCACGGCAAAAAATTCATTTATTCGAATGAGGGCTACGCGATTGCCGGCGCGATGATCGAACGGGTCACCGGCGAAGCATGGGAGGACCTGATGCGCGAGCGGATTTTTGAGCCATTGGGGATGACCTCCGCGGGCTTCGGTGCGCCGGCCACGCCGGGCAAGATCGACCAGCCTTGGGGACATCTCGGCGAGGTTGGCGAATTGCGTCCGGTGCCGCCGGGGCCGATGGCGGACAACCCGCCGGCCATCGGGCCAGCCGCCACGGTGCACGCTTCCCTGGCCGATTTCGCCCGCTACGCCGATTGGCACGCCGATTGGAAACGCGCTGAGCCGCGCCTGTTGACTGAGGAATCCTTCAACCACCTTCATCAAAGTTCGCCCAACGACGACTACGCGCTCGGCTGGCTGGTGCAGGAGCGGGATTGGGCCGGAGGGAATGTGCTATGGCACACTGGTTCAAACGCGATGTTCTACGCCGTGATGTGGGTCGCCCCGGAGAAGGAAGCGACGTTCGTCGCGGCGACCAATGCCGCGCATTCCGAGGCGGACGACGCGTGCAACGCCGCCGTGGTGGCGATGATTCGGCGGGTGCTGGGAAAGTATTGAATGCGGAAGTGGGAATTCGGAATGCGGAATCAGGGGCGAGTCTCGCGTAATATCACCCGAGTGGTGAATTAGAAACTGCTCTCGATCACGGAATCATCCCGCATTCCTCATTCCGAATTTCAATACCTCGCCACCGACGGATCAATCTCCACCGCCCACGCATCAATCCCACCTGCCAGATTGGTCACGTCCGTGAACCCGTTGCGCAGCAGGAATTCCGCGGCGCGGGCGGAGCGGCCGCCGTGATGGCACTGGATGAGGAGCGGTTGCGCCCGATCGGTCAGCTTTTCGGCGACGATGGCCGGCCATTGCGAGAGCGGCATGAGCTCCGCGCCGTCGATGCGGGCGATAGCATATTCTTCGTCCTCACGCACGTCGATGAGACGCGGCGGATTCGGCCCCGAGAGTCGAGCTTTCGCCTCGACGACGGAAATTTCAGGAACAGCCACGCGAGATCAGTTGATGACCTGGACCGGTGTGCCGACGTTGACGTTTTCGAAGAACTTTTGGGCCATGAAGCCCGGCATACGGATGCAGCCGTGCGATGCGGGATAACCCGGCAGGAAACCTTCGTGCATCCCGGTGCCGCCGACGATGCGCATGAAATAAGGCATCTTGGCGCCGTCGTAGCGCGCGCCCTTGGGCATGGGGTCCTTGTCGCGATCGATTTCCTTTTTGAGGATGCTGCCGTCGGCATTGAGGTAGTCGCCGAAGCGCGAGGAGACGTGGTCCTTGTCCTTCTGGATGATGTGAAAGTTTCCGGAGGTCGTGCCGAAGCCCTCGCGTCCGGTCGAAACGACCGAGATGCCGACCAGTTCGCCGCCCTTGTAGAAATAGGCGCGCTGTTCACCGAGATTGATCTTGATCGAAGGAGCGCCGCTCACGCTGTCGCCATCCCAATAAGAGACGTTGTCGAAATTGGCTCGCTGGTTTTGAGCCTGCGGATGGTAGCCACCCAGGTAGGCGGTTTCCGAACGTGTCCGGGCGGTGTCATTACCGCCACAACCGACAGCCAGGGCTGCGGTGAGCAGGGCGAGGGCGAGGTTACGAAACATCTTGGCTGGCATAAGGGCGCGCCAATAAATATCTTACCCCCTGTAGCGTCAAGGGTGCAATATGCGGCGCACCCGCTCTTTTTTTTTGATCTTCAGCTTCCGCGCCCTTCAGGGCGGAGGATTAAGATTATGACTATGATTGAGATTCAGAGCCGCCTGGAATACCCGGGAACAATCCATTGCGGCCCGAAAATCGCTCTGCTATAGGTGCCGGACTTTTTTACCAATAGCGGACCAGCCCCAGCATGCCGACCTACGAATACCAGTGTGAGAAGTGTAAAAAGTCCTTCGAATTTTTCCAATCGATGAAGGATGAACCACTTACGACGTGTCCCAAAGACCATTGCCGCATGAAGACATGGGGCAAGGGGAAGGTGAAACGCCAGTTGGGGACCGGCGCCGGCTTGATTTTCAAAGGCTCGGGCTTTTACATTACCGATTATCGCAGTGAAGGTTACCGTGCGGCCGCCAAGAGCGAAGCCAGTGCGGGCGAAAGTAAAAATACCGATACCAAAAAGACGGAATCCAAGCCCGCCCCCGCGGAAAAAAAGAAGCCTTCGGCTAAAAAGAAGAACGACTAGCCATGCCCAACAGCCCTTCTGCCCCAACCCCCAGCCTCCCCTGCGAGCAGTGCGGTTACAATAACGAGCCGGAACGCGTCTATTGCCACAATTGCGGCTCGAAGCTCGACCGATCGCTCCTCCCGAAAACCGCCGAAACGGTCCAGGAACACCCGGAGAAGGTCAAAAAGCGTATCGAGAAGATGACCAACCCGAAATCCGGGTCATTCGGTCGCGAGGTCAAGACGTTCTTCAAGGTGGCCTTCTTCTCGGCCTTGCTTGCTTGCATCTTGCTGGCCATCCAGAAGCCGGAAGATCTGCCGGAGTTGAAGAAAACGGACGACATCCGGATGGTGAGCAGCGACATGATGGAAGCGGTCAACTCGCCCACGCCGGTGCGTCTCTCGCTGAGCGATGACGACATCAACCATTACATGAAGCAACGGGCCTTCCGCGATCGGAAGCCGACGATGATTCCTGGAGTGGACGTGGCGCAGGTCTACGTCGCCTGCGTGCCGGGGGTGATCCGTATTTATTCGCAACAGAACTCCTTCGGCTTCGATACCTACTCGCGCATCGACTACAAACTCGAGATCAAGGACGGGAAATTGATCCCGACCATCGTGGGCGGCGCCTTCGGCAAGCTCAATCTGGACCCGATCCTCATGCAATATGGGGATTGGGCTTTCGGCACCGTCTGGGACTCGCTCTCGCGTGAGCACAAGCAGATGGACAAGATGCTGAGCGTCTCCATCCAGCAAGGCCGCATCGATCTGGTTACCAAGGGCCTCAACGCCACGAAATGAGGCGGCGCTCCCTGCCAGTACTGGCAGCGGCGCTGGTGGCGATTTGCCTGCCGGCGCACGCGGTCGATTGGCATGAGCGGAGCATCAGCGAGACCAAGCAATTCATCGTTTACAGCCCGGACGTTCGCCTGCGGCAACGCGTGGCCAGCTACGCGGATGACTTGACCGCGCAGGTGAAGGAACTCCTCGGTGGCGTGGGCCTGTGGAGAACGCCGATCGTCGTCACCCTGGAGCGCGCTTCCACCGCCGACGGGCGTGCGCCGGCACCGGTGCTGCGATTGGTGGATACGCCGCAGGGGCAGAAGATCGAGCTCAATGTGAAGATCGGCAACGATCCGGCGGCGGTGAATTTGCCGAAGCTGCTGGTCCGGGCGGTCCTGCTGGAGTACGCCTATCGAGGCGTGCACGTATCCGGCGGCACACACTATGTGGAAGCGCCGTGGTGGGTGGTCGAGGGATTGATCGAGATGGGGCGGCGGCGTGACGCGGGAATCGATGTGGGTCTTTTTCGGCGATTGGTGGAGACGAATCATCTGCCGCCGATTGAGAAATTTCTGATCGAAAAGCCGGAGGAGCTGAGTCCCACGGCGCTGGCGGTGGATCGGGCGCTGGCGATGGGCCTCTTGCAGATGCTGGTCGAGCAACCGGATGGCCATACGAATCTCGCCCATTTCATCCGCGCGTGCCCGCAGAGCGATGGCGACCCGATGACGTTGCTGGCGAAAGAGTTTCCCACCGTGGCCAGCAGTCCGGAGACACTACAGAAATGGTGGATGGTCAATCTCGCGCGCTACGCCGCGGCGGATCGCTTCGAAGGTCTCACCGTGACTGATACCGACAAGTCGCTGGCGGCGTTGTTGCAGATCGAGTTGGTGGTCGACAAGAAGGGGACGAAAAAGACTTTCGTGGTCGGCGACTACGCGCAGATCATGAAACTGGCTTCCAGCAAGGCGACGCTGGAGGCGCGCCATGCGGAAATCATCGCGCTGGGCACGCGGGCGAATGCGCTCATGCGACCGGTGTTGACGGACTACGAGCAGATCTTCGCGATGCTTTCCCACGGCAAGACGCGCGGCGTCCGCGATCGGTTGGCGAAGGCTGAAGGTTACCGCGCGCTGGTTTTGAAACGGACTTCCGATATCGCCGACTATCTCAATTGGTTTGAAGCGACCCAGATGAAGACGATGAGCGGCGCGTTCGACAATTATCTCAAGACCGTTGACGAATTGTCCGCGGAGGACAAAAAGCAAAAAGGTCCCATTGGCCAATATCTCGACCAGCTGGAGCAGGAGTTTTAAAAGGCGTACCGAAACTCGTTGTGAGCGGAGGAAGGACCACGGATTACGCGGATTTCACCGATTCACAGGCTTACATCAACTGGCCCTTGGCGATCTTCTCCATGCACGCCGGGCAGATGCCGTGAGAGAAATCCGTGCCCGTCTCGGTGTAGATGTACTCGTCGATCTGCCGCCAGTAGTCCTGATCGTCGCGCACGCTTTTGCAATACATGCAGATCGGCAACAAGGTCTTCAACCGCTTCACGTCGGCCAGTGCGGCTTCCAGATCCTGCACCCGCTTTTCCAGCGTGCGTTCGAGCTCTACTACGCGCTGCCCGACTTTCAACCGGGCGCGAAGTTCATCCGGATCGAAAGGTTTGATCACGTAATCATCCGCTCCCGCATCCAGGCCCGTCGCAATTTCATCCTTCTGGCTCTTCGCCGTGAGCATGAGCAGATAAATGTACGGATTCTTGTGATTCTTCCGGATGCGCTGACACACTTCCACGCCATCCATGCGCGGCATCATCCAGTCGAGAATCGCAATCGACGGCGCCTCAGGGCCTTCCAAAATTTCCGCGGCTGCCGCGCCATCCTGCGCCGAGATCACCTCAAAACCCCAGTTCTGCAAATTACGCTCGAGGAGATGCCGCGAGACGTAATGGTCTTCTGCCACGAGGATACGATTGGTGCTACTGGAGTTCATTGCCTGCAAGGGGAGCTGTCGTCCAACATCCATCGGATTTCATGTCAGAACTGAGCGGATTTTTTTTCAGAGAACTTAAACTGGGGCGCAAACCCTCGTTTTCCGCTTTGCTCCCGGCGCGAATTGTCGTTTTGTCGCACCATCTGATTTGATGAAAGTTTCCGACCTGCGCGGCATTCTGCAATACGTCCCGAGATTCCGGGAGCGCATCTTCGTTGTCGCGATCGACGGCGAGATCGTCGCCTCTCCGAATTTCGCCAACATCTTGTTGGACCTCGCGGTGCTGCGCTCGCTGAGCATCAAGGTCATCCTCGTCCACGGCGCGGCTATGCAGATTACCCAGCTCGCCGCGGAGCGGGGGGTTTCCATTTCGAATGCCGATGGCACCGGCATCACCGATGAGCCGACTCTCAAGGTCGGCCTTGAGGCGGTGACAAACGTCATGGGCGAAGTGATGCAAGGGCTGACTTCGGTCGACCTGCGCGCCGTCTATTCGAATGCGATCATCGCGCACCCCGCCGGCATTCTGGGCGGCGTCGACCAACTCAACACCGGCCGCGTCGAGCGAGTCGACACCAAGTCGCTGCACCTTTTCCTCAACGAAGGGATCATCCCGGTTATCCCGCCGATCGGTTACGATGGCGAGGGGAAAACGTTCCGGGTGAACTCCGATGCCGTCGCCCTGGAAGTCGCCGAGGCCATGGGAGCGATCAAAATCCTCTACCTTTCCGCCTACGATGGCGTGGTGGTGGATGGTGAACTGGTGGGGGCGCTCTCGATTGCGGAAGCCGAGGACTTCGTGAAAAAGCATCGCGGCACAGGCCTGGTCGAGACCGGGCTGATCTCCAAGGTGGAGCATGCGGTGCGGGCCTGCCGAATGGTGCGAGTGCCGCGGGTGCACCTGCTCAACGGCTTGAAAGACGAGGCGTTGCTGAGCGAGGTGTTCAGCCAGGAAGGCATCGGCACGATGGTTTACTCGAACGAGTATCAGCAGATCCGGCGCGTTTATAAAAAGGATGTTCGCGCGGTGATGGCGCTCATCCGGCAATCCGTGGACAGCGAAGAGCTCGTGAAGCGGACGCGCGCGGATATTCTGGCGCATCTGGAAGACTATCACGTGCTGGAGGTCGATCGTAATCTCGTCGGTTGCGTGGCTTTGCACGTTTACGCCGAGCAGGGGATCGCGGAGTTGGCCTGCCTTTACGTCCACAAAAATCACGAGGGGCAGGGCTACGGTCGCAAGCTCATGAATTACGCTGAGCAACTCGCGGCGGAAAAGGGAATCAAGCAGGTGATGGCGCTCTCCACGCAGACCTTCAACTATTTCCAGCAAAAGGGTGGCTACACCGAATCGACGCCCGACATCCTGCCGCCCGAGCGCCGCAAAAAATACGACGCCAGCGCGCGGAATTCCAAGGTAATGATCAAGAACGTGAGTGTGGTCGCGCCGCTGGAAGCATCGCGCGTCTAGCGCGTTTCGCCTCGGTGTTTTTCACGCAAAACGGCCACGCAGCGCCGTTGGCTTGGTGAGATCATAGATGGGATCGAGGTTCCGGCGCTGGTCGATTTCCCTCCACCACTTCCTGTCCATCGATTGGTTTAGAGCTGCTCGTGTGGGTGCCCTCCTGCCGGCCGAGGCCGGAGCGCATCCCTCCCAGAGGCTGCTCCGCCCTGCCCGCATCTTCCCTTTTTGCGCCCCGGCGTTTTCCCTTCCTTGTTTTTTCTGCTGGCGTCATCGCGGGAAAACGCGCCTGCTGGCGGCGCTCCGTTATGTTCAATCCCTGGGTTCTCGACAGTCTCGTCATCCTGGCCTACTTCGCTCTCGTCATTGGCATTGGGTTATACAAGGGGAGGGGAGAGCGTTCGATGGAAGGCTTCGCCGTGGGCGACCGCAACATCCCGTGGTGGGCGGTGCTCGCTTCCATCATGGCCGCGGAAGTCAGCGCCGGCACTTTTCTGGGCACCCCGGGCGAAGGCTACGGGTTGCGAAACTTCACCTATGGCCAACTCGCCATCGGCACCATCCTCGCGCGCATCATTGTCGCCTACCTTTTCATCCAGCGCTTCTACGAACTGCGCGTGGTTTCGATTTACGAATTCCTCGATGCCCGCTTTGGCCACACCACGAAACTCTCGTCGTCGTTGCTCTTCATCGTCACCCGCGTACTGGCCAGCGGCGCGCGCATGTATGTGCCGGCGATTCTGCTCGTCGTGGCGTGGCAGTTGATTCGCGACGTCCACCCCACTCCGAGCCAGGAGGTGTTGCTCTACGTCGGCGCGGTCGGTTTTCTGGTGCTCATTACCGCGGTTTACACTACCTTTGGCGGCATCAAGGCGGTGGTTTGGACCGACCTGATGCAGGTCGTGCTCATGTTCGGCGCGATGTTCTATGCCATGTGGATGCTCTGGCACGCCGTCGGCGGCTGGCAGGTAGTCACCCGGGAAGTGAAGACCGCGCCCGTCGATGCGGAAGTCGTGGCCGCGCGCACGCAGGATTTCCTGAATCGCTCGGGCGGCAAACTCACCGAGGTCGAAGCCCGCGAGAAGGCCACGGAGAGTGTGCAGGAGGAGTCCGAAGCCGTGGCGAAGAACGCGTTGAATTTCTGGGATAGCGGCCTCGAAAAGGACCCGGTGAAGCGCGCCGAGATCGGCATTTGGGGGAATATCAAAAAGGTGCTGGAGACGGAATACACCATCTTCTCTGCCTTCCTCGCGAGTGTCTTCGTGACCATGGCGACGCATGGCACCGACCAGGACATGGTGCAGCGCATGTTGACGGCGCCTGACGTCCGGCGCAGCCGCCGCAGCCTCATTTTATCTGGGCTCGCGGATATTCCCGTGGCGCTCAGCTTCACCCTCATCGGCGTGCTGTTGTGGGTCTATTACCATTTGCCCGAGCATGCCGGGCATCGACCGGACACCAACTATTTCGTGAACTTCATCCTGCGTGAACTCCCTCCCGGAATCCGTGGCGTCATGGCGGCCGGTCTCTTCGCCACCGCCATGGGCTCGCTCAGCACCGCGCTCAATGCGCTGGCCACGAGCTTCACGCGTGATTTCTACGTCGGACTTTTCCGTCGCGACGCCGGGCAGTATGAGCAAATGGTCGCGGCGCGCTGGAGCACGGCGGCCTTTGCGGTCCTGCTCGCGGCGGTCGGCGTTGGCACGGCGTGGGTGAAGCTCACCCATCCCGAGATCCGCATCATTCCCATCGTCCTCGGCTCCTTTGGCTACACCTACGGCTCACTCCTCGGCATCTTCCTCGTGGGCATGATCACGAGGACGCGGGGCAACTGCCACGGCAACCTCATCGCCATGCTCCTCGGCTTCCTCGTCGTGGCCGTCCTCAGCGACCTGCCCAACGACGTGGCGAGGATGTTCGGGGCGCAGATGTATACGCCGCCCGGGTGGCTGCCGATCATCGAATTCCCGTGGCGGATCGCCTTTGGAACAGTCGTCACTTTCGCCGTGGCGCTTTGTTTCCGGACGGATGCCGTAGCGTTAAAAAGGATCGCCAATAACGAGTGATACGTGTGCGTAGCTAACACTATCGACTGCCAAGCCTCGTGTTTGCAACACCGGCCGGTGGGTCAACCCCAAACTCACGGTTTTCGGAAAATATATTTCGGCAATTCGGGCAAATTTTCTTGTCCGGGTTTTCCCCGAAAATTACTCTCACGCCGCACGGCAGGGAAGACCAACCCTGGTTGTGAATAACTTGTGAACAAGATACCCGAAAACCTCATCTCTTCAGTCGCTCCGCTTCCCCGCCTGGCTCGCGGAGCCGCTGGACTGCGGATGCAGTGGGAATCGGTGTTCCACAGGTTCGCAAACCATAACATAATGATTTTGAACGATTTACACGAGCGCTTTGTTTTCACCTCAACGAAGACGGCTGCTTGATCCCCCCGGGCACGCGTCCGCGCGCTGCCTGCCTCCCGAACCCAAGTTACTAATTGTAAATGACGTTAACTGCTGTGGATAAATCACTGGATTCTGCTGGTCTTAACGCCCTCTGGGCAGAGATCACGGCTCAGATCAAAACCGAGGTCAGCGCGGACTCTTACGACCGCTGGTTTCGCGACATCGAGCCTGTGGAACTCGACGAAAAAGAACTCACACTGCGGGTGCCGAATAGCATCTTTCAGTTGTGGATCGAGAATAACTACCAGGCTCACTTGCGGAGTGTGGTCATGCTGGTCCTCGGTAGCCCGCGGAACATCCGCTACATCTATCAGGATCAGGACGAAGCGGCGATCGCGCCGCCACCGAAAGTGTTGAGGCCTGCACTGAAGCCGAAAGCGGAGCCGGCGGAGCCCAAAATGCCTGCTGGAGGAGCGAGCGGCTTCAATCCGCGCAACAACTTCGATTCCTTCGTCGTCGGCACGAACAACCAATTCGCCCACGCTGCCTGCAAGGCGGTGTCGGACGCGCCCGCGCGCACTTACAATCCGCTCTTCATCTACGGGGGGGTCGGTCTCGGCAAGACGCACCTCATGCATGCGATCGGCCACGCCATCCTCTCGAAGCGCAAACCGGGCAAGGTCGTCTACATCACCAGCGAGGCGTTCACGAACGAGTTCATCGACGCGATTCAAAACAATACGCTGATCAAATTCCGCAAGCGCTACCGCCAGGCGGACGTGCTGCTCATCGACGATATTCAGTTCCTCGCCGACAAGGGCCGCACGCAGGAGGAATTCTTTCACACCTTCAATACGCTCTTCGACGGTCACAAGCAGATCGTCCTCTCCAGCGATCGTCCGCCATCGGAAATCGCCAATCTCGAGACGCGCCTCGTATCGCGCTTCGAGTGGGGTCTCACCGCCGAGCTCCAGGCGCCGGACATCGAGACCCGGGTGGCCATTCTCCGCAAAAAGGCGCAGAGCGTGGAGATCCAACTCGATGACGAGATCATCCAGTTCCTCGCCGCGCGTATTCGCACCAACGTGCGCCGCCTCGAAGGCGCGCTCATGCGGGTCGCTTCCTACGTATCGCTCAGCCATGGCCGCCTGCCCGCCATGGAAAGGATTGAGCACCTGCTCAAGGACATCCTCCACGAGGAAGCGCGTCGGGCGATCACCATCGACCAGATTCAGAAGCGGGTCGCCGAGCACTTCGACGTGCGGCTCGCGGATATGACCAGCAAACGCCGCCCGGCGAACATCGCTTTTCCGCGGCAGATTGCCATGTTCCTCGCTCGCGAACTCACCAAAACTTCGCTCAACGAAATTGGCGAAGCCTTCGGCGGCCGCGATCACGGCACCGTCCTGCACGCGCATCGTCTGGTGCGTGAAAAGATGACGAAAGACGAGCGGACACGACAGATTGTGTCGTTTCTCGAAAGCCAGCTTACGCGCTAACCGCCGGCCCCACGCCTGAAAATTCGTTCATGTCTCTGGGAAAATGGTTGCGTCACCACGCGCAATCATTCATCTAGACGCATTCCTGTCCCCTATGAAATTTAGCGTCAGCAAAGAGAAGCTCCTCGCAGGCCTGCAGACTGTGCAAAATGTGGTCAGCACGCGGACGACGCTCCCGATCCTTTCCAACGTCCTGCTCCAGGCAGAAGGCGATCAGTTGCGCCTCACCACGACCGACCTCGACGTCGGCGTGAGCGGTGCGATCACCGCGCAGGTCGAAAAGCCGGGCGCCACTACGTTGCCCGCGCGCCGGCTCTTCAACATCGTGCGCGAATTGCCCGCGGCGGAGATCATCATCGAAGTCGATTCCAAGAACGTGGCCTCGATCCGTTGCGGACAGAGCTTCTTCAAGATCCTCGGCCTGCCCGAGGAAGAATTCCCGCCGTTGCCGAAGCAGACGGACGCGCGCACCTTCACCATCGGCCAGCAAGTGCTGCGCGATGCGTTGAAGAAGACGTCCTACGCCATCTCGACCGATGAGACGCGTTACGTGCTCAACGGCATTCTGTTTTCGTTCAAGGAGAACAAAGTCACGCTCGTCGCCACCGATGGCCGCCGTCTCGCGCTGGTCGATCTCGAAGTGGAATTCCCGCGCAGCCAGGAAGTGGACATCATCGTCCCGACCAAGGCTGTCACCGAACTCGGCCGCCTGCTGGGCGACGAAGGTGATGTGCGCCTGAGTGTTGAGGAGAACCAGGTCGCCTTCCAAATTGGCGATACGCTGCTCGCTTCCAAGCTCATCGAGGGCAACTACCCGAATTATCGTCAGGTCATTCCCGGTGAAGCCAAGGAACGGGTCACGCTCGAGCGCGAATTATTCCTCAACGCGGTGCACCGTGTGGCGCTGCTCTCCAGCGAGAAGTCGAATTCGGTGAAGCTCGTTTTCACGAAAAACAACATCGAGATCGCGGCGAATACACCCGATGTCGGTGAAGCGCGCGAATCGCTTGCCGTGGCCTACAAGGGCCGCGAGTTCTCCATCGCCTTCAATCCGGAATTCCTCCAGGCGCCGTTGCGAGTGCTGACGAACGACGAGGTCTACCTCGACATGATCGACGAGATGAGCCCCGGCGTGATCAAGATTCAGAGCCCCTTCCTGTATGTCCTGATGCCGATGCGCATCAGCTAAAAGGGGAATTTCCGCCTATTTCGCGGTTCTTTCACTTTTCTCTTTGCGCTTTTCGAGCGGATGCATAATGTGCCGCTCCCGCTGCCGGGAAACCGGCGGCCGAGGTAGCCAAAGCTCACGTGGCGGAATTGGCAGACGCGTACGGCTCAGGACCGTATGGGGCAACCCGTGGAGGTTCGAGTCCTCTCGTGAGCACCAC
>Ga0068855_100002950_pt1 | contig 20790 bp, 15 predicted proteins | sample KBSCornC52_FD_66592 | JGI IMG/M metagenome (GOLD analysis project Ga0068855, IMG submission 66592) | Corn rhizosphere microbial communities from Kellogg Biological Station, Michigan, USA - KBS Corn C5-2 | ecosystem: Host-associated > Plants > Roots > Rhizosphere > Soil ...
CTGCCCGCAGATGCCGATCTTGATCCCGGCCTCGTGGGCCTTGTCGATGGCCTCGGCGATCATCCATTCGACGGCCGGATCGCGTTCGTCGAATAGAGCGGCCAGGTCGGCGGAGTCGCGATCGACGCCGAGCGTGAGCTGGGTCAGATCGTTCGAGCCGATCGAGAAGCCGTCGAACTTCGCCGCGAACTCGGCCGCGCGGATCACGTTGGAGGGGATCTCGCACATCATGTAGACCTGCAGCCCGTTCTGGCCGCGAACCAGCCCGTTCTTCGCCATCTCGGCGAGCACGCGATCGGCTTCGGCGGGGGTGCGGCAGAAGGGCACCATCACGATGATGTTGTCGAATCCGATCCGCTCCCGGGCCCGCGTGAGGGCCTCGCACTCGAGCGCGAATCCTTCGCGGTACTTCGGGTCGTAGTAACGGGATGCGCCGCGGAAGCCGAGCATCGGGTTCTCTTCGACGCCCTCGAATGCGGTGCCGCCGATCAGGTGCGCGTACTCGTTGGTCTTGAAGTCGCTGAGCCGCACGATCACCGCGTGCGGGTGGTAGGGCGCGGCCAGCTTGGCGAGCCCGAGCGCCAGGGTCTCGACGAAGAACTCCTTCGGGTCGTCGAATCCGGCGGTCAGCGCCTTGATCTGCCTGCGATCGGCCTCGTCGGTCACCCGCTCGGGATGAACGAGCGCCATCGGGTGGATCTTGATCAGGTTGTTGATGATGAACTCCATGCGGGCGAGTCCGACGCCGGCCGCCGGCAGCCGCCACCAGCGGAATGCCGCCTCCGGGCTCGCCACGTTGACCATCACCGCAGTGCGGGTGGTCGGCAGCGTGCCCAGGTCGATCTGCTCGGTCTCGAACGTCAGCACCCCGTCGTACACGTGGCCGATGTCGCCTTCTGCGCACGACAGCGTGATCGCCTGGCCGTCGGTGAGCGCGTCGGTCGCCGTGCCGGTTCCGACGACGGCGGGGATGCCCAGCTCGCGGCTGACGATGGCGGCGTGGCTGGTCGACCCGCCGTGGTTGGTGATGATGCCGGATGCCCGGGTCATGATCGACACCCAGTCGGGGTCGGTCATCTCGGCGACCAGGATCGCCCCGTCGCGGAAGTCGTCGATCTGGGAGGGGTCGCGGATCACGCAGGCCGTCCCGGTCGCGATCGAGTCGCCGATCGCGGCGCCCGAGAGCAGCAGCCTGCCCTCCTGCGTCAGGTGGTGCTGCTCGAACTTCGTGGTGCTGCGCAGCGCCTGAACGGTCTCGGGCCGCGCCTGCACCATGAACAGCTCGTGGGTCACCCCGTCGCGGGCCCACTCCATGTCCATCGGGCGCCGGTAGTGGTCTTCGACGAGCACGGCCCAGCGCGCGAGCTCCAGGATCTCGTCGTCGTTCAGCACGAAGGCGCGCTGCTGGTGCACCGGGGTGTTCACGACCCGGGTCCGGGCGGTTCCTCCGTGGCTGTAGATCATCTTGCGGGCCTTGGCGCCCACGGTCTTGTCGATGATCGGCGAGACGCCCTGCTGCGTCAGCAGCGGCTTGAAGACGAGGTACCGGTCGGGGTCGACCGCTCCCTGCACCACCATCTCGCCCAATCCCCAGGCCGCGCTGATGACCGCGACGCGGGGGAATCCAGTATCGGTGTCGATCGAGAACATCACACCCGAGCCGCCGAGGTCGGAGCGCACCATCCGCTGCACCCCGATCGAGAGGGCGACGTCGAGGTGGTCGAATCCCTTGGCCTCGCGGTAGCTGATGGCCCGGTCGGTGAAGAGCGATGCGTAGCACCGCCGGCAGGCGTCGAGCAGTTCGCGCTCGCCGACGACGTTCAAGAAGGTCTCCTGGGCGCCTGCGAAGCTCGCCTCGGGCAGATCCTCTGCGGTGGCGCTGCTGCGCACGGCCACAGACAGGTCTTTCACGCCGGCCCGCTCGCCGAGGGTGCGATAGCTGTCCACGATGGAGGAGGTGATCTCGGCGGGGAACTCGCCCCCCAGGAACAGGTCGCGAAGCTTCTCGCCGGTCTCACGCAGGGTCGCGGCGCCGCTGCGGTGCTTCTCCAACTCGGCGCGGATGGCCGACTCGAGCCCGTTCGCCGAGACGAACGCGCGGTAGGCGGACGCGGTGGTGGCGAACCCGGCGGGCACGCGGATCCCCGCACTCAGCAGGGATCGCGTCATCTCGCCCAGCGAGGCGTTCTTGCCGCCGACCTGCGGGACATCGTCCATGCCCACGTCTTCGAACCAGACGACGGACTCGCTCATGATCGTTCCCTCCGGATCCGCTGGGGCCGAGTCGATGACCTGCACCCGACCGCTGCCGTTCACGCTACGAGGCAGCGGGCGCGAGGGGCAGGGACCTTCGGCCCATGCCCCGGCTTCTCTTTCTCGCTAGCGTTTCGAATCTGAAGAGGAAGGGGTCGACGATGAACGAGCCGACGAAGTCGCAGCGGTTGCATGTCGTCGAGCAGATGGGCCACGCGGTCAAGAAGCTCGAGGCGCAGGTGGGCGATTCGGGGAGCACGGCCGAGTCCGTCGAGCTGCTGGCCGGCCTTCAGTCCGTTCAGGCATCGCTCAGCGCCGTCTACACCGACCTGGCGAAAGCGCAGGAGGCTCTCATCCACCAGGCGCATCACGCCGTCGCGGCGGATCCGAACGCCCCGGAGAATCCCGCCCCGGTGCGGGCCGACCTGGCTCTCGAGGAGGCCGCGCAGTACGGCAAGGATGCCGCGGCAGCTCTCGAGCGCGCCCGAGAGGCCGTCGAGGTGGCCGTCTGGTTCGACGAGATCGAGGTCGACGGCGGAAGCTGAACGGCGGGTCTCAGCGAGACCCCCGGACACGCCGTCGGCTCCCGGCCGCGGAGAGCCGGGAGCCGACGACCGGGGTGACTACTTCTTCGGCGCGGGCTTGCCGCCGTCGCCGAAGACCTCCTTCTCCATGGCGTCGTAGCCCTCGACCTCCGGGTCGCGGTGCAGGCCGCCGCTGAGTGCGTACTCCTCCTCGGGAGAGAGCACGAGGCGCTTGCGGCCGTAGACGGCGAACACCAGCAGCCCGATCGCATAGACGACGGCGATGGCCGCGATCGCGATCTGATAGCCGGGGATGAACAGGAAGGCGACGAAGATCGACAGGGCGATGACGCCCGCGATCACGGCGCCCGCGATCCCGGTCGGGCTCTTGTATGGACGCACCGCGCTCTTGAAACGGCGCCGGAGCACGATGAACGCGATCATCTGCATGAGGTACGACACGACCGCGCCCCAGATCGCGATGTTCAACTCGATCGCTCCGGCGACGGTGCCGACGCCCTTGCTGGCGGCGGTGATCGCATCCACCACCACCAGCACGACGAAGCCGATCACGGCGCCGACGATGAGGGCGGTGAGCGGGGTGCTGCGCTTGCCGGTGATCGAGAGGAACTGCGGGTAGTAGCCGGCGCGCGACAGCGAGTACATGTTGCGCCCGTATGCGTACATGATCCCCTGCAGCGAGGCGAGCAACCCGATGAGTGCGAACAGCGCGAGCACGCCATCCAGGCTCTTGGGCACCATCTTCGAGAACCCGTCAACAAGCGGCTGACCCGACGCCTGCGTCGCGGCCAGGCCGAGCACCCCGGTGTTGAAGAACAGCACAGCGACCGCGGCGACCGACAGGGTGATCAGGGCGATGATGCCGGCGCGCGGGATGACCCGTGCCGGGTTGTGCGTCTCCTCCGACGCGAGGGGCAGCTCCTCGATCCCGAGGAAGAACCACATCGCGAACGGGATGACCGCGAAGATCGGCAGCCAGCCATGCGGCAGCAGCTCGGACTGTCCGGCATCCGGCTTGCTGTTCAGCAGGTTGGCGCCATGGAACCCGCCGCTCGTCAGCGACACGATGACGAACAGGGCCAGGATCGCGATCGCCAGCAACGAGACGACGATGGCGAGTCGGAACCCGATCGCCGCGCCCAGCCAGTTGATCACGACGAACACCGCGTAGAGCAGCAAGTAGGCCACCCAGCCGGGCAGCTGGAAGCCGAAGAACGAGTTGAGGGCGAAGTTGAGATAGCCGGCCGAGAAGAACACGATCACGGCGGTCGTGATCACGTACTCGATCGTCTCGGCGAGTCCGGTGATGAAGCCGCCCCACGGCCCCATGGCCGCGCGTGCGAACGAGTACGCGCCGCCGGTGTGCGGCATGGCCGACGCCATCTCACCGATCGAGAAGTACATCGTGAAGTACATGACGATGACGATCACGGTGGCGACCACCATGCCGCCGAAGCCTGCGGAATCGATTCCCAGGTTCCAGCCCGAGAACTCGCCGGAGATCACGGCGGCGACGCCGAGGCCCCAAATGCCCCAGACGCCGGCGCTGCGCTTGAGGGTGCGCTTTTCGAAGTAGCCGGCCCCGACATCTTTGTACTGGGCGCCGCCAACGGATTTGGTAGTGGTCATGGGGGAGGAGTCCTTTCCAATGTTGGGTCTGAGAATGGCCGCCATTGGTACTCCGTGTCTACCTTTGGATGTAAAAGGTTTGTGACATCATCACGACTTCCGTGATGGGCCCTAGTGTGTAATGGTCGGATTCACCCCGCGATCCACCGCGCAAGAACGCATCCCTTCAGGAGAGTGCCATGGCCGTCCGCTCCGGAAATCTCACCAACGACGAACTGGGCGCCCTCATCAAGAAGGGCGAGATCGACACCGTGATCGTCGCGTTCTGCGACATGCAGGGCCGTCTGGTGGGCAAGCGGGCGAGCGCGCGGCTGTTCCAGGAGGACATCGCGGCTCATGGCGCCGAGGCGTGCAACTATCTGCTCGCGGTCGACGTCGAGATGAACACCGTCGACGGCTACGCGATCAGCAGCTGGGAGACCGGCTACGGCGACATGGTGCTCAAGCCCGATCTCGATACGCTCCGACTCATCCCGTGGCTGCCCGGCACCGCGCTGGTGATGGCCGATCTCACCAAGATGGATGGCTCGCCCGTCCCGCAGTCGCCCCGCGACATCCTGAAGCAGCAGATCGCCCGGCTGGCCGAGCGCGGCCTCACCCCCTTCGTCGGAACCGAACTCGAGTTCATCGTCTTCGAGAACAGCTACCGGGATGCCTGGGCGCGCAAATACGAGGGCCTCACCCCGGCCAGCGACTACAACATCGACTACGCGCTGCTGGCCAGCACCCGCATGGAGCCGCTGCTGCGCGACATCCGCAACGGCATGGATGGCGCGGGCATGTACTGCGAGGGCGTCAAGGGCGAGTGCAACCTCGGCCAGCAGGAGATCGCCTTCCGCTACACCGAGGCGCTCGCCACCTGCGACAACCACGCGATCTACAAGAACGGCGCGAAGGAGATCGCCGACCAGCACGGCAAGGCGCTGACCTTCATGGCCAAGTTCAACGAGCGCGAGGGCAACAGCTGCCACATCCACCTCTCGGTGCGCGGCACGGATGGCGAGGCCGTGATGGCCGGCGATGGCCCGTACGGCTTCAGCAAGCTCATGGAGCACTGGATCGCCGGCCTGCTGGCCACCACCCGCGAGCTGAGCCTGTTCTTCGCGCCGAACATCAACTCCTACAAGCGCTACGTCGAGGGCAGTTTCGCGCCGACCGCCATCGCCTGGGGCCTCGACAACCGCACATGCGCCCTGCGCGTGGTGGGCCACGGCCAGGGCCTGCGCGTCGAGAACCGGGTGCCGGGCGGTGACGTCAACCAGTACCTCGCGGTCGCTGCCCTGATTGCCGGCGGCCTGTACGGCATCGAGAACGAGCTCGAACTGGAGCCGATCTTCGAGGGCAACGCCTACGGATCGGACGCCCCGCGCGTGCCGACGACCCTGCGAGACGCCGCCGAGTTGTTCGCGAACTCTGCCGTCGCACAGGAGGCCTTCGGCTCCGAGGTCGTGGAGCATTACCTGAACAATGCCCGCATCGAGCTGAAGGCGTTCGACGCGGCGATCACCGATTGGGAGCGGGTCCGTGGTTTCGAGAGGTTCTGACCTGGGCGCCGAGATCGTCGTGAAGCCGCTCGTCGGCATCACGACGTACCTGCAGCGCGCGCAGACCGGGGTGTGGGACACCCGGGCCGCGTTCCTGCCCGAGACCTACTTCGCGGCGATCGAGGCCGCGGGCGGCATCCCGGTCCTGCTGCCACCCCAACCCCTCGATGGCGGGGTCGCCGAACAGGTGATGGCCCGGCTCGACGGCCTGATCATCGCGGGTGGGCTCGATGTCGAGCCGGCGCGGTACGGGGCGGAGGCGCACCCGGAGTCGGATCGTCCGAGTCGGATCCGCGATGACTGGGATGACGCGCTGCTGTCGGCCGCGATCGCGCAGGAGGTGCCGTTCCTGGCGATCTGCCGCGGCATCCAGGTGCTCAATGTCAACCGCGGGGGGACGCTGCACCAGCACCTGCCCGACGTGGTCGGCGACACCCGCTACAGCGGGCAGAACGGCGTGTTCGCGGTGAACCGGGTGGAGGTGGAAGAGGGATCGCAGGTCGCCTCGATCATCGGGCCCGGCGCCCACGAGGTGAAGAGCTACCACCACCAGGCCATCGACTCGCTCGGCGAAGGGTTGACGGTGACGGCGCACTCCGGCGGGGGAGTCGTGCAGGCGGTCGAACTCGAGGGCGTGCCGTTCGGGGTCGGCGTGCAGTGGCATCCCGAGCAGGACGCAGAAGAAGACGCGCGGCTGTTCCTGAGCCTCGTCGAGGCCGCCAAGACCTACCGGAGCGTGCACGCGTGAGCGCCACCACCCTGATCAACCCGGCAGACGAGACCGTCATCGGCGAGGTCGCGCACACCTCGCTCGAACAGGTGGATGAGGCGGTGGCGCGCGCGGTGGTCGCGCAGAAGGCCTGGGCCGCGCTGGCGCCCGCCGACCGGGCGAGGGCGCTCAGGCGATTCGCCGCCGCGGTCGACGGAGCTGTCGAAGAGCTCGCCGCGCTCGAGGTGCGCAACTCGGGGCACCCGATCGGGTCGGCCCGCTGGGAGGCCGGGCACGTTCGCGACGTCCTCGACTACTACTCGGGCGCTCCCGAACGGATGATCGGCCAGCAGATCCCGGTGGCAGGCGGCATCGACGTGACCTTCCACGAGCCGCTCGGCGTCGTCGGCGTGATCGTGCCGTGGAACTTTCCGATGACCATCGCGAGTTGGGGGTTCGCCCCCGCGCTCGCCGCGGGCAATGCGGTGCTGCTCAAGCCCGCCGACTGGACACCGCTCACGGCGATCCGCCTCGGCGAGCTCGGCCTCGAGTCGGGGTTGCCCGATGGCTTGTTCCAGGTGCTGCCGGGCCGCGGCTCGGTGGTGGGTGAGCGCTTCGTCACCCACGAGCAGGTGCGCAAGGTGGTGTTCACCGGCTCGACCGCGGTCGGCAAACAGGTGGCGGCGGGATGCGCCGCCCAGGTCAAGCCGGTCACCCTCGAGCTGGGCGGCAAGAGCGCCAACGTGATCTTCGCCGACTCCGATCTCGAGCGCGCGGCCGCCGCGGCACCGGGCGCGGTGTTCGACAACGCGGGCCAGGACTGCTGCGCGCGCAGCCGCATCCTGGTGCAGCGCAGCGTGTTCGATCGGTTCCTCGAGCTCTTGGAGCCCGCCGTGAAGGCCGTCAAGGTGGGCGCGCCCAGCGACGACGCCACCGAGATGGGTCCGTTGGTGTCTGCGGCCCACTACGAGAGCGTCCAGAGCTTTCTCGGCGACGGCACCCCGGTCGCCTTCACCGGCTCGGCGCCGAGCGGTCCTGGCTACTGGATGGCGCCGACCGTGCTGTTGCCCGAGCGCACGTCGCGGGCCGCCGTCGACGAGATCTTCGGACCGGTGGTCAGCGTGCTCCCGTTCGACGACGAAGCAGACGCGATCCGGCTCGCGAACGACAGCGTCTACGGGCTCTCGGGGTCGATCTGGACCAACGATCTGGGCAGGGCCATCCGGGTCTCGCGGGGGATCGAATCGGGCACCCTGTCTGTCAACTCGCACGCGTCCGTGCGCTACACCACACCGTTCGGCGGCGCCAAGCAGAGCGGCCTCGGCCGCGAACTCGGACCGGATGCCGCCCTCGCCTTCACCGACACCAAGAACGTCTTCTTCGCAAGCAACTAACGCCGGTCGAGGAGCCGCGCAGCGGCGTATCGAGACCCCGCACCAAGGAGCATCGCCCATGAGCATCACCCCGATCGATCTCACTCAGCGCCTCGCGGGAAAGGTCGCCGTCATCACCGGCGGCGCGAGCGGCATCGGGTTGGCCACGGCGAAGCGCTTCGCCGCCGAGGGCGCGAAAGTCGTGATCGGCGACGTGGACCCCACGAGCGGCCAGGCGGCCGCCGAGCTGGTCGACGGCCTGTTCGTGCAGGTGGACGTGACCGACAAGGAGAAGGTGGATGCCCTCTTCGACACGGCCGTGTCGACATACGGCTCGCTCGACATCGCCTTCAACAACGCGGGCATCTCGCCGCCGGACGACGACTCGATCGAGACCACAGAGCTCGACGCCTGGAACCGGGTGCAGCTGGTCAACCTGACCAGCGTCTACCTCTGCTCGCGCGCCGCCCTGCGGCACATGGTGCCCGCCGGCCGCGGGTCGATCATCAACACGGCGTCGTTCGTCGCGGTGCTCGGGTCGGCGACGTCGCAGATCTCGTACACCGCGTCGAAGGGCGGCGTGCTGGCGATGACCCGCGAGCTGGGCGTTCAGTTCGCGCGGCAGGGCATCCGGGTCAACTCGCTGTGCCCGGGACCGGTGAACACGCCGCTGCTCAAGGAGCTGTTCGCCAAAGACCCGGAGCGCGCTGCCCGGCGCCTGATCCACGTGCCGGTCGGCCGGTTCGCGGAGCCCGAGGAGCTGGCGGCCGCGGTCGCATTCCTCGCCAGCGATGACGCCAGCTTCATCACGGCGTCGACCTTCCTCGTCGATGGCGGGATCAGTGCGGCCTATGTCACCCCGCTCTGAGCCTCCCCGCGCCGGGGCGGCCGAGGTCGTCGAGGCGGGCTCTGCGCCACCCGACAGCCTCGTCGATCTTGCGGTCTACCGTCCCCTGCGCAGCGGCAACTCGCTCGAAGACACCGTCGCCCGGCTGATGCAGACCATTCGGCTCGGCGTGGTGCCGCCCGGTCAGGCCCTTCCATCGGAGCGCGAGCTGGCCCTGCGGTTCTCGGTGAGCCGCGACACGGTGCGCGAGGCGATCCGCGAGCTGGCGGATGCCGGCTACCTGGTGTCGCGCCGCGGCCGCTACGGCGGCACCTTCGTGAGCGATCCGCTTCCTGTGCCGGCGGCCGGCTCGCTGGTGGCGCCGTCGGCTGCCGAGCTGGACGACATCCTGGGTCTGCGCGAGATCCTCGAGGTGGGTGCCGCACGTGCGGCCGCCGCGCGGAGCCTCGGCGCGGCGGATCGGGCAACACTCTGGGCGCGTCTCGGGGATGCTGCGGCGTCGGCGGCTGCGGACTACCGGAGGATGGATTCCCGGCTGCACCTGACCATCGCCGAGATCGTCGGGGTGCCATCGCTCGTCACCCTGCTGGCCGACAACCGCACCCGGATCAACGAGCTCTTCGACAGCTTTCCGCTGCTCGCGCGCAACATCGAGCACTCGAACCGGCAGCACGAGGCGATCGTGATGGCGATTCTCGCCGGGGATGTCGACGGTGCGGCCGAGGCGATGCGCGAGCACCTCGAGGGGTCGGGGGCGCTGCTGCGCGGGTTCCTCGGCTAGAGGATCCGGCTAGCTCGTCGGAGGCTTGGGAGTCCGGGGCTTGGTCGCCGCTGCGGCGGGCGCCCCCGCGCCGGCGCCGCGCTGAGCACCCGATGCGGCAGCTCTTTCGGGAGCCGCAGGAGCCGTGGTCGTGGTCGTCGCCTGCGCCGCCGTGCGCGCCTTCGGCGCCGGCGAGCCGTTCAGCTCGAGGTAGCGCTGCGCCGCCTTGGTGGCGACCCAGAGAAAGCGGGCAAGCAGCACGATGAGTGCGATCAGGATCGCCAGCACGATGAACATGCCGATCGCCCAGACGATCGCGCCGAGGATGCCGGCCAGCAGGCCGAATCCGTGTCCGATGGGTCCGTACATGTTTAGTAGTCCTCCGCGTCTTTCGACTGCTCGATGACGGTGCCGACCGCAATGGCGACCGAGGCCCCCCAGATGATCCACTGAAGAATCAGGCGCCAGTCTCGCGGTCCGTTGCGGGTTGTCCGGATGACCCCCACCGCCCCGAAGAGAGCACCCAGAACGCTGGTACTGAACAAGAACTTGCGCACGGATCCTCCCAAGGGGTCGACTTCAACGCTACCCTGCCCGTCCGGAGCCTGCGCCGAAACCGGGAGCTGCCTGGGCATCCGCCCCGAATCTGACCGATCGGTCAACACCTGACCGATCGGTCAACTAGCGTGAAACTCATGACCACCACCGCCGACGACCTGCGCCGCGTCGCCCTCGAGGAGTTCGCCGCCGCCGGCTACCTCGGAACCTCGCTGCAGCAGATCGCCGACCGCGCCGGCGTCTCGAAAGCGACCGTGCTCTACCACTTCACCTCCAAGGAGGTGCTGCTCGAGGCGGTGCTCTCACCGGCACTCGACCAGTTGGACGGCATCCTCGGCCAGGTCGGCTTGGCGGGACTGCAACGCGGCGGCGACGCGCGCACCGAGTTCCTCGAGCGCTTCGTCGACTTCCTGATCGAGCACCGCTCTGCCGTGTACATCTTCGTCAACCAGGCGACCTCGCTTGTCGACATCCCGGTCGTCGAACGCGCCAACGCCGAGATCGAACTGATCTCGCGCTACTTCGAAGAGAACGTCGGGTCGGTCGAAGAGAAGGTGCGATTCGGCGTGGCACTGGGCGGAGCCGCCTACCTGCTCGCCGGCGCTCCGGTCTCGATGCCACAACCCGACCTCGGCGCGCTGCGCGGGGCACTGATCAGCGTGCTCGGCGACCTGCTGGCGCCGTCGTCGGCCGCGCATTCCATTGCCGCATCCACTACTGCATCTCCCACCACTGCCGACTGATTCGGGGGAATCACATGGCCACGCTGCTCTTCCGCCTCGGGCGTTTCGCCTACAAGCGCGCGCTCCTCGTCGTGATCGCCTGGGTGATCCTGGCGGCCGGTGCCCTCACCGGTGGCGTCGCTCTCGGCGGTCAGCTGCAGGACTCGTACGCCATCCCCGGCACCGAGTCGCAGAAGGCGATCGACCTGCTCTCTGCCGTGTTCCCGCAGACCGCGGGCGGGAGCGCCGAGGTCGTGGTGCACGACGCGCACGGCGCGAACCTGAAGACCGCAGACGGCGCCCTGATCGACAAGGTCGTCACCAGCCTCAATGACGTGAAGGGCGTCGAGCAGGCGCTCTCGCCATACAGCGGCTATGCGACGGCGGCGGTCAGCCGTGACGGGTCGACCGTGATCATCGCGGTGCAGTTCACCGACACCGCGGAGAAGGTCAGCGCCGCCGAGCGGGCTGCCGTGCAGCGGGCGACGTCGCCTCTGAGCGATGCCGGCCTCACCGTCGAGTTCGGCGGGCAGGTCTATCAGCAGGTCAATGTCGGCGTCTCGTGGACAGAAGCGCTGGGCGTGCTGTTCGCCGCCGTGGTGTTGATCGTGACCTTCGGATCGCTGCTGGCCGCCGGGCTGCCGCTGGTGTCTGCGATCATCGCCCTCGCCGTCTCGATGGGTGTCGTGCTGACCACGGCCTCGTTCGTCACCGTCTCGTCGACCACGCCGCTGCTCGCACTCATGATCGGGCTGGCGGTGGGCATCGACTACGCCCTGTTCATCTTGAGCAGGCATCGATCGCAGTTGGCATCCGGGATGGATCCCGCCGAGTCCGCCGCGACGGCCGTCGCCACCGCGGGCAGCAGTGTGATCTTCGCGGGCCTCACGGTGATGATCGCTCTGGTCGGACTCCTGATCGTCGGCATCCCGTTCCTGGGCCTCATGGGCGTTGCGGCGGCCGTCGCCGTTCTGCTCGCGATGCTCGCCGCCACCACCCTGCTGCCCGCGGTGATGGGGCTGCTCGGCCGCCGGTTGACCCCCCGCATCCGGCGTCCGAGCGCGCGGAGGCCGGCTGACCGCTCGACCCGTCCGAGCCTCGGGCAGCGCTGGGTCGCGCTCGTTCTGAAGGCCCCCGTCGTCTTCGTGATCGCGGTGGTCGGGCTGCTCGGCGTGGTCGCGATCCCGGCCGCCAGCCTCGCGCTGGCGCTTCCTGACGGCGGCTCGCAGCCGACCGGCACGACGGCGCGCTCGGCATACGACACGGTCAGTCGGGAGTTCGGCCCGGGCCGCAACGGCCCGCTGATCGTCACCGTCGACATCACTCAGACCACGAAGGTGATGAGCGACCTCACCGCGATCGCCGACCGCATCAAGCAGCTTCCGGGCGTCGACTCGGTGAGCGCCGGCACTCCGAACGCGACCCTCGACACCGCGGTCATCCAGGTGATCCCGACCACCGGGCCGAGCGACCCGAAGACGACGAAGCTGGTCGAGAGCATCCGCGCGCTGGAGCCGGCGATCGCGTCGACGTACGGCACCCCGATCGCGGTCACGGGCGCCACCGCCGTGGCCATCGACGTCTCGTCGCGGCTGAACTCCGCGCTGCTGCCCTTCGGCCTGATCGTGGTCGGACTCTCCGTGCTGCTGCTGACGGTCGTGTTCCGCTCGCTGCTCGTTCCGCTGAAGGCGGCCCTCGGCTATCTGCTGTCCGTGCTCGCCTCGTTCGGCGTGGTCGTCGCGGTGTTCCAGTGGGGCTGGGGCGGCAGCGCGCTCGGCGCGGTCCCCGGTCCGATTCTGAGCTTCATGCCGGTGCTGCTGATGGCCATCCTGTTCGGGCTCGCGATGGACTATGAGGTCTTCCTGGTCTCGGGCATGCGCGAGGCCTATGTGCGCGGCATCGCGAAGCTGCCGACGGGCGCGACGGCTCAGGAGCGCAATGCTGTGGCGAAGAGCGCCATCGTGAGCGGATTCTCGGGAGCGGCCAGGGTCGTCACGGCGGCCGCGCTCATCATGTTCTTCGTGTTCGGCGCCTTCGTGCCCGAGGGCTCCGCGGTGATCAAGGTGATCGCCCTCGGGCTCGCGGTCGGGGTGTTCGTCGACGCCTTCCTGATCCGGATGACGCTGGTCCCGGCCGTCATGGCCCTCGCCGGCCGCTCCGCCTGGTACCTGCCGCGGTGGCTCAACCGCATCCTGCCGAACGTGGACATCGAGGGAGAAGGCCTGCGCCACCACCGCGAGGCCACCGCGTGGGCGCTCGACCGCCAGAGCGCGGGGGAGGCGATCTCGGTCGACCGACTGGTCGTCAGCAGCGGATCGGGTGCAGGCGCCGTCATGGTCGGACCGGTCAGCCTGCGGGTCGAGTCGGGCGCCATCGCGCTCATCGATTCGTCGCGTTCCGGTGCGGATCCGACCGCGCGCCGGCTCATCGCGGCCGCCGTCGGCGGACGACTCGAGCCGCGTTCCGGGCGGGCTCAGGTGGTCGGGCATCCGTTGCCCTCGGATGCTGCACGGGTCTCGCGGTTGGTCGCGATCGCCGACCTCTCGGGCCCGGCCCGCGCGGGCGTCAGCGTGACGCTCGGCGAGCTGCTCGAGGAGCGCCTGCGGCTCACGAGTCCCTGGTATCTCGCGCCGATCTCCCGGCGTCGAGCCCGGATCCGGGCGGGTCGCGTCTCGGGGGCGCTGCAGGGCTTCGAACGGCAGCTGGTGCCGGTCGGCGCCACGACCCGGATCGAGTCGTTGCCGCACCTGGAGCGCGCCGTCGCGCTCGCCGCGGTCGCCATGAGCGAGCGGACCCCGGTCGTGCTGCTCGACGCCCTGGATCCCTTCGCCGACCCGCTCGACGCGCGCGCGTTCCTGCTCGCGCTCGACCGGCTCGCCCCCTCGGGCACCACGGTGGTCGTCGGCGTGCCGGGCCTGCACAGTGTCGCCGAGGGGACGCCCCCTCGCATCCGAGTGCTCGGCATGAGCAGCTCCGATCTCTCTCTCAGCACGGAAGGTGCATCGCAATGAAGAAGCTCCGCATGGCCGGCCTGGTGGCCGTCGTGCTCATCCCTCTCGCGTTCGTCGGGCTCTATGTGGCGTCGATCGGCGATGCGAAGAACGGGCTGGACCGCATCCCGGCCGCCATCGTCAACCAGGACACGGCCATCACGACCACCAACGCCGACGGCGCGACCGACTACGTGCTCGCCGGCCGGCAGTTGGTCACCCAACTCACCGGCTCCCACTCGCCGGGCATGGACTGGACGCTGAGCAACGCCGCCGACGCCAAGAAGGCGCTGGCCGATGGCTCGGTGTACGCGATTCTGACCATTCCGAGCGACTTCTCGAAGTCGGTGCTCTCGTTGAACAGCAGGTCGCCGGTGCAGGCACAGCTCTCGATCAAGACGGATGACGCGCACTCCTATCTGGCCGGGTCGGTGGCGCAATCCCTCGGCGACGGGATGGTCCGCACCTTCGGCACCGCGATCACGAAGCAGTACATCTCGGGCGTCTACGCCAGCCTGGGCACGCTGAGTGCCTCGCTGTCGCAGGCCGCGGATGGAGCGAGTTCCCTGGCATCGGGCGCGAGCCAGACCTCAGCGGGTGCGTCATCACTGGCCTCCGGCCTGGGCAGTTACACGGGCGGCGTCACCTCGCTGAGCTCGGGGCTGTCGCAACTGAGCAGCGGAGCCGGATCGCTCGGTCAGCTCGGCTCGGGCGTCGCCTCGTACACCGGCGGCGTCTCGCAGCTGTCGGCCGCCCTGTCGGCCGCCGTTGCGGCGAACGACACCGCCCAGATCCAGGCCCTCACCGGCCAGCTCGCCGGGCTGGCGAGCCAGGGGAGCACCCTGAGTTCGCAGACCGCGACGGGGATCGCCGGCATCCAGTCGGGGATCGCGCAGAGTGCGGCCGGAGCCAAGAAGCTCGCAGGAGCCGGCCCGTCGCTGGTCGCCGGCGCGAAGGCGCTGGCCGGCGGCGCCGACCAGCTCGCGTCCGGCGCCACGTCGCTGTCGGCCGGGCTGAGCAGTGGAGCGGCTCAGGTTCCCAGCTCGGATTCGGCGTCTGCGAAGAAGTCGGCAGACGTGGCGAGCAACCCGGTCGGCCTCACGGTCTCGACCGCGCACAGCATCTCGCAGCTGGCTCAGGCGGTCGCGACCTTCTTCCTGCCCCTCGGACTGTGGATCGGCGCGCTCGCGGTGTTCCTGGTGATGCGCCCGGTGACGCGTCGCATCCTGGCCTCGACGGCCGCCTCGAGCCGCGTCGTCGGTGCCACGCTGGTTCGGGCGGGGGCGATCACCGCGGCGCAGGCCATCCTGCTCGTGCTGCTGCTGCATACCGCGGTCGGCATCAGCTGGGCGCTCCTGCCTGCGACTCTGGTCTTCACCCTGGTGACGGCCGCGGCGTTCACGGCGTTCCACTACCTGCTCACGATCGGATTGGGCCGGGCGGGGCTGATCATCTCGCTGTTCCTGCTCGCCCTGCAGATCGCCGCGGCAGGCATCGCGCCGCTGCAGGTGCTGACCGCGCCGTTCCAGGTGGTCAGTCCGTTCCTGCCGCTCAGCTGGGCGGTCAACGGGATGCAGCAGATCGTCACCGGCGGCAGTGCCGCCTCGGCGATCGGCTCGGCGGTCGCGCTCCTCGCCTTCGGGCTCGGGTGCGTCGCGGTGGCGAATCTCGCGATCCGGCGCACGCGGCGGGCGCGGGCGCTGGGCCTCGTGCCCGCAGTCGCGTAAGCGACTGCGCATCGCTGTGTCGTGCGGGGTGAGCGCGCTTGAGTGGCGCTACTCCGCGGCTTCCTTCGCCGAGCGCAGGTTGCGGCGAGCCGCCTTCTTCTGCTGACGGACCTTCGGGCCGCCGACGGCGAGAGGCTCGCGCTCTTCATGCTCCTGGCCGAGGTAGAGCTTCGCGAACGCGACGGTCTCTTTCAGCATCCGGAGCTTGACCTTCTCGTCGCGGATCTTGTGCAGCGTGACCTCGGCGACGACGTTGCCAGACCAGTGGTTGTCGGCGAGCCAGGTGAGCGTCTCGGCCACCGGCTGATTGCCGTAGCCGGGCACCAGGTGCTCGTCGAACATGTTGCCCTCGTCGACCGAGCGGGTTCCGTCGCAGAGGTGGATGTGACGCAGCCGGTCGCCCATGGCCATCGCGTATTCGAGACTGTCGCGGCCGGTGAGCGAGGCGTGCGAGAAGTCGAGGGTCATCGCGTCCGGATTCATGTCCAGCGGGTCGGGGCTCGGCGCGTACGCCTTGAGCTGCTTGCCGCCGACCTTCCACGGGAACATGTTCTCGACGCAGATCTCGATGCCGGTCTCGGCCTGCGTCTCGGCGACGATGCGCACGAAGTTCTCGGCATAGCCGGACTGCCAGCGGAAGGGCGGGTGCACGACGACACTCCCCGCCCCGACGGCTGCGGCCAGTTCTGCCGAGCGCCGCAGCTTGACAGCGGGGTCGCGGCCCCACACGAAGGTGGTGAGGAAGAGCGTCGGCGCGTGGATCGAGATGATCGGCAGGCTGTACTTCTCGCTCAACTCGAGCAGCGCGGTCGGGTCTTGGGTCACCGGGTCGTTGGTGACCATGATCTCCATCGCGTCGAAGCCGGCGAGTCGGGCCATGCGGAACGCCTTGTCGACCGAAGCGGGGAAGACGCAGGTCGTGCTCATGCCGATCGAGATCATTTGAACCAAATCTAACGTGCGGACGTGTCGGGCGTATGACAGTCTCAGGAACTCCTGAGATCGGTCTACCCCCAGTTCGGAGCCAGTGGGCTGAGAGCTTGCACATCGAGATGCCCTTCAGCGCCGGCTGATAGCTTGGAGCGATGAGCGATGAGCGATTCGATTTCGTCGTCGCCTCGAACCGCCTCCCCGTCGACTACGTGGTCGACGACGATGGGGCGCCGGGCTGGCGACCGTCGCCTGGCGGACTCGTCACCGCCCTCGAACCCGTGATGCGGGATGCCGGCGGCGCCTGGGTCGGCTGGGGCGGTCACGCCGATCTCGAGGTGGAACCGTTCGACTCTGAGGGCATCCGGATCGTGCCGATCAAGCTCAGTGCCGACGATCTCGAGAACTTCTACGAGGGGTTCAGCAACGACACCCTGTGGCCGCTCTATCACGATGTGATCGCGCCGCCGGGATTCCACCGGGTCTGGTGGGACAGCTACGTCAGCGTCAACCAGCGCTTCGCCAACGCGATCGCCTCGGTCTCGGCGAAGGGGGCGACCGTCTGGGTTCACGACTACCAGCTCCAGTTGGTGCCCAGGATGCTGCGGCAGGCGCGACCCGACGTCACGATCGGATTCTTCAACCACATCCCTTTCCCGGCATATGGCATCTTCTCGCAGCTGCCGTGGCGCACTCAGGTCATCGAGGGACTGCTCGGAGCCGACGTGATCGGCTTTCAGCGGGTGTCGGACGCCGGCAACTTCTCGCGCGCGGTGCGCCGCCTGCTCGGATACTTGACCAAGAGCCCGGTGATCGAGGTTCCCGCCCGCGGCAGCCATCCGGCCAGGCGGGTCGTCGCCCGTCCCTTTCCGATCTCGATCGATGCCGAGGGCTTCGAGCAGCTCGCGCGCAGCCCCGATGTGCAGGCGAGGGCGCGGCAGATCCGTGAAGACCTCGGCAATCCGGCGACCATCATGCTCGGCGTCGACCGGTTGGACTACACCAAGGGCATCGGCCACCGGCTGAAGGCGTTCGGAGAACTGCTCGAAGAGGGCCGCCTCAAGGTCGAGGACGTCACCCTGGTGCAGGTGGCCAGCCCCAGCCGCGAACGCGTCGAGACCTACCGGCAACTGCGCGACGAGATCGAGTTGACGGTCGGCAGGATCAACGGCGATTACGGGACGATCAGCCACCAGGCCGTGAGCTACCTGCATCACGCGTTCCCTCGCGAAGAGATGGCCGCCCTCTATCTGGCCGCCGATGTCATGCTGATCACCGCGCTGCGCGACGGCATGAACCTGGTCGCCAAGGAGTACGTCGCTGCCCGCTTCGACGACGACGGCGTGCTCGTGCTGAGCGAGTTCACCGGCGCCTCCGACGAGCTGCGCACAGCGCTGCGCATCAACCCGCACGACATCGACGGCGTGAAGGATGCGATCATCCGCGCCATCGAGATGCCCCAGCCCGAGCGCCGCAAGCGGATGCGGGCGATGCGGAAGAAGGTGCGCGACAACGACGTCGCCCACTGGTCTGAGTCCTTTCTGCGCACCCTCGCAGAGGCCCGTCGCGGTTCCCGCGAGTTCGGCGACACCGAGGCACTCGGCGAGCTCGAATGGACGGTGGAGCGGGCGCCACGCGCCCGGCAGTGACCATGCCGCATCCTCTTTCATCGCCGCTGACCGGCGCACTCCGAGAGCTCGCGCGGGTCAGGCGCCTGCTGGTCGCCCTCGATTTCGACGGAACGCTCGCGCCCGAGGTCGACTCCCCGGATGCCGCACGCGCCATCCCCGAAGCGCGCGACGCCGTGCTGCGGCTTCTCGCCCTGCCGAACACCCGGGTCGCCCTGGTGAGCGGGCGATCCCTCGCCAGCCTCATCGAGGTCGCCGATCTGCCGGACACCACGCTGCTCGTGGGCTCGCACGGCATCGAGATCCGGCTCGACGATCCCGCCGAGCGGGTCAGCCTCGACACGGCGGAGCTGGAGCAGGTCGAGGTGCTGCACGAGGTGCTCGGCGAGGTCGCCGATTCGATCGATCACGTCTGGCTCGAGACGAAGCCCGCCGGCTTCGCCCTGCACACCCGGCTAGCCACCGAGCACGATTCACGCGTCGCGCACCTGGTCGCGCTCAGCGAGGCCCAGGCCGAGGTCGACAGCCTGACCGTGCGGCAGGGCAAGAACGTTGTGGAGTTCTCGGTCCGCTCGACGACCAAGGGCGAGGCGCTCGAGCACCTGCGCCGGTACACCGCGGCCGACGCGGTGTTCTATGCGGGCGACGACGTGACCGACGAGGATGCCTTCGCGGCCCTCATGCCAGACGATCTGGGGGTCAAGAGCGGACCGGGGCCGACCGAGGCGGCGTTCCGAGTCGCCGGGCCCGACGAGATCGCGCTCGTGCTCTCGACCCTCGCGACCTTCCGCGAGGGCGACGTTCACGAGCAATAGGAGTCCGGATTATCGGCTCTCCTAGTGCCGTCGGTGCGGCAGGCGGCGTCGCACGGGGCGAGCACCGTGCGGGCCGAACCCACGACGCGGTGGGTTTGTCCACGATTGGTGGATGAAGGCGCGTGTGCGTGGAAGGAACCCGGGTCGGCACGCGCGATAGTCGGACGTCCGAGCACCGTCTGCGGCCACAACGGGGCCGCAGTACCCTCGACACATGCCGGATTCAGCCCCGAAGATCGATCACAAGCCCCGGTCCCGCACGGTCACCGATGGCATCGAGGCCACCACCTCGCGCGGGATGCTGCGCGCGGTCGGCATGGGCGACGCCGACTGGGACAAGGCGCAGATCGGCATCGCGAGCTCGTGGAACGAGATCACGCCGTGCAACCTCAGCCTCGCGCGGCTCGCGCAGGCCGCCAAGGAGGGCGTGCACGCCGGCGGCGGCTATCCCCTGCAGTTCGGCACCGTGAGCGTCAGCGACGGCATCTCGATGGGCCACGAGGGCATGCACTTCTCGCTGGTCAGCCGCGAGGTCATCGCCGACTCCGTCGAGGTCGTGATGCAGGCGGAGCGGCTCGACGGCTCGGTGCTGCTCGCGGGGTGCGACAAGTCGATCCCCGGGATGCTGATGGCGGCGGCCCGGCTCGATCTGGCATCCGTGTTCCTCTACGCAGGCTCGATCGCGCCCGGGTGGGTGCGGCTCAGCGACGGCACCGAGAAGGACATCACGATCATCGACTCGTTCGAGGCGGTCGGCGGCGTGCTGGCAGGCACCATGAGCGTCGAGGATGCGCACCGCATCGAGTGCGCGTTCGCGCCGGGCGAGGGAGCGTGCGGCGGCATGTACACCGCCAACACGATGGCCAGCGTGGCCGAGGCGCTCGGGATGTCGCTCCCGGGGAGCGCGAGCCCTGCCGCGGCCGATGCGCGCCGCGACTACTACGCGCACCGCTCGGGCGAGGCGGTCGTCAATCTGCTGAATCTCGGGATCACCAGCCGCGACATCCTGACCAAGAAGGCCTTCGAGAACGCCATCGCGGTCGGCATGGCGCTCGGCGGCTCGACCAACATCGTGCTGCACCTGCTGGCGATCGCCAACGAGGCGGGGGTCGAACTGACGCTCGATGACTTCAACCGGATCGGCAGCAAGGTGCCGCACGTCGGCGACCTCAAGCCCTTCGGCAGGTACGTGATGAACGACGTCGACCGGCGCGGCGGCCTGCCCGTGCTGATGAAGGCGCTGCTAGATGCCGGACTCATGCACGGCGATTGCCTCACCGTCACCGGCAAGACGATGGCCGAGAACCTGGCAGAGCTCGACATCCCTCCGTTGGACGGCGAGGTGCTGCGCACCCTCGACAACCCGATCCACGCGACAGGCGGGCTCACCATCCTGAAGGGCTCGCTGGCGCCAGATGGAGCGGTCGTCAAGACGGCCGGTTTCGACGCCGCGACCTTCGAGGGCCCGGCCCGGGTCTTCGAGCGCGAGCGGGCCGCGATGGACGCGCTGGCCGCCGGCGAGATCAAGCACGGCGACGTCGTCGTGATCCGCTGGGAGGGACCGAAGGGCGGCCCCGGCATGCGCGAGATGCTCGCCATCACGGCCGCCATCAAGGGCGCAGGGCTCGGCAAGGATGTATTACTCTTGACCGACGGCAGATTCTCAGGCGGCACAACCGGCCTGTGCATCGGCCACATCGCTCCCGAGGCGACGGACGCAGGTCCGATCGCCTTCGTGCACGATGGTGATCTGATACGGG
>Ga0068855_100002952_pt1 | contig 20787 bp, 19 predicted proteins | sample KBSCornC52_FD_66592 | JGI IMG/M metagenome (GOLD analysis project Ga0068855, IMG submission 66592) | Corn rhizosphere microbial communities from Kellogg Biological Station, Michigan, USA - KBS Corn C5-2 | ecosystem: Host-associated > Plants > Roots > Rhizosphere > Soil ...
TTCGTGTCCATGGGCAGCGACGCCGACGCACAGAAAGCGATTTCGGAGCTCGACGGAACCGACCTCGAAGGTCGTCCGCTGCGCGTCAGCATTGCGGAGGAACGTAAGCCCCGCGCCGGTGGTGGTGGCGGTGGTGGCGGCGGTGGTTATGGTGGTGGCGGCGGCGGCGGCGGCGGTGGCCGTGGCGGCCGCGGTGGTGGCGGCGGTGGTGATCGCCGCGACCGCTGGTGATCTGACCCCCAAAGCCTGCGCGACGCGCGTCTTTGCGCGTCGCGCTTGGCCCCCTCCTCGTGGCTGAGTTTGGGCCAACCTCCGTTTTCACTAGCCACTGAAAGCTCGTTGCATGCCAGGACCTCAGAGCGCCAAGAAACGTCAACGAGAAGCAGCTCGCCAGGGCTATGCACGTGACAAAGCCGCCAAGCGCGAGGAGCGAAAGGCGACCAAGGTTCCGCGTGCCCCCGGTGCGGATGGCGAAGATCCCGACCTTGCGGGAATCGTCGCGGGCCCGCAGCCCAAGCCCGAAGGCGAAGAAGAGTGGTGAGCGTTCGCGCTCCCCAAACTCCGCTCGCCCTTTCGGTGCCGCCGCTTTAGGCGGCTGACAATTCAGCGTGCAAAACGCCGCGCTCGCAGTCTTTTAGCGGCCCGCTGGGCGCTCGACTCGACCGCGGCTCTGCCGCTGCCTCAGAGCGAATCGGTCGCTCGCCACAAATACCAGCTCGCGATGCTGCGATAAGGTCTCCACCGCTGCGCGCGCACTTCGAGCTCCGCTTTGCTCGGCAACTCCTTCGTTTTGAAGGCGATCGAAAAGCCCTTGCGCACGCCAAAGTCGTCACTGGGCAGCACGTCCGGCCGACCGAGGCGGAAGATGAGCAACATCTCGACCGTCCAGCGGCCGACGCCGCGCACCTCGCTCAAGCGCTCGACGATGGCGTCGTCATCGAGTTTTTGAATCTGGGCGAGCGTCGGCAGCGAACCGTCTTCGGTCCTCCGCGCCAGATCCTTCAGCGCGAGATATTTGGCGTTGGAGAGCCCGGCGCCGCGCAGATCCGCTTCGCCCGCGCCGAGGATCTGCGCGGCGGTCAGGGGGCCGCGCGCGCGCGGAAAGAGCGCGCGCACGCGCGCGAAGATGGTCGCCGCAGCTCTGCCGTTCAGCTGTTGGTACACGATCGACTCGGCCAAGGCGGCGAAGACACTGGGCGTGGTCCGGAGCTGCAATCGGCACGGCCCGATGCGCGCGATCAGCGCTTTCAACTTGGCGTCGGCCGCGGACAACTTGGTCACGGCTTCGGCCGCGTCGAAGCCGAGCACGCCATCGCCGTCGAACAGGCTGCGCTCGGCCTGCTCGATGCGGAGCATGCGCAGTTTGGTCGAGGTGCCGCCTGCCGCAGAGAACCCGCCCACCTTGCCACCCGCGGCGAGCACGCGGTGACAGGGCACGACGATCGCGAACGGATTTTTGCCCAGCGCTTGCCCGACCGCGCGCGCCGCGCCCGGCGAGCCGACCCGCGCCGCAACCTCGCCGTAGGAGAGCGTGGCTCCGCTCGGGATGGTGCGCGCAAGCTGGTAGACGCGCTCGTGAAACGGCGGGACGCCGCTCATATCGAGCTCGATGCTCGTCAGATCTGCCGGCTCGCCACGCAGCAGCGCGATGATGCGATCGATGGCGCGTTCCACGGCCGGCGGCGGCGGCGACTCTTGCGCGTCGGGGAAGCGACGGCGTAGGCGCGCGCGGGTCTCGCTCGGGCTCGCTTCGGGCAGTTGCACGCAGCGCAGCCCGCGTGCGCCCCAGACGATGCCGCAGCGTCCGATCGCCGTATCGAAGAGAGCCCAACGAGGTTCTGTCATGGTCGCGACGCGAAGGTAGCAAGCCGAAAACGAGCACGACTTGGAGGATCTTGCGAAAGCCGAACAATCGCCGGCAAATGGCGTGGTTCGTCGAGCGTTGAAACCTAAATGACACACGCCGGGTCGGGTTGCCATCCGAGGCTGTCACCCGACCGGCGTTCGGGCTTGACCGCGACGCTAGAAAGGTTTCTACGGGCTTCGTGAGTCACATTCATTTTATCGGTGGTGAGAAGGGCGGCGTTGGAAAGAGCGTGGTTGCGCGCCTACTCGCGCAATGGTTCATCGATCGCTCGATCCCGTTCGCGGCGGTCGACGGCGATTTGTCGCACGGTGCGCTCGTGCGCTCGTACGCGGAATTCACTCAAGCCGTCGATCTGAGCGATCCGAGCAGCGCGGATCAGATCATCGATCGCGCGCTGGGCGCGGATCGCCGCGTGCTCATCGACTTACCGGCGCAGAGCTCGCGCGCGTTGTGGGCCTGGTTCTCGGGCGCGAACGTGCTCGCGTTTGCCAAAGAAATGGGCGTGAGCTTGAGCTTTTGGCACGTGAGTGACGGCGGCTTCGCCTCGGTCGGGGAAATCGAGAAGGCGCTCGACCTGTTCGGCGATCAGTTACAGCACAAGGTCGTGAAAAACCTCGGTCGGTCCAAGGATTTTTCGCAGTTCGAGCAGTCGAACGCGAAGCGGCGCCTGGAACAGCTGGGCGGACGAACGCTCGAGCTGCCCGAGCTCGACGCTTCGGCGATGTACAAGGTCGATCGCTTGGGCTCGAGCTTTTGGGCCGCGGTTCACAGCACCGAGAGCGAGGGGCTGAAGCCGCTCGAGCGGCAGCGCGTGCGGCTTTGGCTCGAGCGTTGCTACAGCGGGCTCGAAGCCTTGCAAGACGTGATCTGAGCCGTCAAAAGTCGGACGCCAACCAGCGCCGTAGCCCGCCCAGCACGAACTCTGCTTGCTCGGCGGAGAGCCCGACGAAAAGCGGGAAGATCTGCCGATCCTTCAGCCGAACCACGATCGCTCGTTGATTCAGGCGCGTGAGACCCGCGCGCCCGACGTCGATCTGTGCCACCGCGGCGCGCGACCAGCTGAGCGGGCGACCGAGCCACTGGCCCGATTCGAGCTCGAGCTCGGATTCGCGCACCACCACCGAGGTTTGCCGCTGGCCGCCGCGTAGCCAACGCAGAAATGGCAGCCCGAACAGCCAGAACACCAGATAGACGTGGTGCTGCCAGGAGACGACCACGAGCGCGAGCGTGAGCGCCGTGAGGGCAAGGCGCGGTAGCGCCACGAGCAGCTGCGCGCTCGCCGGTACCTGCACCAGGATGCGCACGATGGCTCCGGGTGGATGCTCGAGCCGTACGCCAGTGGGCGGAGTGGGCTCGTCGATCTCGGCGTCTAGGGTGCTCAAGCGGGCTCGTTGTACCAGCCGAGGCGCGCGTTGCCAGCCGCGGTTTGACGCCTAACGTCCGGTAAGTTATTTCTTACCGTTAGGTATGACTAACGCGTCGCTCGGCTTCTCCGCGCTTGCCGATCCCACGCGCTTGCAGATCTTCGAGCGTTTGGCGAAAAAGCCGAGCTCGGTCGGCAAGCTGGCGGAGCGCATGGCCGTCACGCGGCCAGCGGTGTCCCAGCACCTGAAAATTCTGAAGGGCGCTGGGCTCGTCTCGGTCAGTCAGGAAGGGACGCGACGCATCTATCGCATCGACCAGCGCGGCGTGGAGAGCATGCGAAAGTTTCTCGATCGATTTTGGGACCAGGCGCTCTTGGCATTCAAAGAAGCCGCCGAGGAGCACGAAGCATGAGTTACGTGGAGCCGGTCAGAAAGCAGATCGTCGTCAAGGCCACGCAGGAGCGCGCGTTTCGCGTGTTCACCGCCGGCATCGATCGCTGGTGGCCGCGCGAGCATCACATCGGCACTTCGCCGCTCGAGCGCGCCGTCCTGGAAGAACGTCCGGGGGGCCGCTGGTACTCGGTGAGCGAGGATGGCTCCGAGTGCGACGTGGGCAAAGTGCTGAGCTGGGAGCCCCCGCGCCGCCTGCTCTTGGCCTGGCAGCTCACGGCCGATTGGAAGTACGATCCGGCCTTCGTGACCGAGGTCGAGGTGACGTTCACCGCGCAGGGCCCGAACGAGACGCGCGTCGAGCTCGAGCACCGCGATCTCGAGCGCTACGGCGAGCGCGCTCAGGCGCTGCGCAAGGCGCTCGACTCGGCCGGCGGTTGGCCCAAGATCGTCGAGAACTTCGGCGCGATCGCGGAAGCGCGCGAAGCAGAGGCCAACGGCCCGGCGGGCCCTAACGCGGGCTGAAGCTCACGTCGTCGATCCAAAAGTCGAACGGCGTCTGCTCGGGTCGGACGCCAAAATCAATGGCGTCGATCGAATGCGGATCGAAGTTGAGCGGTGTGCCGTAGCCCATCTGCTTCAGCTCGTTCCAGCGCACGACGACGTGCGTGAAATCTCGGGTCAGCTTGATGGTCTTGAAATGGCCGTCGTAGCAGTCGTGTGCGCAGCCGCCGCCGAACTCTTCGGCCATCACTTGATTCATTTTGACCATCAGGCGCAGCTCACCGCGGCCGCGCGCCCAAAATTCCAGCCCGCCATACGCGCTCGCGTCGTAGCAATGGCGTGGGTTCAGCTCGAGGCTCAGGACCGCGCCCCATTTCGTGAATCTGCTGCCAAAGTTGTGCAGCGCAAAATGACTCGCGCCGCGCCCGCCCGGAATGCGCGCGGCCGTCAGCAACACCCCCGCCTTCGGTGTTTGCGTGCCCGTACCGTCGTTGAAGGTGATCCATTGCCCGGCGCGGTTATCGACCATGGGCGCGTGGGCGTCGCCGTCTTCGAAGTCGTCAATCAGCGGGATTTGGCCGCTCCCGGCAACCGCTGGCGCGCAGGGCGCGAAGGGACTGGCGCCGCTCGCGCTCGGCGGGGGCGAAGGCGCACGTGCACTCGGCGCGGCGCTCGTGCGCGGCTCTGCGGCCAACGTCACCGTCGGCTCGGGAACTCGGCGCTGCACGAGCGCTAGCGCGGCCGCGACCGCCAATACCAGGCCGGCGACCGCCGCGCCTCGCTCGAACGTCCGCCGCCGCTGCGCTGCTGCCTCGGCCAAAACGCGCGCCGTCACGGCCGCGCGCGCGCGCGCACCCGGGCTATCTTCGGCGGCCGATTTCAGGATCGTTTTTTCGCTTTCATTGCCGCTCGCGCCGAGCGGTTCGAGCTCCAAATTCGAATCGCGGGTCATGGTCGCGCCTTGCGGAAGGTGTCCCGCGCCTCACGGCGACGAAGACTGGCTTGAAAATGTTCGCGCGCCGCGCGCAGCCGCGAGCTGATGGTGCCGACCGGCACGCCCAGCGTGTTTGCGATTTCGGGCACGGTCAGCTCTTCGAGCTCGAATAGAATGAACGCCGCGCGCTGATCCAGATCCATACCGTCCAAGATCTGTTGTAGTTCCCGGCGAGCGAACGACATCTCCGTCAGCCGCTCGGGCCCGGGTTCTGAACGCTCCTGCTCGTCGAGGCCGAGCAGCGGCTCTTCGCGGCGGCGCTTCACGCTGCGGCGGCGTGTCGAGGCGACCCGCACCGCCGTCGCGAACAGGAATTGACGTTCGCTACCCGCGGCAATTTGCGAAAGCTTCCGGCTTGCGACCAAGAATACCTCTTGGGTGCCGTCGTCCGCGTCCGCGTCGAGCAGCCCGAGCCGGCGCAGACTGCGCCAAACGAAGTCGAAATGCGCGTCCATCAGCCGCCGCAGCGCGGCATGGCTGGCCAAAGCTTCGGCTGAGTCGGATTTGTGCGCCGGCAACGCGAACGGCTCCCCAAACTGGACAGGAAGAACGGTGAAGTCCGGCACGCTCTTACCATGGCCGGATCCGCCCGCGGCGATCGGAATTTATCTGCCGTCCCGCTGTGAGCCGATTTTCAAATCGGGTTTGGCGCGGCCGGCCATTGTCGGTGCGAATGGGCAAACATCATCCCTTCCCGAAACTGCTCCCCTTGTTGTTGGCTTCGCTGCCAATCGTGGCTCCGCTCGCTTGTGGCAATACCAGCGACGCGCCCGCGGGGGGCGCCGGCTTTCCCAGCGGCATTTTTGGCGGCTCCGCGGGCGTCGCGCAGCCTGCAGTGGCCGGTACATCCGCGCTCGGGAGCGCGGGCGTCGGTTCGCCGCCGGCCGATGTGTGCCTGAATGTTCCGCGCGGCACGCGCGCGCTGATCGACGACTTCGAAGACGGCGATTCGGTCGCCGTGTCGGAGCCCGATCGCGAGGCATACTGGTTTACAGTCAAGGACCCGAGCCCGGGGACCATCGATCCGGACACCAACTTCTTGCCCGTGCCCGGTGGCGCGCACGCCTCGGCGCGCGCCGCACACATCAAGGCTTCTGGATTTACGGTATGGGGCGCCGGGTTCGCGGCAAACATCAGTCATTTGGCTGGCGGAATCCGCTGCCCATACAACGCGACTCAGTTCTCGGGGCTGCGCTTCTTCGCTCGTGGGTCGGGCGAGATACGAGCCGAGCTCTTCATCCCGGAGGTCGTCGACCGACAATTCGGCGGCAAATGCGACCCGAGCGCGGGCGACGTTTGTTACGATACGCACGGCGTGTCGATCCCGCTCAGCTCGGAGTGGAAGGCCTATTCACTTCCTTGGAGCGCTTTCGAGCAGCGCAACTTCGGCGTCCAAGTGGCGTTTCGGCCCGAAGCGATCATGACGCTTCAGTTTTCGTTCGAGGTTTCAGGGCTGCCGGTCGACGTTTGGTTCGACGATGTGAGCTTCGAGGACGGTTCGCCCGTCCCGCCGCTTGGCACGAACGGCGAAGGTGGCGCACCGGGCGCCGGCGGTGCGCCCGGCGCAGGCGGTGTAGGCGGTGCAGGCGCGGAAAATGGCGGCGCGCCGTCGACGGGCGGACAGGAGGGAACGTGAAGCGAAGGAGCCGTTGGGCGTGGCTCGTGCCACTCGCGGGGGCTCTGGCCTGCTCAGCGCCGAGCACCGCCGCCAAAAAGAGCAGCACGAGCGAAGCGCTTGTCCCCGCCGTGCGACGGCTGAGCGCTCCGGAGTTGGATGCGGCCGCTGCGCCCGTCTTGGGTCGACCGCTCCAGCTGTCTGCCAAATTGCCGCCCGACACTCGGCAATTCGATTTCTCACGCAACGTGGCCCAAACGGTCGACTCATTGACGTTGCGCACGCTATACGACGCGGTCGAAAACGAGAGCGCCACGCTCGATCTCGGCGTAGCACCTTTTCCGGCCTGCGCGGCTCACGCCAACGCGACAGACCAAGCGTGCGCAGCGAGCACCGTGTCCGTCCTCGCGCGCCAGGCGTTTCGACGCACCCCGACTCGCGCGGAGCTCGACTCACTGGGCGCGCTGTTTGCGGTCGGCGCTGACGGCGCTGACTTCAAGAGCGGCGCCGCGTTGGTCGTGCGCGCGCTGCTCGGCTCGGCGAAATTCCTGTACACGACTGCGCTCGGCGACGGCACTGCCAGTGCCGGCCCGCTCACGCTGAGCGACGACGAGCTCGCATCCGAGCTCGCGCTGCTCGTGAGTGGCCAGCCTCCGGCTGACGATTTGCTGGCCGCAGCCGCCGCGGGCGAGCTGCGCCTGGGCGCGAACCGCGAAGCCTGGGCGATCCGTCTGTTGCAGCAAGCCGATTCGCGCTTTCTGTATCGCCGCTTCGTCGAAGAGTGGTTTGGCATCGTGCGCCTCGACGGGCTCGCGAAATCGAGCGCGGTGGTCAGTGATTTTCCGGTCCTGCGCCAAGCCATGTTCGACGAGACGAGCGCCTTCATCGACGACGTGATGGTGACCGAGCAGGGCTCGCTGAGCGCGCTACTCGCGGGAGGCTACAGCATCGTGCCCGCGCCGCTGGCGAGCTTTTACGGCATTCAGCCGAGCGCACCCGGCACCCGAGTCGCGCTCGCTCAGCTCGGCCGTGTGGGCATCCTGCAGCAAGGCGCGTTTCTCGCCACGTTCGCGCACGAAACCGAGAGCGCGCCGGTGCAGCGCGGCAAGGCCGTGCTCGAGCGTTTGCTGTGCGCTTCCTTGCCCAAACCGACGGATCTCAAGATCGACATCGTGTTTCCGCCGCCGGATGTGCACGCGACCACGCGCGAGCGGTACAAGAACCACGCGACCGACCCGATGTGCAGCGGCTGCCACGACTACTTGGACGGGGTGGGTTTCACGTTCGAGAACTTCGACGCAGTCGGCCGCGCGCGCGCCACTGAATCCGGACAGCCCGTCGACACTTCGGGTCACATTGCGCTCGCGGGCAAGACCGTGAACTTGAACGATAGCCTCGACTTATCGCGCGCCCTCGCCGAGTCCGAAGAGGTGCGTCAATGTGCTGCGCGCCAGGTGGTGCGCTTCGCCGCCGGGCAGAGCGCGCTCGGCGTGGAGTTCGCTTTCGCTGACTCGGTAGCGCGCTTGCCGCTCGAGCGGCGCGGTTCGGTGCTCGGCCTATTTTTGGAATTCGTGAAAAGCGACTGGTTTGCGACGAGGAGCTCGCCATGACGTCCCGTTCGTTGAAAAAAGGCATCTCACGGCGCGCGGCGCTGACCGCGCTCGGCGCGGGTGCAGCGCTTTCGCTCGGCCTGCCGCGCGAACGCAGCTTGCGCGCGCAAACGGTCGCAAAGCGGGCAAAGTACTTCATCGGTGTGTACATGCCGCACGGCATGGTGCGCGAGCTGTGGGTGCCGGGGCAAGGCTTCGACATCGGTTACGAGGGCAGCGTGCTCGCGCCCTTCGACGATCCGAAGACTTACGGACAAAGCTTCAAGTCGCAGATCGTCGCGCTGCAAGGCCTCGATCACACCGCGGGCATTCTGGCCGCGACCACGGGCCACGACGCCTCGCGCGTGATCCTCACCGGCAGCGGGACGAACGGAACCAACGCCTCGATCGATCAGTTCCTGGCGCTCGAGCAGGGGCTCGGACAATCGACTCCGCTCGCCAGCCTCGTGCTCGGCGTGGGCAATGCGGATCCCGCGCTCGGTTGGTGCATCTCGTACGCCAAAGGGGGTACGGCGTTGCCGAAGCTGGTGAGCCCGACGGACACGTTCACCCAGGCATTTTCGCAATGGATCGTCGGGTCCGACCCGGCGGCTCAAGCGCGCGCGGAGCGCGAGCGCCGCCTCGGAAAGAGCTTGCTCGACTATTGGACCAAGGATCTGGCTGAGCTTGCAGCGCGCGCTCCGCAAGCAGAGAAGGACAAGCTCGACCAGCACGCAACCGCGCTGCGTGAGCTCGAAAAGCGCATCTCGGGTCACACCGTCGAGTGCAGCGTGCCGGCCGTGCCCGACGCCAGCAGCTTTCCGGCGACGTTTTCCTATCGTGGCGGCGAGCCGTACTTCGACACGATCAGCAATTTGCAGATCGATCTGATGGTGCAAGCGCTCGCCTGCGACGTGACGCGTTTCAGCACGCTGTTTCTCGCCGATCTGAGCCGCACGCACCTCGACCCGGCGTTGCCCGAAGACGTGCACACCGACGTCGCTCATCGCTACGCTGCTTCCGACGCGAGCGGCAGCGGCGGCAATCCGGCGTCCTGGCAGCTGCTCGCGCGGCAGCACCGCTACGCGTATGGAAAAATCGCGCGCATCTTGCAGCGTTTGGCAGAGTCCTCTCTGCTCGACCAAACCGTGCTCGTGGCCATGAGCGACATGGGCGATCCGGCCAAGCACAGCTCACGCCAAATTCCTGCACTGCTCGCGGGAGGGTGGGGCGGCGCGCTGCGCGGCGGACAGCACATCGATCTGGGCGCGGCCGGCACGCCGAGCAATCGCTTGCTGGTCTCGATTCAGCAGGCTTTCGGCGTGGACAGCGACAGCTACGGGCAATCCGCCGATCCAACCATCCTGAGCGGCAGCCTCAGCTTGGGCTGAGCGCCGGCGATTCGGCAAGCCCTGGACAAGGCGCGCCGGCGACTTAAATCGTCACTCTGCCGAATCTCGTCCGAACTTCCGTGATTGCCGAAGATCCGCTGTTGCGAAGCGGGCTCGTGTCTCTCTTGGCCTCGGACCCCGGTTTTTCGGTAGTCAGTGAGGGCACAAGCCTCAGTGACGCGCGTCCGTCGCAGTCGGCTGCCGAGCTCATCTTGTGGGACACGGGCCCACGCGCGCCGCTCGCAGAAGGCGGGCTCTCCGCCGACCGCGCGCCCACGCTCGCGCTCGTGCGCGACGAGGAGGCGGCGTTCGAGCTCTTGCGGGCCGGCGCGCTCGGCGTGCTCTTTCGCAACGTGGACGGCGAGCGCTTGCTCGCCGCGCTGCGCGCACTTGCAAACGGCGTCGCTGTGGTCGAGCCCGCGTTTGCGCGCGCGCTCGTGGCAAGCCGTGCGAGCACCGTGGACGCGCTGGTATTGACGCCGCGCGAGACCGAGGTGCTCGCGCTCTTGGCCGAAGGTTTGTCCAACAAGCTCATCGCTGATCGACTGAAAATCAGCGAGCATACTGCCAAGTTCCACGTCAACGCCCTGTTCGCCAAGCTCGGCGCGGAGACGCGCACGGAGGCGGTCGTGCTCGCGGTCAGACGCGGGCTCCTGATGTTGTGATCGCAGATCAGCGCGAGGATCAAGCAGCCGCGGAGTATGACTGCCGCCCGACACAAGCGTCTCGAGTCGCGCAGAAGGGATTGGGGGATGCCCCCACCCCATCCGTCCTCGCGCTCCGCGCTGCGGGCGGTGGCCTCCCCCAAATCGCCCGCTCCGCGGGCTCAGGGGGAGGATGTCGTCCGATGGAAACACGTGTCCCGCCTTCGGGGCAGGGGAGGGCAGGAGAGGGCAGGGGCAGGGGCACGGGCACGGGCACGGGCACGGGCACGGGCACAGGCCTAGTCGATCAGCTAGGTCGAGCCCCCCCCGATCGGGCGATGGTCGAGCGTGCGAATGGTTTCTAAGTTCGATGCATGACGAACCCTGCACAAGATTTCTCCAATGCGCTCGCAGACGCTGTCGAGCGCGTCAGTCCCAGCGTTGTGCGCGTCGAAACTGGGCGTCGCCGCCCGACCACGGGAACGGCCTGGTCGAGTGACGGCTTGGTCGTGACCACCGCGCATTGTCTCGAGCGCGAAGAAGGCCTCGAGGTTCACCTGGAATCCGGCGAGGTGCGGCCCGCCACCCTGGTCGGCGCCGATTTGGCGAGCGATCTCGCGTTGCTCCGCACGGAGGGCGCGCTCAGCACGCCCGAGCGCGCGCCGGCAGACTCATTCCGGCGCGGCAACCTGGTCCTGGCCTTGAGCCGACCCGGGCGCACCGTGCGCTCGAGCTTGGGCGTGATCAATGCTTTGGCCGACGAGTGGCGCGCGCCTGGAGGCGGCAAAATCGAGCGCTACATTCAGAGCGACATCGGCATCGAGTCCGGCTTTTCGGGTGGCCCGCTGATCGACGCTTCGGGTCGTTGGATTGGGCTGAACAGCGCGGGGCTGCTCCGTTCCACGCCGCTCGCACTCCCGCTTTCGACGATCGAGCGCGTGGTGAGCGCGCTCTTGACGCACGGCCGGATCCAGCGCGGCTATTTGGGCGTGAGCTCGACTCCGGCGCGTTTGCCCGCGAGCGCGGCAGACAGCGTCGGCCAACGAGTGGGGCTGATCGTGACCGCGCTACAGCCTGGCGGTCCGGCGGAGCAAGCGGGCTTTTTGCTCGGTGACGTGCTGCTTCGCTTGGACGGGCGGGAGCTCGAAAGCATCGCTGATTTGCAGGCTGCGTTGGAAGAATGCGCTGGCCGCACAGTGCCCGTGAAGTTGCTACGCGCCGGCGTCGCAGCGGACTCTACCGTTACTCCGAGTGCGAGGTCGTGAGATGTCTCGTTTGAGTGAATTTTCCGACGAGCTGGAAGCCTTGGTGGCGGCTGCGGCACCGAGCGTGGTTGCGGTCGAGCATGGCCGCGGCCAGGGCAGTGGCATCATCGTGTCGAGCGACGGCTATGTCGTCACCAATGCGCACGTCGTGCACGGCCGCGCGGACGCGCTCAGTGTACGCATCGCCGGTGACGACGTGCTGGCCGCGGAAGTCGTGGGCGAAGATCGGGCCAGCGATTTGGCGGTGCTGCGCGTCAACGCCTGGAACTTGCCGAGCTTGGTGCTCGACGAGACGCGGCGTTTGCGCGTCGGTCAGCTGGTGCTCGCGATCGGTAATCCGTTGCGCTTCGAGCGCTCGGTGAGCTTGGGCGTGGTGAGCGCGATTGAACGCAGCTTGCCGGGCCCCGGGCGTCGGCCCTTCGAGGGTCTGGTGCAAACCGACGCGGCGATCAACCCCGGCAACTCCGGCGGGCCGTTGCTCGACGCGCGCGGGTCGGTCGTGGGCATCAACACCGCGGTGATTCCGTACGCGAGCGGCCTCGGTTTTGCGATTCCGGCGCACACCGCGGCTTGGGTCACCGCCGTGTTGATCCGAGACGGCCGAATCGACCGCCCGCTGCTCGGCATCGCTGCACAAGGCATCGATTTGGCACCGAAAATTGCACTGGAGCTCGGCCAGCAGCGGGCGGTGCGCGTGCACGCCGTGGCGGCCGATTCGCCCGCCAGCGCCGCGCGACTCAAGCCCGCTGATTTGCTGCTCGGGGCCAACGACACTCCGCTCCACAGTGTCGATGACCTGCAACGCGTGCTCGTCTTGTCGCGCGGCGCCGACGTGGCGCTGCGGCTCGTGCGTGACGGGCAGCCGCTCGCGCTGTCCGTCAAGCCAGAGTTGAAGGCCAAGGCGGCCTGAGGGGCCCGCGGAAGCCGTCACGCGCCGCCGAAGGCTGGGCCGAAAAGCGGCGCGGCGCGTGACCATCAAAATAAAAAAACTTTCAGCCTCGATTGGTGGCTCACAGTGAGCGCACGAATTGGACCAGGTTATGCTGGTCGGTCGTGCTCAGGCGGTTGAAGGCATCGCGCGCGGCGGCGCCTTGGCCGGCGTGCGCGCGAATGGCGGTCGGCACGTCAGTCGCGCGTCCGTCGTGGAGCAGGTGGTTGCGGAAGCGCAAACCCCACAGCGGCGCCGTGCGCATTTGGCGAGTGACGGCCAACGAATCACCGGCATTGCCAATCTGATCGCCGAGCGAACCCATATCGTGTTTCAAGAAATCCGAATACGGATGAAACACGAAGTTGCCGGGTACGCGCGCGGTTTCCGAGCCATCCCCGATATCGACCGGGAACGGATTCGCGGGGGTTCGGAACGCGACCGTGACGTGACAACCCGCGCAGCCGGCCGAGGTAAAGAGCGGTTCACCGCGCGTGATCGCCGTCTGATCGCTCAGATCACGCGCAGGTGGCGCGAGCGTGGTCATGAACGCGGCGAACAGGAACACGTCGTCCTGAATTTCGGTGCGCGATGCCCCGCACGGGCCGACCGCATCGTCCGTCGTGCGCGGAATGCCCGCGGCGACATTTTCAGCGGATTGCGCGGGCGCCAGATCGTCGCAACCCTCGAGGCTGCTCCCGCCCGGGGCGTTGGGCGCGTTCTCGACCGCGAAGGCGAGAATGCTCGTGCCCTGAAAGCAGCTTTGAGTGCTGATGCCCATTTCGTTCAGGTACGCGTCAGCCGAAAATTGGAGCAGGTTCGGGACACCTGCTTTCCAGCCGAAACGACCGACGCGCGTCGAGTTGACGCTTTGCGTCGGGTCGCCCGGATTGGGCAACACGACGGGCACGCGGTTCACCACGCCGCGAATTGACGCGGGCTCTTGCGCGGCCAGGGCATCGAAGAACGAGTCGGGCATGGCGTCGACGAGCCCGAGCCCGAAAAGTGGCGTGGTCAGTCGACCCACGTCGCGCACCGTCGCCTGGCTGGGATTTACGTCGCTCGCCACGCAACACAAGCTCGGATTGCCGGGCTGACAGCGGCCCTGGCTCGCCGCGGGCAAATTGGGATTGTTGAAATTGCCCAGACTGAATAACTGGCGCAGCGAACCGCCGCTGCTGGCCAGCGGATCGAACAAGCCGTTCACGAAACGGCCAAAACGCCGTTCGATATTTTCGCCGGCGCCGCCGAGTGCGCCATTTGCATGGCAGCCGCCGCACGAGCGCTCGTTGAAGATCGGCCCCACGCCGTCATTGATGGTTTCCACGTTTTGAAACGCGGCTTTGGCTTCGGTCAGTAGCGCCGCGTCTACCCCGCCGACCGGATCACCGAGCAAAGCTTGGTTGGCTCGCCCAACATTGCTTTCGTCTTGTGGAGGCGCGCTGCAACCAAGCAGGCCTACGACGAGCGAAACACACGACGAACGACAAACCCATCCGTTTCGATCCATGTTCGATCTCCCACGCGCTACGGAGCGAGTGATCGCTCTCGACAGTGCCTGCCAAACGCCCGCATTGGAGTGCCCGGCTTCGAGCACAATGTAACGTGCGCGTAACGAGATCACGCGAAACGCACAACTACCCACTCGGCGCCACTGGTACCGTGTAGAGCGGTTTGTCGACTCAGGTGCTGCGAGCGAATCCGTATCGTGGACTTAGATGCGACTCGATGACGATGGCGACAGACTAGGAATCTTGGCTTCTATGTTGCGGAGCGAGGCGAGCGGCCCCCGGCGCTCGCCTCGCTGCCGCCGGGCTCAGCTCTGCGGCGCGGCGCTGGTCGGCATGCCGGCGTCTTTCCAGCCGCGGATCCCGTCGCGCATCACGCTCACGTCTTGATAGCCAGCGGATGCCGCGCGCGCTGCGGCGGCGTCGGATGCGCGGCACTTCGTCCCGCCGCAATAGAACACGAGCTTTTCGCTCTTGTTCGCGGGCAGCACGCTGAGCGGGTAACTCTTGTGATCGGCGAGCAGGACCGCGCCCGGGACGACGCCGTACTTTTGGCGCGTGTCCGCGTCATTGGCGTCGAAGATGGTCGCGGACTTGTCTTTGCTCAAGCTCGCAACCTGCGCCACGCTGACTTCGGCAACGCCCTTCGCCTCGGCGGCCGCGGGTGCGGCCTGGTCTTGGTTGGATGAAGGGGTCGAGTGGCAGGCCATGGTCAGCGCCGCGCCAAAGACCCCGATTAGCGCCCAATTTGCTGTTCGATTCGGCATGGGTCCGATTCTACGCCGCGCCGGGCAAACGAGAACCGGCTAACGTGTGTCGAAGAGTTTCAGGGTTTACGCGCGCTGAGGATCAGGATGGGAAAAGCGAACCAAAGCCGGCCCTGGCGCTCTTCGACGCCAACGCCGAGGGCATCGACGCCCACGTCTTTGCGGAACAGTTCCGCGACCTTTTCTGCGCCGCCTGGCTCCGGAAAGGACGCCGAGACGACGTCCTCGACCGCCATTTCGAGGCGGTATTGCGCTCGCGCCCGAATGCTCAATCCGGCTCGAGCAAAAAGTTCCTCGTGCTGTTCCGGGCACAGCGCGTGGGTGTGGGAGGGATCGCGGATTGTCTCGAGCGCGTCGTATTGGGCGAGCTTGTCACGCGCGGGCGCGACATCACAGACCGTGATGCTGCCGCCGGGGCGACAGACCCTGCGCATTTCGGCCAACGTGCTGTACGGATCCAGCAAGTGGTGGAAGCTGTAGCGCGTCAGCACCTTCGAAAACGATGCGTCGGCATAGGGGAGCTCGCTGGCAGAGCCGAGATCCCAGGCGGCATTCGAAATCCCGAGTTGACTCGCGCGCCTCTTTGCCTGGCTGAGCATGGCCTCGACCACGTCCAGACCGCGCACCGAGCGCACGAGCGGCGCAAAAGCGCAGGCCACGAGCCCTGGCCCGCACGCCACGTCGAGCAGATCATCGTCGGGTCCGAGCACCGCTGTGCGGGCGAGCAGCGCCAGGCCCTCTTCGTTGGAGTGCGCTGGGAGCTCGGCGAACGGCACGGCTTGGCGCGAAAATTGGTCTTGGATGCGCGCGGCATGAGTCAGGGGCGAACTGTCCGGCATGGCTCAGAGATAGCGATTTTCGCCTTGGCCGACTAACGCTGAGCGGACAATAATCAGCGCTAAACGGCCATGAGCAAACGCGCAGACCAGCGGCTTTCCGCACGCGAGACCCGCGCGCTACTCGCGCGCGAGCGGCTCGAGACGACGCGCGCCTCGGGCTTCACCTTTCGAGAGGCCGCGCCGCGCCGCAGCTACGCGCCGCACACGCACACTCGCCATCAGCTCTTGTACGCGATCGAAGGGACCGCCACGCTCGAAGCCGACGCGGCGACGTATTTGCTCCCACCGCAGCGCGCCGGGTTCATTCCGGCCGGCGTCAAGCACGTGACCTCGCTCGGCAACGCGAACGTGGTCTGCCTGTTCCTCGATCGCCGCCTCGTCCGCGTAGGGCCCGAGCAGCGCCGAGTCAGCGTGATCGACGTGACGCCACTGCTCCGAGAAATGATTCAGTTCGCGCTGCGCTGGCCGCCCGCGCGGCGCGCGCGCGACCCGCTCGCGAACGCGTATTTTCGCGCCTTCGGTCTCTTGCTCGAAGAGTGGTTGACGAAGGAGTGCGCCTATCGCTTACCGCGCGGGCAAAGTCGTGTCGTGAAGCGCGCGATCGAGCTCACGATCGAGCACGCGGGGGTGATCGAGCTGCCGGCGCTGTGTCGCACCGTGGGCGCATCGCAACGGACGCTGCGCCGCCACCTGCAGGCGGAGACCGGCCTCGGCTTTCGCGAGCTCTCGAGCACCGCGCGCATCCTGCGCGCGATGGAGCTTTTGGCCCAAGCCGAGAGCTCCGTCACGGACGTCGCGCTCGCGGTCGGTTTCGACAGCCCGAGCGCGTTCGCGAAGCGCTTCGCGCGCGTGGCCGGCGAGTCGCCGAGCGCCTTTCGCGCGCGTTCGCGGCCAGTTGCTGCCCCGGACGCGCGCGCCGCGAAGCGCTGAATTCGCCGAGAATCGGCAAGCGCTTTGGCTATGTGGAATGGCTGGGCTAGACCCGGGTCCCCCGCGCGTGCTGTTCGCCCTCCTCGTCGCCGTTTCCTCCGTCATGCTGGGCGCGGCTTTGTCGTTCGCGCCCGCCTCGCGCGGTCTGCTCGGCTACATGCGGACCTTTGCCACGCTGGCCGCGCTGGCGGTCGTGCTCACGCATTTGTTGCCCGAGGCGCTGCATGCGCTGGGCCCGCTCTCGATTCTGCTGTTCTTGGCGGGGTGGTTCGCGCCGGTGCTGGCGCACCTCATCGGTCAAAGAACGACGCAGGGCCGGCCCGCTCACGCGGTGCTCGAAGCCGGCTATTGGGGGCTCGTCGTGCATCACGTCGCGGACGGCATCGGGCTCGGCACGTACACGCGCTTGCCCTCGGCGGGTGGGTCGCACCTGGACGTGATCGTTGCGCTGGCCGCGCACACCGTGCCGCTGATCGCGGTCGTTTCGCTGGCCTACCGAACGACGTTCGGCGCGCGCTCGGCGCTCACTCGCTCGTTCGGCCTGGCGCTTGCGAGCGTGTTCGGCATCGCGCTCTCGAGCCTGGTCGACGCGCACACGATCGAGCGCTTTGCGCCCGTGATCGCGGCGGTCGCGGCAGGGCTGCTGCTGCACGTCGTGACGCACGATCTGACCGAGGACGCGCCGAGCGGAGCGCTCGCGCGCACGGTCGATCTCGGAGTCGCCGTGCTGGGTGTGGCCGTGAGCTTCCTGGGCATCGAGCGAAACTCGGATCCGATCGCCTGGGCATTCGCGGGGCAGTTGACGGATCTGGTGAGCCGCACCGCGCTCGTGATCTTGGTCGGACTCTTCGCGGCCGCGTTTTCCCTGCGCATCAGCGATCGCACTTGGAAATACGCCCGGCTGATGCAGCCCGCGGCTGCGCTCGGCTCGGACGCATTGCTGCTCGGCCTTTCGCTGTTCGGCTTCGTTACGACGGGGCTCCGCGTGCTGCTCACGGCTCTGGTGCTGCCGGTATTGGCCGGCGCGAGCGAGCCCGAGCTCGAGCCGCCTCCACAAGGTTGGTACGCGCGCTGGAGCGAGACCCTTTCCCGCACTGGGCCGTGGCTGGTTTTGGGTCTGGTCGTCGGCGCGCTCTTGTCCGCGGTGCCACCCTCGAACGCGAGTCTGCGGCTACTGGGCTCGCTCGGCGAGCTCGTGCTGATCGCACTGATCGCGAACGTGACGCCGGCAGCCGCGCCAGCGGCGCTGCTGATCGCGCTCGGCCTAAGCCGACTGGGCCTGTCGCCGGGCGCAGCCCTGCTGTTCATGACCCTCGCGCCGCTCTTCGCCGGCCGCACGCTCTCGCTCCGTCAACGCCTGCCGATCACGGCGCTGGTATTCGCTGCCGCATGGCTGAGCAATTTTTTCCGGCTCTCGAGCGCTCCGCTCGACGGCGCGTTGAGCGCGCTCGACCCCGGTAAGCGCGTGGCGCTCGGGCTCGCCGCGATCCTGGTCTTCGGGGTCTGGCAGCGCGGAGCCCGGCGTTGGCTCTCGACGATCGTGAAAACGCCGGCGCACGAGCACGAGCACGCGCACGACGTGCACGGCCCACACGCGCATTGAGCGTCAGCCCGCGCGCACGGCCTCGTCGATTTGGCGTGTGGCCTCGAGCAGCAGTGAGTTCACCGAGCGCGGCGGCGAATTTTGCGACTCGCTCGGGTTTTGCCGAAACCAAAAGCGGCCATTTTTCCAGGTCAACACTTCGCGCAGCGACTCGACCGCGTCGACGTCGTTCTCGCTCACGCGGCTGCCCACGACCGAGCCGTCTTCGAGCTCGAAAGCGATGATGGCGCCGTCTTCGCCTTGGACCTTGAGTCGACCGCTGCGCCGCTCGATTTCGATCATCGCGAGCACGGTCGAAAGCGACATATCGCCGATGCTGCCGCGGATGGAGGAGCCCGAAATGACGGACTCTGCGTCCTCGGTCGGCTCTTTTCCGAGCGCAAATTCGCTTTCATCGAGCCGTGGCGGGTGGATAGTGCGCGGCGGCTCGGAGCTGCGCGCTTTCGGGATGCGCGAATCACGGCGCTCGGAGTCGCTCTGTGCCGGACGCTCTTGCCGGTCCAAGCGGCGCTCGATGCGCTCGAGCGCCGAACCGAGGCTGTCGATCGCGGTGGCTTGCGCTTCCACGCTTTCGGCGATGCTCTCCACGAGCTCGGCGGTGCGCCGGTCAGTGCGCCGTTCCCGGCGTGTGCGATGCGCGAGCCGTCGCGCGATCACGTCGATGGCGTCTTCCAGGGCTTGCAGTCGTTCGGAGAGTGCGTCGAAACGCGCGCGCACGTCGGCGCGCCGCTCGCTACGGCGCGCATCGTCGGCATCCACGAGCGAACGCCGTCCCGGTGCGTCCTTTCGCTCGCTCGCGCCGAGCGGCGCGCTTGCACTGGAGGGTGCGGCCGCGTTGAACGCTGCGCCGGCGTTAGACGGCGTGCTCGCGTTGCACGGTGCGCTGGCGCGGTCGAGCGCGGCGCTGGGCGCGTCGCGACGAATGGCGGCAGGCCGCTCGAGCGTGGTGACCGGGGGCGGCTGAACATTCGCTGGCTCCGGCTCAGCCGCAGCCACCGGCGCGGTGGCGTTCGCCTGCGGAATCAAATGCGCGGTCACCCAGCGGCGCCAGAGCGCCGCGCGCCATTCCGTGTCCAAGAAAGAAAGCGGCCCGCGACGCCCGACTGACATGCCCGGAGTTCAACCGATTATCGCGGATGACGCGAGTCCCGATTGGCGATCTTCGCCATTTTTCCGCCAATAATGACGGGACGGTTTCAACGATTGTGCACGTGCGCGTCGGCCTCGGGTTCGGCGCGCGCAGTGCGGGTTCGCGCGTCAGTGGATAAACAGGGCGAAGGGCAACGCCGCGGTCACATGCTCGTGTTCGGCAAGTGGCGCGAAGCCCGCCAGCACCGGACGTAGTTCGGCGGGCACTTCGGCCAGCAAACGCGCGCTCGGAGCAGCGCTCAGCCGCTCGAGGGCTTGCGCCGCGTCCGCGTCGCTCGCGTCGTCGCCGAGCAGGAGGCTATCGAGCAGGCTCTCGCGCGCGCCTTCCACCGAAACCGGCGTATCGGCGTCGAGCTTGGCGGCTTTGCGGGCCGCCGCGATGGCCTCGGATAGCCCGCCCAGCTCGTCGATCAAGCCCCGTTCGAGTCCTTGGTCGCCGCTCCAGATGTGACCTTCGGCCGAAGCTTTGACCTTGTCGACTTCCATGTGCCGGCCGTGGGCCACGCGCGCGATGAATAGATCGTAGATGCCCTGCATTTGAGCGCGCACGCGTTCGCGCGTGGCATCGTCCCAGGGCGTGAGCGGCGAATTGAAGGCAGCGCGTTCGGCCGCGCCGGGCTCGGGGCTCGCGGCAAACGTCTCGGCGTGGACCCCGAATTGATCGAGCGCGGGAGCGACGTTGATTTTGCCCCCAAAGACGCCGATCGAACCGACGATGCTCGTGCGCTCGGCGAAAATGCGCTGCCCCGCGCACGCGATGTAGTACCCGCCGCTCGCGGCCATATTGCCGACCGACACGAAAATGGGCTTCTTTTTGCGGAGCTCCATCATGTCGTGCCAGAGCAGATCGCTGGCGAGCGGCGAGCCGCCGGGCGAATCGATGCGCAGCACCACCGCTTTGACCGAGTCGTCCTTTTGCATGCGCCGCAGCGTCTTGCCGAGCGCGCGCGCGGTGATGCCGCCCTGCTGCAAAGGCCCGCCGGGCTCCATCGAGATCGCACCCTGCGCGGGCACCACCGCGATGTGCGGCTTGTTCGAGCTGCTGCTGCTGCCGGAGAGCGCGCGCAGCAGATCTCCGATGTCGAGCTTTGGGCCGCTCTTCGCGCGCGGTCCGAAGCTGATCTCGAGAGCGCTGACCTTGGCTGCCTTCTTGGCCGCCTCGAGCGCGTCCGTCTCGAACCCGATTTCGTCGATCAAGCCGCGTTCGCGTGCCTCACCCGCGCTCCACGGCCCATGCTCGAGCGCGCTCGGCAGCGCGTCATTCTTGCGGCTCTCGTTGCTCTCGGTCAGCCAAGCGCCGCGGATGGCCGCCAGAGTCTCCACGAGCGACGTGCGCGCTTCTTCGCTCGGGCCCTCGCGCGTGAGCGGCTCGGCGCCGCTCTTGAATTTGCCCATGTGCAAGAAGTCGACTTCGACCTTCAACTTCGTGAAGATGCCGTG
>Ga0068855_100002954_pt1 | contig 20776 bp, 37 predicted proteins | sample KBSCornC52_FD_66592 | JGI IMG/M metagenome (GOLD analysis project Ga0068855, IMG submission 66592) | Corn rhizosphere microbial communities from Kellogg Biological Station, Michigan, USA - KBS Corn C5-2 | ecosystem: Host-associated > Plants > Roots > Rhizosphere > Soil ...
ACACCATGCAGCGGTACGCACCGGGTGGGATGCTATTCACCACCGATGCCACCGGGAAATACGAGTCACCTGACTGAGCCCAGCAAGCCGCCGCAGCCAGTGTCTTCACCCAATCAGATGTTCCGGGGACATCAGCTGTAGCAGGCCTAGCTACTTCAGCATTGTCAAAATTACTCGCACCTCGCACAGCCCTTGCAAATTCTTCCATGTCCGTCATTTCAATTTTTCCGTTCCTTTGAGCAATGAGTCCAGCAACTTTTTGCCCTGCTGGTTTGAGTAGAATATTCTCTCGTCCACCGTCCCTTCCATGAAAGGGTCAATGATATATACGGGCTTGGACTGGCCTGCCCGCCAGATGCGTTTCTCACCCTGTTGGCGGTTGATAGGGGAGTCAGGCTGCTCAAAGAAAAACATGTAGTTAGCGTGCTGCAAATTCAGCGAACTGGAACCAGACATGTCATTCAAGACAAGGATGATGCAGTTGAGGTCTTCGCGGAAGCGCTTCAACTCACCAATGACGTTTTTCTGACCGGACCAAATGCGCGCGTGTTTTATCTTCAATTTGGTTAGGCGATCACTGATTAGCTGATTGGTATGTATGAAGTGATGGAATACAACCATCTTGCAGCCACGTGGCATTGCGTCAATTTTCTCTTCCAGCACGTCCAGCTTTGGGTTGTTGTCAAATGACACTTTCACTTTGCTGTCGTTCTGCCCATCCAAGGTCATGAAACCGGATGCCAATTGGCGCAGCTGCATATAGCTGGCCTCAGCCTTGCCATACACGCCGCCTCGGCTGTCGCCTTTGATGGCTTCAATCAGTTCGGCCGCCGCTCGACTCACGTAACCCTCAATGGCCGTAGGCAATGGGATATGAAGCTTGATGTACCTCTTGGTGGGTAGATCGTGCATTTCAGTGGCAGTATAATGGATTGAATTGTGCTTGATTATCTTGCTGAGCAAGGGCATCTTTGCCTTGTCAAACACGTACTCAGGGAACTTGGTCCTGAAGTTAATCTTACTGGTGAAGAAGGCCTCTTGGAACAGCCCCTTGGTCTCACCCAGCGTCTCACCAAAATCAATCAGATAGAACTGTGACCAAATATCCTCTACGTCCTTGCCAAAGGGGGTACCTGACAAGCCTATCCCATACTCGCATTCATTGCTGATGGCACGGCACATCCTGTAAGTCAGGGTGCTCAGATTGCTGCACTTGTGGATTTCATCAGCTACAAAGGTGTCAAACCCGGCAAACACTTTGCGAGTGTTTTTTGGGTCAATAGTCCAGCCCTTTTTCTTTTTGGGGTGGGGCTCAGACAACATGGCCACGGCGCTGGCGTAGCAAATCACAAACACATCACCATCGCCCTCAGCCAACCATCTAAGGTTCTCAGTGGTGGTGCCTATCAAGGGGACCAGCTTCAGTTGAGGGGTATGCTGAAGGCACTCCTGTATCCAAGTATCAACCGCCGTCACATAGGGCACAAAGACAACCGCTTTGGGCTTCTGCCCCAACAATTTGCGGTACAGAATTGAGAACAGCGTAATCAGGGTTTTGCCGCCACCCATATCGATGTGAAGCATGAACCGCTTCAGGGTGGTCACAAGGATAAAACAAACCAGCTGATGCACCCATAGCTTGCTCATGCCGGGGATCAGCTTGAATTCCTTGGCCAGTTCAATGCGCAATTCCAGTGGCCCAAGCTTCTTCATCCAGTCATGGTTTTCCATAGGACGGGATAAGAAGTCTTTGACTATCTTTGGATTGATGACGCCCATAACACTCAGTGCGGGAGGATGATTTTCTTCTTACGCTTGTCGACAGGCCCTGCGCTCAACTGGCCATTGGTGTGCAAGTTAGACATGCCCTGATAGAACAGTTCAGGTGGCATTGGGAACTTGCCACCGTCTTGGACGGTGAGTTGGTCACCTTCCTTGTAAATGGCTATCACAATCACTGACTCGGCACCCATGCGCCGGGTCAGCAGTTCTGACTCCTTGCGTATTTCCTGCAAGCGGCGTGCGTCACGCCGCTGCTTGCTTTCTGGCTCCTCAGTCATCTGCCTCTCCCAGCCATGAATAAAATCTGTGTGACGATGAAAAGCAATGCACCAAACCAAATTGCCATGACAAGCACTCCGCCGGTCACAACTTCTTTCGGCCCAAGGTTGACTGCAACCACTATCATGGCCGCCACTGCGCCAAAGACAGTGCTAATTATTGATGCTAACATTGGCAACATCTAACAATACTCCTTCCTGAGCCGCGCCAGTTCCTTTTGAACCACCTTGATTTCCCTTTTGACGTTCAAGCCGTGTACGCGGAATTTGGCTCGTATTTGCCTGAGTTCATGAAGCCACCAGTAACGCAAGTCAATGTATTCCTTTGGTCTGGTGTCATACGTGGCCCGCAAGATTACTGAGCGCAGCCGCAGCCGTGCACGGGGCTCTTTCACTTTAAGACGTATCCTCTGTTTCGCCATCTCTACCTACCTGCGGAAGTAACGGCCAGTAGTTAGCGCCAGCCATCAAAATACTGTCAACCGCGAACACACCCATCGCATAGTTTTGAGAGACTATCACGGTAATGCGGTCCTCATCGTTTCTACCGCCTGACACAAACAGCCGCGCCAAGCCCATTTTCTTTTCAGCCACCGTCTGGTTATACGTGATGACGCAATCAGCATGGGCAATTTTGCTCCACGCTTCAGCTACGTTGTCTGAGCCCACATGCTTGGCCTTCTCAGAACTGCGGTTGCCTTGGCTGACAATGGCCCCAGCTATGTTGCGGGCTACAAAGATGCCACGAAGCTGCTTGTAGATTTCGTCAATACTGAGGCGGTAGTTGTTCTTGTCCACGTCCATCAGATCAGGGTAGTCAATGATCAGCAAGTCAGGGATGAACCGTTCATTGCTTTCAAGGCTGTCAAGGTAGGCTTCCAGTTGCCGTACAGTCAGGGTGCCGGTTGGGAACTGCTTGATGATGACGTTATCAAGCATGCGTGGCCCAAACTTCTTGATACGCCTTGCCAGCTTGGTGGCTATCTTGGGGTCCTCCATATTGAGGCTGGGGCTGATTTCAGCTTCATCAAACCCTATCATCCGTCCAAGCTGGTCACGCTCAAACTTGGTGACTATCTGCTTTTCCTTGCGCTTGCTCATGGCGAACAGCGCCTGCATGTACCGCTGAGCAGAACGGTCCTCGGACATTTCCAATGAAATGTGGCATACCTTCAGCCTGTGCAGCATGGCCATTTTGGCCAGCTGAATGAGCATCCATGTTTTGCCTTTTTTCGCGGCGGCAATGTATAGCCACAGCTCTTTACGAGTTGGGCCAAATCCCCGCTTGTCAAGTTCGGGGATGCCTGTTGGAAAGCAGTGAACCTGTTGCTCCAAGAACTCAAGCACGCGGTTCTGATTTGAAAGTCGCAATCCCGGATCAAACACCGAAGCGACCTGCCGGTTCGAATTAGCTATCAGTTTTTCAGCTTCCTCAAGTGACTCGTCCGTGTCCTTTTGCAAGGCCTTGGATAGGTCGATGGCTATGGTGCGCAGTGACTGCCGCTTGATGAAGTTCTCAAGCTGATGCATCACGTAGTCTTCGTTGATGCCGTCAAACTGATCTTTGATGCTGAGGAGGATGTCCTCATACAAGCCAGCCTCACGCTTATTGGCCTTTTCATCCAGCTTATCCGCCATCAGGTCGGCAATGTGTTCCTTGGGGGCCTTCTTGTAACGGTCTATGTACTCATAGATGCGCCGAGCCAGCACCGCATACGGCCCGCCCCAAAAATCCACTTCAACCAGATTGCGGATGGTAATGCAGTGCTTGTCATCAAAGCACAGTAGGGTCACAAGGTTTTCTTGTATCGCTGAGAGGCTAACGGTCACCTTTGCCCCCGTCTATCAATACCTTCATGAGGGCAATAAAGTTCTTGAGATTGAACAGCCTCAACTAACAGGTCGATAAGTTGTTCCTGAAAGTTACCGTCATAGACGGTGGGGCCTCTATCCTTCAAATATTGAAGAGCACCATTTACTGGATCATCATTGAATACGCATTCTTTAGGATGGTTGTTGATTGCAGTTTCAATGATTTCGCGAAGTACTGCTGGGGTCATTTAATTACTTTCAGATTTGCAGCTGAATAGATATGAAGGACATAACCACGGCCCACTTTGTGGGCTACTACAAATCTTAATTTCTTATTTGGGGTGAAAAATCTAGAAACTATTATACCTTTCCATTGATAATCTCCGGTGTGCTTTAACACCTTATCTCCTCGTCTCATCCTGATGCCTCATGCAGACGGTGTAGCTGGCGGGACAATGCCTGCATTGGTATACGCCAGCCCCCTTGTTGTCCCACCAATGCTTACTTGCGGCGCATCGTCTTTGTAATGTTTTTGACCACCAGATGGCCCATGCCGTTTTCAAGATAGCCGGGAAAGGCATTTTCAAATACCTCAGGCAGACGAATAAGGTTGGCCACTATTATGCCAAAGGTGGGCGTCACACCACGTTCCTTTAAGTCTGATACCAGCAGGTCTGCAAACATGTGCAGAAACGCCAGTTTGGTCACCCGGCTTTCGTCCCAGCCGGGGAAGTGAGCATTGAAGAATTTGTAGGCAGCAGGGGCGTTCTTGATCAACAGTTTGCCCGGTTTGGTGCCTGCTACCGTGGCATAGGCCGCCGTGACGTTTAGGTGGCCGCTCAGGGCCTCAAATAAGTCAGCCGCTGGGCTGGTAGCGGTTGACGCTACCATGGCCCCACGGGCCCCTAAAAGGCTTGCAGCGGTAGCGTGAACCGCCTCCAAGTCAGCCCGTGTCAGGGTAGGCAGTGCCGCCAGTATGCTATCCTTGTTCATAGCGGCTCCGACGTGAAATACGTTTTGCACTTCCTGCAACGCCAAAGTGCCGGGGTGCGCTTTTTCATTATCTGAACCTGTGACGAGCCGCAGCTGCATTGCGGTTGATGCCGCAGTATTTTGTCCATGCGGGCAAGAGTATCCTCAATACCCCACTCAACCAAACCGTCCTGCCAGTCAGCGTCTGCTTCTTCACCCATTGCTTTCTCCCTCATATGGTCGCTTGTCATTTTTGTCGTGAGGCCGTCCAACTATTTCGACAGCGTGGTCAAGTCGAACAGCCATTTGCTCCAGCAACTCAGCCAATGCCAGAGCACCGTTGGGTTTGAATACCCGGTCCATATCCAGCAGCCCGGCTAAGCGACACTTCCGGATCAATGGCCCAACTACTTCCATCCATGTCTGGTCTTCATTCATATTTGCCCTCAATAGAAGCACAGGACAACAATTGCCCCGGCGATAAAGAGCAGGAGAATGACCCCACCGGGGCCGTCCATTCCGTTACCGTAGTGATGTCCCATAGTGGCTCCTTGGATTCTTTGCCCACTGGTTAGCTCTCGAATATGACCCTGTTGATGGTGGCACCAGCCGAGCCAGCACCATTGTACGCAATAGCACTGGCATCACTTCCGTGCATCACGCTATCGGTCCACAGGAAGCGACTAAGCCCGCTTGCGAAAACAGCACCTTGGTGGAAGCTGTTGCCCCTCACACGAGAGACGATGCCACCTGCCATGGCTCCAATATTGAGTGCTGTGACACCGGCAACGCCAGCGGCAACGCAAACACCATCGATCAGCATATTGGTTGGGTAGATTGGGTTGGTAAAAGGAACATAACCGGGCTCACGTGCGATGTTGTCTGCAAGCGTGTCCAGCCGTATTGCGTTCCCACGACAAGACCATGCCTGTAGGTTCCGCAATGACGTGTTCATGAATGCCTGTGAGCGAAGGGCAGTATCCCACCGGCAAAATTCAAAGGCGTAGTCGCCACCGTAGTGGCTGAATGCCGAAGCGCCACAGGCCTTGATGTCCACGTTGTTGATGTCGATGGCACTGCATGCGGATAGTCGGATGACTTCAGAGGTTGGGCTGGTGAACAGGCCAGCCCTGATGCGCTCAATCTTGATATTGTTCGGATGCACTGTGCAGAACGTGCCGCTGCTATTGTTGAAGGCGGCCCGGTTCTGCGCAATGGTGCCTCCTGTGCCAACGGTCCCCCAATCAAAATTGATCAGGCCAAAGGCTGTCGCGTTGTCTAGGCCAACTATATCAGTGATGTGGCCATTGCACACGCCACCAACGCCGGAAATGTGGAGCCCATTTGGCTTGACGGTTGACAGCTCCATGTTGTGGATGCCCCAGCCGGAAGCTTCAATGAACGGGCCACGGTTGTTGATGTTCAGTACTTCTCCATACCCATCGCCAAGTGACATGATGGAATGGTAGATGCCCTGCACGCTTGAAAGGCCATCGGAAACCGTCACATAGGCACGGCCATTCATCACCTTAGCCCCGTTCATGAAACGGGTGCCGTAGACATCGTGGTGCAGTTCATGGGCCAGCAGTGTGCCGTTGAGATTCAACGTGACGTTTGGCTTTATGACCAAGCCTCTATCTGGCAACGTGTTGTCGATGACAAGGCGGCAAACCCTGTTGGCATCCAGTTCAACCTTGCCTCCGGGTGGACAGGCGTCTATCATGGATTGCAGGGCTGCGCGGTCGTCGGTTACTCCGTCATAGGCAAGTGTCATTACACGTTTCTTTCTGAGTTGTTTCTGTTAACATTATGCCAGTGAGTGCTCCACGGAGCATCTTTCTTCATTTCAGCAACAGCTGCATCGAAGGCTTTTTGGGCATCATTAAGAGTGTTGGTGGCAGTTGCCATACTCCTGTCGATGCGGTCCTTCTCCTGTTTCACAGCATTGAATGAAATTCGTGCCTCAACCAATGCCTTCGCACAAGCTTCAAGGCTCATTTTTAGATCGGTCATTTATTACCTCCTTTAAAGCTTGTAGTGCTTGTCGATGAAGCCAAGTGTTTCATCACCAACAAGCTGCCAGTTAATCCACGTCTTGCTGACGGTTATCCCGTCCTCATTGAAGTAGCGCACCTCGCCACCGGGCGAGCCGAAGTGACGCCAGTGGCCCCTGCGCCAATGCAGGCGTTTGCGGATGCCAGTGGGGTCGCCGCGCTCATGCTCATTGCGGTGACGCTTGGCTAGAGATACGACGTGGTAGTCACGAAGCGGCGCACGTCCTTCACGGGCTCGCTTTTTCTGCAACGCCTCGCCGCCCAGTGACCGGCGCTCAGCCATGGCCACCTTGGCATCCAGCATGATGCACACGGCACGGATTTGCTCACCAATGCGTTTCAGGTACTCAAGCACGGCCTCGGAGTGGCCCTCAGCGGCTGGGTGGTAGAGTTTGGTGCCGTCAAAGACGACCTTATTGGGGTTGATGTACCAACGCTTGTTGATGCCGGAAGCAATTACTCCCTCGATGCCGTCGCCTTCACCCAAGAAAGCAAGCACACGCACACCGTTGATCCGGAACTCAAAGCAGGTGTACTGAAACGGCAGTTTGACTTCACCGCCATCAAAGTCCTTTACCCCTTCAAACGCCGCAGCCCAATTGTGCTCTATCACAAAGCTTTGGAATTCGTTCTTGAAGAAATCAGTTGTGCCACTATCATCGTGAGTGTGCATCAAATCATCAATGAAGTGATGTATCGATGTGCCCTGCGGGCGTTCGAACTGCACACCCATGGTGGCAAAGCGCCTCGCCAGCTCTTGAATATCAGCGTGTGCCGTGGCACTCTTTTCAGAGGGGGTCGTGCGCTCTTTTTCAGCCACGGATTCAATGTGCTGCTTTACGCTGGCAAATACAGTGTCGCCATCAGGCTGAGGGTGGCTAACATGAATGGTGCCTACGTGATCCATGAACTTAAGTTCGGACTCACGCCGCTTCCTGTTCATGAATTTACGGAACTCTTTTTTAGTAGCACGCATGTCACTTTCAGACTGACGTGCTCTCAATTCATCCAAATTCTTGCTACGTACCCAAACAAGGGCATCTGCTACGTTACCGTCAGTGAGCGGCAATCCCACTTGATCAAGCAGGATTTTAATCATCGTCAACGCGTCTTTTTTCTGCTTGTCATCAAGCAGGTCAGCATTGTGGCCGGTGTATATTTTTGCTTGTTTCACCTCCACGTCCATGTCTGACCTCTTCAAGACGTTATCTGCCATGAAGTGATCATAATCCGATCTCCAATTTGGCATTTGTTTCTCCCCATGTTGGCAACCCCGGCTGAATTCGAATCAGCAACCTTCGGAATCAAAATCCGACGCTCTAACCAGTTGAGCTACGGGGCTTTACAAGACTTCTTGGCAAAGTCACGGACATACGTGTTTGAGTAGTATCCGTCAAGCCAAGGACGGACTATTTGATTGTACACAAGGGTTGAATGGTAAGGGAAAAGATAATTACTTTCACGTTCAAAGGTGAACGTGCGTTTTCCATTACCTCGTTCATAGAGGTGGAACCAAGCATTAACCTGACGGTTGATTCTCTTGTTGAAAGCCCATGCTGTAACAACAGCCACATGCGTCCATTGTCGCTTGGCATATCTGCGTCTGCGCCAAGCACGCCATCGGCCCAATGCCACAGCCCACCACGGGGCTTTGAACTCTTTCAACTTCTGAATGTGATCAGTCATGGATGGTGGCCCTTATATCATGCTTGGCTCTATATGCCCTCAGGATGGTAGGACCGTGCGGCCCGGCCAACATTACAAGAAGCTGCTTCAGGTTTTCAGGTAGTGGTGTATCTTCCCATGACATCCTCTTATTGAAGATTGACCACTCTTCACTTCCAATGAGCACATCAAGCTCCAATGAAGTTACTTTGAGGGCTGTACAAGCAGGTACCCAAAATTCTTGGAACTCAAAAGTAGTCATCCGGTTTTGCGCCCCCTCGCCTGATTGATCAGTGAACTGTAGATGCCCAGCACTTTCTCAAACGCAAAGATCTGATGCAACATTATACGCTGCCGCCCCGCCTCTATGTTGGCAAGGGACGGGCGGCTGATTTTCAAATGCTTGGCAAGCTGTTCCTGCGTCATCCCCGCCTCCGTGCGGGCCTCAGCTATCGCCTTGCCCAGCCTCTTGTAACACGGTTCCAGTTTCATTGCCTGAGCCATTAACGATACCTTTCTTGATTTGATATGCCTTAAGGATAACTTTGCCATGCGGGCCTGCCAGCTTGATCAGTAGCTCTCTCATGTCATCTGACAATGGGAAGTCTTCAGTCCTAAGCCTTGAACAGTAGTCAGCATGAATGGTGACTCCCAGTGCTTTATCCAGTTTCCTGAAATGATGATAAACTTCTTTACGATCATTATTATCCACTGGACCGAACAAGTTCAAGAGAGCGGGCTGCCAGTATTTGAGGGCGTCGTGTTCATTCATGAGATCAACTCCAGATTATGCTGAGCCCGGTAAGCCTTGCGCAAGGGCACCCCATAGGGCCCTATCAAGCTTCCGACCAGTTCATACACCTCACCGTTATGAACGCGGTGAGTGTTGACGCCTTTACGGAGTGCTTCATGCAGGCAGATGCGTTCCCACTTGTCACGCACGTTGAAGCGTTTGCAGATGTGAGTGGCGGTGTCGAACGTCTCAGCATAGTTAGCAGAAGACGTCACAATCAGGTTTACCTCACGCCGCCGCCAAGCCCAGAAGTCATCGTGGTCTTCTGTCTTGCGGTAGTTCTCAGATTGACTTTTCTTGAAGCCTATCGCCTCCAGTTTTTGGTCTATTGACTTCTTGGTGTACACAAGGAAATCAACGTCGGTGCTAATGACAGGCGGTGAGCAGACGTAGCGGCTGCCAGCCGGATAGATGCGGACTTCCGGGAACTGCCGCTGCAACAGCGCCATCCGTGGTTTGATGGTCAGCCAGAAGACAATGCTATTCAGCATTTTCCACCTCTATGTCATGTTTGATCTGGTAGGCCCTTAGGATGGCTTTACCATGTGGCCCGGCCAGCATGATAAGCAGTTCCTTCAACTCAGGGCTCATTGGCTTATCCAAGTTGAACGCACGGAATTGCCATTGAGACCATTCCGTGATGGCCAAGGCACGTTCAAGTGCACGCTCCACTTGGTAGAGCTTTGTACCTGCACCCCTCAAATGCCCAAACAGGTTCTCGGCAGCAGGCATCCATATCCGGTCCTCTTCCTCAGAAGTCATGTTCCACCTCTATACCATGTTTGATTTGGTAGGCCCTCAAGATGGTCTTTGCATACGGCCCCTGTAACAGCAGCAGCACTTCACGCATGTCGTCTGCTATGGGGAAGTCTTTCCATCTCTCCCTATGGATGAAATCTGACCACATCTTGCAACCCAGCTGCTTCTCAAGAAGCTGACATTTCTGTTCGGCATTGTGATCTCCGACAAATATGTTGCGTGCTGCCGGTATGAAGTAGTCGTTAGCGTCTTCCATGTTCATCAGGAACCCCCGTATCTGGCTTCAATGATTTTTAATAGGACACGAAGCATGGAAGGGTCAATTTTGCCACAATAGCAAGAAGACAGCACGTCTATAGCAAGAAGACAGCACGTCTATCTTAGCACGGGTTTTGTGGGATACACTGAGGTGTCCTGTCTGCACAAACTTTCTCCACTGCTTGTTTGTTACGCCAAGATTTCTGAAGCTTACTTCCGCAGTAGGTCCTTTATTTTGTTGTATCAAGAAATGTTTTGCTTCCCATACTTTGCTAGATTCTATCTTAGGCATGTTTCTTATCCCCCATATAGGACAGTTCTTGTATCCTGAAGGTGGTGAATGGGCATAGCTTTGCCTAGCATAAGGCAAAGCTAGTTCTGAAGTATGGAGCCAGAGACATAGACAGACCAAGAAAACCTACATGGAAGTAGGAAGTAAGCTGGGGTTATGCTGTCAGCTTTTACTTCTTGCTTTACACAACGCTAGGGACGTTACTTCCAAGGTCTGTCATGGAAGTAACCCTATGAGGGACGGAAGTCACACCGGAGCCCTCGCCTGAGCTACGCTTCACAGCGAGCCCTTCTGTGGATACTAGATGCCCTTCTAGCAATTGCACCTGCGCCTCAGCAGCAGCAGTGTCGGCTTCTACAGGAAGCTGGCTATGGTAAGGGCGGTAGAAGGCCTTTTTCACGGACCTGCGTTACCTGCTCCACTTAACTCATACGACCGGCTCATTTGCCTGTATCAGAAGCATCTTGTAATAGGCATAGCCATGGGGCCCGGTGAGGGCCTCCAGCCGCCTGAGGCTGCTTTCACTGACGCCAGCTTGTACTCTGCCGTCATAATTTGGTTTGCCTATGAAAGAGCAACATTCATTGTGATGACCAATTAATTTGGCTATCTTTTCGTTGGTGCCTTGGTCAAGCCTTTCAGCTGTGTCCCACAGCCCGTGACTGGCCAACGTGTCACGCATCCAACGGGCTCTCGTAAGAGTTTCAGCATCAAAGATCATGACTCAATCCCCTACTATGATTTGTGCGACTATTTTTCCCATGGTGGTGATGCCATAGCCTGCGCCAGCTACCGCACCGGTGCTCGTGAACAAGCCACTCTTGTACTCAGCCAACCCCTTGCGGGCAAGCTGGCGCACGACCACCCTGCCACGTCGCCTATCCATGCCAGTGGCATGGGCTATCCAATCTAAGGATACAAAGTAAAAGTCATCTTCAACGGGCAACGCCACAAGCACCCTCGTTTGACTGGGCGTCAACCTTTTGGCTGCGCGGATAATGTCGCCAGCCGGACCGAGGTCAGGCTTTTTCATTTTTCAGGAACCCTTTTTATTTCGCCAATGGCGTACATGCCACTGAATTGTGGCAAGTCCCAATCCCTAACCAACCAATACCGCTCTTGATGTGTGCCGGGGCGCTCCACGTCACGGACACGTGCTGTCCAGCTTTTGCCATGATGCACGACTTCAACTATCTCACCGACAGATGGTCGCCAAGTCCAATTTTTCATGGAAGAAGACCCTTCAGGTTAAATGAAAGACAAAAATGCCCGCTGGGCAACAGGAGGAGAATCCCAAACCCAGCGGGCACTCTTCACTCAGGCGGGTCACGGGGCCGAACTGGGGAATTCGGGTGGGAGCGACTTGGCCTGAGCAAAACAAACAAAAAACCCTAGCTTAAGGCTAGGGTTGAAAACTTTAAACCGCAATGAAAAAGTTAGAAATCACCGGCTTGAAATGCGCGCCGGGCGGCGTTCTCACAGGCTACTCTGTACTTGTAGGGCCCAACTAGGCCGCTCACAGGCTGCTCATTGGTGTCAATGAATTGGAAATAAAAACCCAGCATTTGGTCGCCTTCATCATCATACTGGGGCGGCTGCTTGGGATCAAACTCGTGAATTAGTGCATCAGTGGCTGGCATTCCCTGCTCCCTATTTAATGGCTTTGACGAAGGCTGATTGCTCACCTATGACCGCATAGATCATCCACCCTCCACCGCCAACTATGGCTTTTGTTTGCCCGGCCCTTTCAGCTTCGGCAAGGGTTTTGTACTCAGAACGGTCATAATTACCGACGCCAGCCTTTTTGACCAATGTGAAATATTCAGCATGGTCGCGGAAGTAGGTATCACGCTCCGTGTATGACTTGAAGTCCGGCATACTACGTGGGTTTCGTTCTTTTGTCATTTAACCTCCTTATGGGCACAGGTCTATATAAAGGTTGCCTTGATCAACCCTAATACTGAGACGCAAATGCGCAGCTTTTGGGCTTACTTTCAGCCAGCCTTTGTCGCCATTCGATTGGAGCTCAACCACAATTTGATGTGTGTGAATTGATTCTCGGGCTGATTGTCCTTTTGACAGATCAAAAGTGACATAATCTTCACCTTTCATTTTCTTTACGTTGCTCATTAGCCTTCCTTTCCAAAATTTGGACAAAAATAAACCCCCCTCACCAGCATCACCATGGCGAGGGGGGTCGTTCCAGTTCAGGCTTGGGGGGCGTTCTGCCCGAACCGAAAGGCTTAGGCTTTCTTGGCCTTCAGGAAGTAGCGGGTCGCAGGGCGCTTGCCCTCACGCACTTCCTTCTTGCGGACCACTTCATGGCCCTCAGCTTCAAGCGCGTTGAGAACGTTCAGCTGAACGCTGCCGACGGCTGCCTTGACTTCCTCAAGCGTAGCGCCGCCCTTTGCAGCGTACAGGGCAACGGCTTGGGACTTGGAACTGCCCTCACGGAAGCCCCACTTGTCCTTCTTGGCACCATCAGCCTTGGGCTTGCTTGCCTTGACAGTGGCCTTGGCAGGCTTAGCGGCGGCCTTGGGTGCGGTTTTGGCCTTGGCGGCTGGTTTGGCTGCTGCCTTGGCTTTGGGCTTATCAGCGGCCTTTACAGTGGCTTTGGCGGTGGGTTTAGCCGCGCCATTGGCCTTGACGGTTTTGGCGGGGCGGGATTTGGCGGGTGCGTCGGACTCAACATTGCTCATGAACGGTGCTCGGTTGCTGGCATCCCGTACAAGGAAAGCTGGGATGTCCAAAGGATTATTATCCATGGTGGATTACCTTCCCTAAGAATTGGACGTACAGAGAGGGAACCCGGAAGTCAAGTAGGGTTCCCGAGTTTATTTATTTCATGAGTTTGTAAGGCACCGCCTCATGATCCGACTCAAGGCACGGCACCCATTTGTTGAGGACTTTGGACCACCGCATCCACATGATGGGTGGCGGCGCAGTCTTCTTAACGACGGGTGCGTCGTCTTGTTCATCAGCCATTGTTTCTCCTCCTATTTGAAGCGTAAGTGCTTCTCGAAAGGCAGGGGATGAGCCCTGCCTTTGAAGCTGCACTAACCTTTCAGCTTCTTGCGACCTTCAGCGGTCAGGGGCAGTGAACTCTTGCCCATGGCCACAGCTGCCGCTGCCACAGTAGCGAACTGCGGCCTGCGTGTCTTCCCCTTGAACCAATTGCGCAAGGTGCCAGCAGTAGGGCCGCCAGCTTCCGCAATTTGTCCATCACTCATCTCTGCGTCGCCTTTGATGGTACGCAGCACATCAATGATGGGGTCCTTCTCAGTAAAGGGGTAAGCCTTATATCTCAAAAAACCTCTAGCCAAGTTACTTCTCCTTTCCACCTGTGACGACATACTCGCCACGGTTCTTGGTTGCCTTGATCAGGCCGTTATCGCGCAGCACTTTTGAGAAGTAGCTGAACGAATTCTCCACACCACCTGCCTTGATGATGTCTGCCTTGAGGTTGGCTGACGTGTAGATGGAACCGTTCGGGAGTTTGTGAACCAAATCCCAAACACGTTCCCACGTCGCTATGCCAGATGAGGCTTGTTTCACCTTGCCGCCTTTCACTTCAGCATTCACCACGGGCTGCGGGGGCTCCATGTTGAGTACGAGACCAGACAAGGCATGGAGTACCTTGGAAAGGTTCTTGTCATCAACAATGCACGCAATTCTGAACATGTTTCTCCTCCTGTTGTGAAGCATGAGTGCTTCTTGCTGCCCCTAGATGAGGGGCAGTGTAGAAACACTAATCATCTGATTGAAAATCAACCGACTCACTGTAGTACCCGTTCGAGGTACCGTGCCACCGGATGTCAACACTGCCTTTTATGGTTCTGAACTTGTAGAACGTCCAAGTCTCACTCTCTTCCCCATACTCAGAAGTATGAGGCGGCTTTGACCCCTGTAAGAACTTGGCCTTCAGCAAGACCTCACCGTGTGGGCCGGTGAATGGGTGGTCTTTGTTTGTGACTTCCTCAGCCAATAAGATGGGCGTACCCACCAAGTCTTGCAAATCACCACAAACGTCTTCGATGCGAACGCTTTCACAACAGTTCTGATGGTGCAGCATCTTGAATTTGCTGCCGTCCGCACATTCAAAATAGATTTCATCCTCAGCATCAGATACCGTTATTTTGGTCAAGGTCTTGCCTTCAAGAATGTTTACTTTCACTTTCTCCTCCTGTTGTTTCAATTGCTGACCACGCCAGCCCGTAGGCTGGCGGACGTCAACAATCACCCATAGGTCTCACTCACGTGGATGGGATCGCCGAACGGCGGGTTCTGGCTCAGTTGTTCGTAACGCTGGTGATGATTGTAGACTGCCCACATGACCGGGCAGCCGGGGTCCTCACCAAAGTCATGAACTTCCAAGTCAGTCAGGTAGATGACACAGCTGGCGTCAGGATGGTTTTCCTTCAGCCACCTGAACGAGTCACTGAAGGCGGTTCCACCTCCGTAATACCGCCCGCAGGTAACAAGGTCACCTTGGTTGTACTCGTCCGCATGCTGCACCTTGGTATCAGCATAGGCAATCACGAGGCAGTCAGCCGTCCCCTGATCCAGCGCACCTGCCGCCTCACTGACCATTTCCCGCGCCAATTCAAACTGAATAGACCCGGAAATATCAATGAAGCAAACCAGCTTGTGCATGCGGTCTGAGACCAAGCCGGGCAGCAACGTACCCACCGAAGCGCTCCGTCGGCTAATCCGTGCCCAACTGTAGTCCTTGGTCAGGGATTGGTCCACGAAACGCCGCGTCAGTTCACGCCAGCTTACCTTGGGCTTCTTCAGTTGCTGGATGAGGCCCTGCAACGAGCCGGGCACATTGCCAGCATTCTGTGCGGCAGCAACAGCCACCGCAGCCCGCACCTGCTGTTCCCACGTTGTCTTGACAGCGTCCTTTTTGACGGTGTCGCCCGGTGCATCAAGCACCTGACCACAACCACCGGGATCGGCACCGACAAGGACAACAGGGCTCTTGCCTTCACCTGTGCCGTACTTCTTTTGTGCTTCCTTGGCACGCTTCATGAGGTCGTCATAGACTTCCTCAGTGGTCATGCCCTTGTATTTGGGATCGTACATGTACCCCTTGGTCTTGCATGTGGGGTCGAAGCACATGTCCGCACTGATGGGTTGCCCCGGCAGCTTGAAGCCGCTGGAGATCAGATCAGCATTGATAACGAAGTCACCGGCCACGTTGAATAGCATGGGATCACGGTTGCCCCGCCGTGCAAAGTGCTGGAAGCAACAGTGCATGACTTCGTGTGCCACAACACCCTCACACTCACGATCGTCAATTCTGTGAGTGAATTCGGTGTGGTAGAACATGCTGACCCCATCTACTGCCATGGTGGTTACCTCACCACCAAACAGATCATCCGCTTCCACCAAGCGCAACTGCATGGCTAGGAAACCAAAGAACCCGTTGCTGACCAGCAGATTGGTTCTGGCACGGATGATTTTATCCCGTGCCGCCCTATCCTTTACCTTAGTTCCGGTAGTAATCATTTTCTCCTCCTGTTGAAGCTGTTAAATGCTTCTCACTAGGCTGTGACCCAGCCTAGGACAGAAACATTCACAAGTCTGTGGTTTTGGTTTCCTTGGCCCATTTGACAAATGCTCCTGAATCGCAAAAGCGATTTGGGTCCCTTCTGCACAAGGCCATTATGATGAACACTTCCAACGCTCTGGCATACTCAGGGCGCATCACATAAGTGATGATTTTGTCGAAGTTCTCCGGTGTGGCCTTCTCAAGAATGTCTTGAGCAAGGAAGGCTTGCATTGCCGGTTCAGGGTCAATTTTGGCTGACTCTGGGTTTTCCATTATCTCATTGAATGTGGTTCTCGGTATGATGACTGTCATTTTCTCCTCCTGTTGAAGCTATAGTGCTTCACCACTGAGATGAGACCCCGGCTAGAGGTGGGTCAAACATAGCCGGGGCCGATGTGCTACGTTCATAAGACTCGAGCTACACCGGGTCGAGCTACACCGGGTAGCTAGGCCAATGTTCGCGGTTCTGGGTTTGCCCAGAGGCTTGCATTGAACTACCTATGAATCGCCTTACGCACACATCTCAGTGAGGCTGCACTACCTCAGTTCGTAGGTCACGCGTTCATCAGTCACCGCCTCATTATACTTGGCGTGGACCTTGGGTTGCTCCTCTTTAAGGAGCGCTTGGTTGAGGCGCGTGGTCGGCACCAGCTTGAGAACTGCTTTGAACAGTTCACCAAGGCGTGAACCTTCCTTGTGCTTCAGTTTGGTCTTGATCATTTCCTTGACATGATCATCGATGGTCTTGCAGGCTTTGGCCACCGGCTTCAGCCGCGCCGCCACGTCGATGAGATCAGCTTCCGGCAGCGTATCAAGGTCCTTGACCACGTCCTCAAGAATCTCACCAAGCATCTTTAGGTCTTTCTTAAGTGCGGGTTTCATTTACTCCTCCTGTTTGAGCAAAGCGCTCATCGAGGCGCAAAGTATCTTGCGCCTTGAAAAGCATTTGCGTATGATTAAATTGTGGATAGGCAGGGTCCAAACGCATGACACATAAACCAAGCACCAACTCAAAAGAACTTGTTGAACAGTTGCGTAGACTGCGTAAGGAAAGCGGGCACAATCAACACACGTTTGCTGAGATGACCGGCTATTGCCGAACGCAAATTGCGCTTTATGAAACCGGGAAGCGCACCCCTAACCTTATCGTAGCCACTGATTTCGCCGAAGCCCTTGGCTATGAACTTGTTCTGAAACTCAAAGATTAGCTCCCCCAGCACAATTGCTGACCACTCAGGCACCCGGAGGTGCCTGAGGACGTCAACAATCAGATGCGCAGCGTTTTGTTTTTCTTGGCCCACTGTATGAAGGTGGGCGTCTCACACAGGCTGGCTTCGCGCTTGGCAGCATCCAGCACAACCACGGTGCCGAAGTCAGCACCGAAGTCATCCCGCATGATGTACTTGTAGATCTGCGCGAAGTTGTCCCGGTTGGCGTACTTCGCCAACATGGCGCTCAGCGCATAGCGTGAGGCCGGCTCGTCCGGGATCATGGTACGCATGGGGTCACGGACGATATCATCAAAGTCAGGCAGTTCAACGGCCTTGAAGTAGGTTTCCACTTCAGCCGCAGCGCCCTCGCCCACGTTGGCCGCCACCAGCTTGAACCGCATGTCCGGAGATGCGTCAAACACCTTCGAAGCACGCGCCCAAGAACGCGGTGACGGGAAGGCCAACAGATCAGCGCCTTCCATGCTGTGGATCAGGTTGGGCCTGAACTTCATGAACCCGATGAGCATCGGATCGATGTCATTCAGGTTGGCCCAGTTGCACCAGCACTCGGCGTCCGCCCTGATGTGGATGTGTGCAAAGCGGTTCGCCAGCGCGGTGCTGACGCTTTGCGCAGCTGCCCGGTCTTCCCTGCGGTTGCCCGCAGCGACCGGCCACCAGCCCTTGGGCAGATGATAGTCACCGATCTGCCGGTCCAAGATGACTCGGTAGATGCAGCTTTGCAGCTGACGGCTGGCGTCACTGAGTTCATCGAACGCAATGATGCCGGTTTTGCCGTCACGCTTTTCCTCAGGCCAGAACGTCGCCCTCAGCCACACAGCCACCCGGCGTTCCAGATCAGGAACAGGGATGCCCGTGAGGTCTTCAGGCAACATGGTGCCCACGCGGATATCAATGAAACCGGACTTGTCCTCAGCGGCAAGCTGCCGCATGACGTCCGATTTGCCAATGCCGGGGGCACTGTGCATGTACAGCGGAATGTCCTTTTTACGAAAGATGCGCGCCATTTCCTTGGCGGTTTCGATCGTCTCAGTTCGGACTTCCGTTGCACCCACGGTTGCTTGAGTAGACATAGTTTTCTCCTCCTGTTTGCAATGTGAAGCGTAAATGCTTCTCACTGCCCTATACGCTGATAGGGCAGGACAGAAACATTCAGTATGGTTTGAAGGCCCGCAATTCAGCTATCTCGATGACCTTCTTGGCGCGATCCAAGGCCGCCTTGAACGTGAAGTCCTGATTGAGTTGAGGGTACAGCTTCCCGCTCATGCCATACGCAATTTTTGCGATGGCTTTTGGCAGTTGTAGCTCCACAGGCGGTGCGTCTTCATGCATGTATCTGAGCAGGGTCGTTTCGCCTTGGAATGAGACCTCGACAGAGCCACGGGCCTTGAGATATTGGCAAACCAGACAATTGCCTGAAGAGTGGGCGTTGTAGTCAGTTGCCCCCTCGTCAATGCTTTGCTGAAGCCAATCACGGAAGTCCTTCAGGTCAGTGATTGATGGTTCTATAGCTCTCATATTCTCCTCCTGTGTTGATGCGTAAGTGCATCTTTGGGCGCTGGTTTGACCCAGCGCCCCGTAGATGAACTACAACTTTTCATCAGTTGCCTTGAACTTTGGCCTGAATTTAATTCCGGCCTCAGTCAGAGTAGTTTGGGCAAGTAAGACACAAGCTTCAAAATAGTTTCTCCCTTCCCATTCATCACACTCAGCCTCGTGCTCGGCTATCGCCTTCAAGGCCTTAACAATAGCCGTCTCAGCTTTCTTTGGCGTGGTCATGCCAACCTCACTTCATGTACTTCTGAACCTTGGCCAGAAGCTTGTCAGCCTTGCTGATGGTCGCCTGCCGCACCTTGGTATCGGCACGAAGTATCTCAGGCGAGTGTTCCACCAGATCAGCCTTCATGGCCTTGGCCAGTTCAGCGATGCGCGGATCGTTGGTGACGTTCAGCGCAGGCAGCAAGTCAGCCAGATCATTGATGTCGTAGACCACAGAGTCACGGATGACCCCGTCGGCCCGCTTGCCGTCAGCCTTGGGCTGATAGCCGCGCAGCCTCTCCGACATTTTCTTCACCACTTCAGCAACGCGTTGAAACACGTCATTCATGGCGTTCTCAAGGCGCTGGTTGCTGCGCCGTTCGATGTCCTTGATGATCGCTTTCATGCTTTCATCACTGACCTTGGCGCGGAAGTCGGCGGCCTCAGGCATGGGCTTGATTTCCACGTCGAAATCAAACTTCTCCTTGAGGTCGTCATTGCTGGGGTAGTCGTCAATATTGAACATGTCACCCAGCCGCACCTTAGCGTCCTTGATGTAGTCGTCGCGGCTGGTGAGGAACTCCTTGACGGCGTCCTCAGCCTTGCGCTTGCACTCCTTCATCTTTTGGACGTAGGTCAGGTAGCCAACCGTGGCCAGCACCCGCGTGCCGTCATCCTCCCACGGCAGCGTCAGGGTCCGGTGGGCCGTGCGCGCCGCTGAGTGGGCAGATGAAACGCCTTCAAGGAAGGACGCCGCCACCAGCTTCTTGTTGTAGCGCCCAGCCTTCTTGTCAGCCTTGAAGTCTTGATTGACCGTATCAGTCACTTCCCGGTCAATGGCCGACCCGGCCCAGCTTGAGATGTGCAGGCTGGCCAGCATGGCGCGTTCAGATAGTTTTCCAGTATCACTCATGGTTTCTCCTCCTGTTGAAGCGTAAGTGCTTCTCACTAGGCTGCTTGCACAGCCTAGGACAGAAACACTACAGGCCAGCCTTGCGGAGGCGCTGTCCCAGTTTGGTCATTGCCTTGTGGAAAGGCTCAGGGTTGTCCCTGTCATAGTCAGGGATATGAGCCTCAAGCTTGCCAAGCTTTTCTTCAAGCTCTGGCTTGTTATCCAAGCTACTCCATCCATTGATGGATGTGTAAGCATTTACGACGTGCCCTATACGCAGTGAGTCGATGGCGTCCAGTTGTAGTTCGTTTTTGCCGAAATTGCTGGGACTGAGGGATTTAGTGAAGTCAGCCTTCAATGAGAAGGCCATGACCGCACCCGCCGCACATAGGACGCAAGCAGGCTGACGCTTGATCTCCATGCCACCCCTCGTTGAGCATATCACTTCAGTGGGCTCATGGTACGAGTTGTCCATTTCAAAAATGTACTTCTCAGGAAGCTTTTCAGCCTTCCTGATATCCTGCAATGCCAGTCTCACCAGCGCCGACAGCTTCTTGGGCAGCACTGACAGCTTGCGTGTGGCCTTCTTTTTGACCGCACGCTTTTTAACTTTCTTAACCATATTCTCCTCCTGCAATTGAAGCATGATTGCTTCTCACTACAGCCCGCAGGCTGTAG
>Ga0068855_100002957_pt1 | contig 20767 bp, 15 predicted proteins | sample KBSCornC52_FD_66592 | JGI IMG/M metagenome (GOLD analysis project Ga0068855, IMG submission 66592) | Corn rhizosphere microbial communities from Kellogg Biological Station, Michigan, USA - KBS Corn C5-2 | ecosystem: Host-associated > Plants > Roots > Rhizosphere > Soil ...
CGACTTCCCAGGTGGTGGATTCCTCCCGGGGTAGGACTTGTTTGAGTTGTCGATGTTTACTTCTCATTCTCACCTACTGTCTGTTGCCAGTTTGTGCCGGCGCACGCCAAGCCGCAGCCTGAATCGCAGAAGCTTCTGTAGCGGATCCAGGCCGCCCTGAACGAGCGAGATTTTTCACAGGGAGGACGGGAGGACGGGAGGTCGAGACAGAGGCGAGAAATTTGGGGTACGCGCTGCCGCCAGCGGGTCTGCGGCAGCGTCGCGGGCTCAGCCCTCCAGCTTTCTCTCGAGGGAAAATATTTTTGGTTTTGGTCCTCCAAAAACAAAAATGCGTTCTCGCTTCCCGTCCTCCCTGTGAAATCCCGGAGGCTCTCGACACGACCCGCCAGGACGGCAGCAGCCCGAAGCGCTCGCTCGGTTTGGCCTGGCGACGCTACGGAAGTTTCTGCAAGGGGAGCTGCGGCGTGGCAGCCATACTTGTGTTGAATCATGAGGAGCTGCGGCGTGGCAGCCCCCCGTGTGGATTTGGAGCGATGGCGGCTAGAGCAGGTTGGCTTCGGCGAGGAAGCTGCGCTCGACCTGGGCGTAGTCCACGCTCACGTCCAAGCGCGCCAGCACCGAGTAGAAGCCGAACTGGAGGCGGTTCATGAACAGCATGCCGCTCGGCAGCTGCACGAAGCTTTTGTCTTTCGCCCACAGCTGCTCCTTCACGCTCTTGATTTCGTGAACGAGCGAGGTCGCAAACTCGGAGGTGATGCGAAAGGGCGACGCGAACACCGGCTCGAAGCAGAGCCGCGAGTAGGCGGTCGCGGCCGCTTCGTAACTGCCGCCCTTCGACTCCAAGATCACGGCGGCGGCGCGGCGAAACGCCGGCTCGTCTTTGGCCAGCGCGGCCAGGTGCAGCTCGCGCGCCGCTTGCAGGCGCGCGCCCTGGATCGGTTGAATGCAGCCGAAATCCAGGAAGATGACGCTGCCGTTCGGCTGGAACAGGTAGTTGCCCGGGTGCGGATCGGCGTTGAACATGCCGCCCACCAGGTTGCCCTTGAACACGAAGCGCCACAGCGTTTCGGCGTAGCTTCGGCGAAGCTCCGGTGAGGCCTGCGCCGCCTCTTCCAGCGTGGCCCCCGAAACCAGCTCCATCGTGAGCACGCGACGCGCCGAACGCTCCCGCACGACGCGAGGGATTTGGATTTGGGGGTCGCGCTCGTGCAGGCTGCGAAATTGCTCCTGCCGCTCGGCTTCCAGCCGGTAGTCGAGCTCTTCGCGAAAGCGAGCCTTCACTTCTTCGAGCACGGCGCCGGAGTTGAGCGCGCGCGGGCCGAGCGCGCCGACGAAGCCTTCCAGCAGGCTGACGTTCGACAGGTCACTCTCGATGGCGCCGTCGATGCCTGGGTGCTGAACCTTCACCGCTACCGGCTGGCCATTGGGCAGCTCGGCGCGATGGACTTGGCCGATGGATGCGCTGGCGAACGGCTGCTCCGAAAAGTTGGCGAACAGCCGCTCCAACGGCGCGCCCAGCTCTTCCTCCACTACGGCGCGAATGGCCGAGGGCGACGAGTGCGGAGCGGCGGTGCGCAGGGCGCCAAGCGCTTTTTCGTACACCGCGCGGTGAGTCTCGGGCACGAAGCCGTCGACGTAGCTGGCGGTTTGGCCAAGCTTGGCGGCGAGGCCGCGCAGGTTGCCCAGCACCTCGGCAGCGCGCTCGGCGACTTTCTCGGAGCCGCGGCGGCCCAGCATGTCTACGGACGCGCGCGCTCCTACGCCGGCTAGCTTGACGAAGCGCCCCAAGCGACCGACGGGCACGCCGTTGTCGTCTTTGGCCATGCGTGGATTCAGACGCGGCTCGCCACGAACGCGGCGAACACGACGACCAGGTACGGCATCGAAGCGATGAACAAGCGACGCGCCCAGCGCTGCGGCGGCATGGTGCGGCGCCCTTGCAGCGCAAAGCCCAAGAAGGCCGCCGAGCAAGCCAGCGCGGTGATGCCGTAAGCCAGACCCGCCATGCCGAGCGCCCAGGGCGCTACCGCCACGACGCCCAGCAGCACCGAGTAGAAAATGATCGAGCGCTCGGTGGCGGCGGCCCCGCGCACGTTCGGCAGCACCTTCAGCCCGGCGCGCTCGTACTCGGGCGCGCGGAAGGTGGCGATGGCGAGAAAATGCGGCAGTTGCCAGACGAACAAGATGGCGAACAACGCGAAAGCCTCGCGCGAAAGTGAGCCGGTGACGCTGGCCCAGCCGATCAACGGGGGAATGGCGCCCGGCACCGCGCCCACGTGCAGCGACCAGGTCGTGACACGCTTCAAAGGCGTGTACCCGAGCACGTAGGACGACAGCGCCACCCAGCCCAGCAAGGCCGAAAGCGAGCTGACCGAGGTGGCCAGCAACGTGAGCCCCACGACGGCCAGGACGGCGCCGAAACCGAGCACCATGTCGGGGCTGAGCCGACCCGTCGGCAGCGGACGGCGACGGGTGCGCGACATGAAAGCGTCGGAGTCGCGCTCCATCCACATGTTGAAGGCGTTCGCGGCACCGACCACGCAAGCAGTGGCGAACATGGACAGGCCCAGGTGAAACGCGCGAATCGGCACCGACGCGGCCAGCGCACCGGAGACCATCGTGACCATGACCAGGGTGGTGACGCTGGGCTTGGTCAGCTCGAACAAAGCCGAGAGCTGCGCGCGCGAGGCGAACGGAGCCAGGGCGCCCGAGGGCGTGTCGCTGGTCAGCGGCAGCGCGCTGGTATCGGGGCGTGTCATGTGCCCTCGCCCTCCGATGAGGCGCTCGACTCACCCTTGGCGGGCAGCAGCTTGGGCTCTTTGAGCTCGGAGGCGATCATGGTCGGGGGCGGAGGCTCCGGGGCGGGCGAATCATCTTCGGCGACGGCCCGTTTGACGTGACGAACGGCCTCCCCCAGGCCTTTGCCGGCCGCGTTGATGCGGCTACCGCCGAACAACAGAAACAGCAGTAGGGCGACGAGGAGGAGCGACACAAAATTCGGTTCGGGCGTCACGTACCACCAGCCCGCCGGCCCAGCAATCCGAATCAAAAAGCGCGGAAAGAACTGAAGATTCGCGGTGCGCGCGCCGTGAGCACCCGCACCAGACCGAGGGCCGCCAGCCCGAGCAGGGCCGCGCTGGCATAGGCGGCCGGCGCCGCGCGCTCTTGGTCGAGCGAAATGAAGCCCGCCGCCACGACCGCCCCCGGCAACGCCAGCAACGAAGTCGCCAGCAACCACCGCCAGGGTCGACGTCGCTGGTCGCGCGCGCTGGGCGGCGCGGCAGGTTCCTCGGCGCGAGCGCCGGAACGAAAGGCCAACACCGCCGCCAGCCACAGCACCGCGCCGAGCGTCGCCAAGACCAGGAAGCGTCCGAGCGGAGAGAGCCGGGGCGAGCGCGACCACGGCGCGAGCCCCACGATGCGAGCGCGACCGGCACGCAGGTGAACGCGCAGGGCGCGCGCGGCACTGAGCTCGAGCCCGACGATGTCGACGCGGCGCAAGTCGTCCGAGAACGTGAGCTCGCTCATCGCGATCTCGATCGAGCGCACGCCCGGCATCGGCCCCTCGATGCGCTGCGCGGGGCCGCAGCGGACGCTCAAGCCGAGCAGGGGCACCGCCACCAGGGCTTTGGGATCGGGGCCGCAGCTAGCGCGGGCGGTTTGCACCAGCTCGTTGGCGAAGGCTCCGGGGTGCTCGGTGCCACGCGGGATCAGCTCAGCCACGCCGAGCACGACCGCCAGCAGGCCCAAGAGCGGCGCGGTCGCGCGAACCGGCACGAGCAAGGAGCGGCCCGCGCCTGCCGGCGAGCCAGATCGAAGGCCGGGCACGAGCTGCCGCAGCTGAGCGGTCGAAAGCGCCACGAGCGCTCCTGCCTCGAGGGCCAGCGCCAACACCGGCAGCAGGAACGGCACGAGCAGGCCCGGGCTGGCGGCCGCGCTCGGAAACTGGCGCCCGAGCCGGACCAGCCCCAGAAGCACGATGATCGCCGCCGCCCCGAGCAAGATCAGCGCAAAATCCCGAAAGGCGCGCGCCGGCGGTGGGAACGCCGAGCGGACGGACGACGGGGGCGTGCTCACACCGCTCACTATGAAGACTTCTAGCGAAAATTCGCGAGCTTGCTCCGAAAACGGCCCACGCCTATGCTCGGAACCTCGCGGGAGGCATGAACCTTAGGCCGTCCGCGGCATCGGAGATGCGACCATGACAATGCGCAAGCTGACTACGCTCCTCGCCCTCGCTGGCGCGACCCTGACGCCATTCGCCGCGCACGCGGCGGGTGTGGCGGAGGCGTCTCCGACCGGGAAGGGCATCGTCGGCGGCACCCTGCTCGGTGCCGAGCTGGTCATGGCCAGCGAGGCCGCTTTCAAGGTGCAGCCGACCTGGGCCTACGTGGTCGGTGGTTTGGCGGGCGGCGCGGCGGGCGGGGTCGGCGGTTACTTCGTCGAGCAACAAGGCGACGCGCGCGGACCCATGCTGATGCTGGCTGGTGGTTTGGCCTTCGCCATTCCGACCGTCGTCGCCGTGCTGTCGGCGACCGCTTACGAACCGCCGGCGGCCTATCTTCAAGATCAAGCGCCTGCGGACGAACCGTTGGCGGAGCCGCCGGCTCCCACCGAAGTCACGCCCCCGCCGCCGGCCGCAGCGCCTCCGCCTGCGCCCGTGCCCGCAGCGACGCCCCCGGCTGACGCCGCTCCCCCTCCCGCGCCCGCCGCAGCGCCGGCACCAACCGGCCGTCGCTACCTGCCGTCCGTGCGCCGACTGTCGTTGAAGCTCCCACCACCGGCGCTGCTCGGGTTCCAAGATGCGCGGCTTGCCCTCGGCGTTCCGAACATCGAAGTCCGGCACGCCTACAGCCGTACCGAGCGCTTGATCTTCAACGCGCCCGACGTCGCCGAGGTCCGCATCCCGGTTCTCGACGTGGCTTTCTGAAAACGTCGCGCCTCCCGGTGGTAATCCGGGGGTGTTGTGGCTAAGCTTGGAGGTCCGTCAACTTCCCACCCCCAGGTTTGGACCGGAAACATGGCACAACCAGCGCCCCCAAGGGCTGGGACAACTCGTAAGCGGGCCGATGATCCCGCGCTTGGCAAGGTTATCGCCGGCCGCTATCGGCTCGAGGCGCGCATCGGTGAAGGCGGGATGGGCATCGTCTATCGCGCCCGCCACGTGCTCATCGACCGCGTCGTCGCCGTCAAGCTGATCCGGCCGGATCTGCGCGGTGAGACGCACCTGCGCGCCTGGATGCTGCGCGAGGCCCGCGCGGCCAACCGCGTCGACCACGCGCACATCATCGACATCCACGACATCGGTGAGACCGACGACAGCGAGCTGTACCTGGTCATGGAGTACCTGGTCGGCACGCCGCTCTCCACCGAGCTGGCGCGCGGCCCGCTGCCGCTCAGCCGCGCCGTGGATATTTTGGAGCAGATGGGCGCCGCGCTTTCGCGCGCGCACGACCTCGGCGTCGTGCACCGCGATTTGAAGAGCGACAACATTTTGCTCACCGCGCGCGGCGGCCGCAAAGACTTCGTCAAAATCCTCGATTTCGGCCTGGCCGCGTTGGCGCACGATCCGCGCTTGGCGCCAAAGGGCGCGGTGTTCGGGACGCCCGAGTACATGTCTCCCGAGCAGGCGCGCGGCGAGCAAGCTGGCCCACAATCGGATTTGTACGCGCTGGGCGTGCTGTTCTTCGAAATGCTCACCGGTCAGCTGCCGTTCCGCGCTGGCGACCGCGAGACCTTGCTGGAGATGCAGCGCACGGCCCAGGCGCCTCGCCCCACCAGCGTCAAGAAAGACTGCCATCCGGTAGCGGAACGCATCGTGCTGCGGCTGCTGGAGAAAGATCCACGCAAGCGCTACCGCGACGGCCACCATCTGCTCGAAGAGCTGAAGGCCCTGCAGCGTTCTTTGCCCAGCACGTCGTGGGACAAGGAGGGAGGCACCGGAGCCACCGGCGAATCCACGCCCGTCGCTGCGCCGCCGCCCCCGCCGCCGCCCAAGACGCCGCCGGTCGGCGAGTGGGCAACCCGCGCCGGGCTATTCGCGCGCATGGTCTCCCGCGCCTATCCGTCAGCCAACGCCCCCGCGGAGATCGCTCAGTCGGTAGCCGCGGTCTGGGACGTCGCCTCCAAGGCCAACAGCCTCGAGGGTGAAGTCGCCAGCCACACCCGCAAGCTCGAAGCGCTGGAGCGCCGGGGCCGCGCCCTGCGCGCGGAAATCGGCCGCAAGGTGGAGGAGCTTGCGCACGAAGAATCACGTTCGCTGCGCGAGGCCGCCGCTTACGGCGAAGAAGAGGAGTCGGCGCGTCGCGAGCTGTCGCGCGCCCAGCAAATCGCCGAAGAGAAAGTGGGCGTCGCCGACCGCGCCGATCGCGCCGGCCAAGGCACGCGCGCCATTTTCGAGGCCGCTGGCGCCGCCGCCGCCATGGTCGAAGCTCAGCGCCAATGGCTGAAGACGCGGGAAACCCGGCGCATGGCCCGCGAAGCCAGCGCCGCCGATCTACGCCGCCAAATCGAGGAGCTGCGCGGGCAGCTGGCTCGCTACGCCGAAGCCTTGGAAGAAGACCTGGCCTCGGGCCGTGAGAAGGTCGCCGCGCGCGCTCGCGAAGGCCTCAAATTCGAAAAGGTCTTCCTGGATGCGTCCGGGGTGCTGATCGCGCACCTGAAGGGTCGGCCCGAGTGTCGCGATCTCATGAACGAGATCATGGCGCCGCCTCCCGACGGTGAGGCGCCGAACACGACCACGCCCGGTGCACGCGTCGATGCTTAGTTCTCGTTCTCCTCTGCGCTTCGCTTGGTGCGTCTCGCGACCCACCTGAGCTGAAGCGCAGCGGGCGCTCGGCCTCGCCGAGTTTCATTCACTCCGGTCTTCAGTGTCGATCGTGATCTGCTCTCGCCAACGTATGGATAAGGCCGTTCCAGCTCGCGCTAACGCGCTCGCGAACGACTTGTAGCCATGAGCGGCTCGGACGAGGGCAGGCCGCAGAGCGTGCGGGTCAACGGAGCGGCCCTGCTCGAGCACGGCAAGAGCCTGCGCTTCGATTTCAAGCGCGGCAAGCTACCCGAAGAGGGCTTCGTGCTGCGCTGGGGCGAAGGCTTGTACGCCTTCGCCAACTCTTGCCCGCATTGGAGCGTCGACCTCGACTACGGCACGGGCGAATTTTACGACGTAGCCTTGGACCGCGTGGTTTGCAGGAACCACGGCGCGCTGTTCCACCCGCAGACCGGCTTCTGCGAATGGGGCCCTTGTACCGGTCACTCTCTCGAACGCTTCAAGCTCATCCCCGAAGGCGACGACGTGATCGTGCAGATTCCGTAAGTCGCCGGGCGACGACATGACGTCGATCAGCGGATCCAGATTTTTTCACAGGAAGGTCAGAAGGGGCTGGGGCGCCGCGGCGATACGGCCATCGCGTCACGCATGGCGGAAAGCGTCCAGAAACCGCACCGTGCGACGCGAGCGTCGTCACGACTTGGCGCCCCCAAATTCTCGGCTTCTGCCCTTCTGATCTTCCTGTGAAAAAATCTGGGGACTTACGGCGCCGTATCTACGCCGGCAAGCGCGTGCCGAGGAACGACTTCAGTTTCACGAGGCTGCGCGTGTCGCGCGCGAAGCTGGGCGCCGCGTAGCTGGACGCCCACTGCAGGACCTCGCGCACGAAGTCGGCGCGCACGGCGCTGTCTTCCAAAATTTGGGCGACGCTGCGACCGCGCGCGCTGCCGTCGGCCAGTTTTTCTACGTAGCGCTCGAGCCGCGGATAGTCGGTGCCCAAAAACTCGCTGATCAACGCGGCGTCGGCGGCCAAGGTGACCAGCACCCCATCGGCGTCGCGGTCGCCCTCGCTCACGAGCGCGGCGGCCACGCGCAGCACGAAGGCGTCGTCGATGAAGCCGAGATCTTCCAAGCCGTCGGGGATCAAGTCGAGCGATTTGAACAGGTAGTTCAAGGCGCTGGCGGCGCCGCGCTGGGCGGCGGGAGAAGCTTCAGCGTGCTCGAGCAGGCCGGCCAATTTCTGGGCGTCGGCGGCCAACGACTTGAGCCAAGCGGGGAATGCTTCCAGGCAACGAGAATCGAGCGTCGTCATGTGACCCTTTTTACCCGCGGCGAGTGGGAGACCGTCACTTACCGGAGCGGCACAGCACGCGCAAGGCGTTTTCAGAGAACACCTTTCGCACGGCGGCTTCGCTGAGCCCAGCGCTCAGCAAGGCACGCGCCAGCTGGGGAAAGTGGCTGGCGTCGGGTAGGCCCTGCGCCGGGCGGATGCCGCCTTCGAAGTCCGCGCCGAGCGCGACGTGCGAAACGCCGGCCACGCGCACGAGGTGCTGGGCTTGGCGCACCACGTCGGCCAGCGTCGCCGCCCGACCGCGCACCACGAACGGTGAATGGAAGTTGAGCCCGACGACGCCGCCAGTGGCGGCGATGCCGCGCAGCTGCTCGTCGGTCAAGTTGCGTGGATGATCGCACAGCGCGCGCGCGTTCGAGTGCGTAGCGACGACGACGCCTCCGGTTTCGTGCGCCAGCGCGAGCACGTCGGCCACCGCGCGATCGGAGGCGTGCGACACGTCCACGGACACACCCAAGGCGTGGGCGCGTCGCACCAGGCGCCGGCCGGCCTCCGTCAAACCGTAGTCGACGACGCGCGTGTCGCCCGACGAGCTGGCGAGCGCGTTGTGCTCCGTGTGCACGAGTCCCACGACTCGCACCCCGCGCGCGACCCAAGCGTCCAACGACTCGGGTGCGTCGGCGAGCGGCCCCGCGCCCTCGAAAGACAGCCAAGTGTGCACTCCCGGTGACTCGCCGCAGCCGGGCAGCAAAAGCCCGTCGCCCTTGAGCAATTCGGCCCACACGCGCAGGTATTGGTCTTCGAGGTCACTCGCGCGCGGGCCAGTCGCCGAAACGTCACGCGGCACGAACAGCGGCAACACCACCCCCGCGACGCTCCCGCTCTGCAGATTGTCCAGCGACGCCTGCCCGCTGCCCTGCCGCAGCGGCTTGCCGTGAAAACCGAGCTGGTAGGGCAGGTCCACGTGCAGATCGACCACCGGGAAGTTGCCGTCGGCGGCGACGGCCGCGCTCGGCGCGCTGCCCGAAACAGCGCCGAAAAGCAGCAGCACTGAACGGAGCTTTAGCATCCGCGCCAGGCTAGTCGTCGGCTGCGAGGCGCGCAAAGCCGGTGGGCCCATGTAAGTGAGAAAAAAGCCACGTTGCTCTCAAGTCGGGACCGCGCGGGCCGTTCCCAACGCTCGTAACCCGGGGATTAGCCATGACCTCGCTCAGCGCAGCACCACCCGCCTCACAACGTCGACCGGCACAGGTGTTGGGTGCTCGACGCATCCTGTTCGTGGACGACGACGAGCTGATCCTGCGCAGCGTGGAGCGGGTGCTGCGCCGCCCGGCCCTGGAAAGTGGCTGGCAACTCTGCTTCGCAACCAGCGGAGAGGCGGCGTTGGAAGAGATGGCTCGCTCACCCGTGGAGGTGATGCTGGTCGACGCCAACATGGCCAAGATGAGCGGCGCAACCCTGCTGCGCAAGGTGCAAGAACGCGATCCAGCGGTCGTGCGCATCCTGTTGTCGGGGCATACCGGGCTCGACATTTTGCGCATGGCCCTGCCCTACGCGCACCAATTCTTGCCCAAGCCGTGCGACGGCCAGCTGCTGAAGTCGACGCTCGATAGCGCTTGCGGCCTCCGCTCGCTGCTGGCGCGGCCCGAGATGCGTCAGCTAGTCGGCTCGAGCAACGAGCTGCCGTCCGCCCCCCGCACCTTCATCGAGCTTTCCAACGCGCTGGCCAACCCCAGCGCCAGCGCGCGCGCCGTTTCCGAGATCATCGAGCGCGACATCGGCATCTCGGCCCGGGTGCTGCAGCTGGTGAGCTCGGCGTTCTACGGCTTGCCGCGCGCCGTGACGTCCATCGGCGGGGCCGTCGCGTATCTGGGCGTGGAGGTGATCAAAGCCATCGTGCTTTCGGTCGAGGTCTCACGCATGTTCCCGTTGACCCAAACCATCCCCGATTTTTCGGTGGATGCGCTGCAGCAGCACGGCATGCGCGCATCCCAGTTCGCCAAGCGCATTCTGGGGCACGAGCCGGGTGGTGACGTGCTCTTGGTCGCCGGCTTGTTGCAAGACACCGGGCAGCTGGTGTTGGCCTCGCGGGCCGCATCGCGCTTCGGCATTGCGCTGAGCACGGCCGCGACGCGCAAGCAGCCCTTGCAAGAGGTCGAGGCCGACTTGTTCGGCGCTTCGCACGCGGAAATCGGCGCCTATTTGCTGGGGCTTTGGGGCTTACCGCAGCGGGTCGTGGGCGCGGTGGCCAATCACTTGGAGCCGCAACGCACCGGCCACCGCGTGTTCGACGCCGCCGCCGCGCTGTACGTCTCCAACCTGCTCGTCGTAGACCCCGACGTGCCCGCGCTCGAGGAAGTGCCGCCGCACACCATCGCGCTCGATCTTTCGTTTCTGCGCTTGGTGGGCGTAGCCCATCAACTCGACGAATGGCGCCGCTTGGCGCGCGCTTTCGGCTCCGGCCGCTCCACCGCCCCCAAGCTCGCCGCGCGTGCGTAAAATTCCACGAGGCGCACCGGGCAAAGCTCGGCCGTCCGCGCAGGCAGAGATGATAGGCTCGCACGCAAGTCGCGCATGAGCACCAAGCCACATCCCGCCCAGGAATTTTCCGTGGAAGACCTGGCGGAGGCGCTGCGCAGCGCGCGAGTGGGCGTGTGGGACTGGGACATTTCCAACGACTACCTGCGTTGGTCCGACGTCACCCTGAACATTTACGGCATGCAGCCGGAGGAGTTCGACAACAGCTTCGCCTCGTTTACGCCGCGCGTTCACCCCGAAGATCGCGAGAGCCTGCAGCGGATCATCGGCGACGCCATCGCCACGCGGGCCGACGACTTCGTGGGCGATCAGCGCGTGACCATGCCCGACGGGAGTGTGCGCTGGGTCGAGGGGCGCGGGCGCGTCATCACCGACGAGCAAGGCAACCCCGTGCGCATGCTGGGCACGGTGGTGGACGCGACCGAGCGTCACCAGGCCCAAGCGCGCCTGCGCGAAAGCGACGAGCGCCTGCGGCTGTTCTCTGCCCACGCAACCGACTACGTGTACGACGGGAGCGTGAGCGGGCAGGTGGCCGTCCCCAACATCGTCGCGGGCTCGTTCGAGCGCACCACCGGCATGACGGTGGAAGAGGTCGCCGCGCGTGGCGGCTGGCTCGCCGTCATTCACCCCGACGACCGCGAGCGGAGCCGCAGCCTGATGGCCGAGCTCGGCCGTGGCCGCAGCGTGCTCAACGAATATCGCATCATCGACAGCGCCGGTCGCACGCGCTGGCTTCGCGATCGCATCGTGCCCGTGCTGGACGAGCGCGGCGCGCTCAGTCGCATCGTGGGCGGCGTCACCGACATCACCGAGCAGCGGGCCCTCGAAGAGCGCTTGGTGGAAGCGCAACGCATGGAAGCCTTGGCACGCTTGGCGGCGGGCGTTGCCCACGACTTCAACAATTTGCTCACCGTGCTGGCGGGAGAAGTCGCGTTCCTGCGCGATCCGCAGGCCAGCTTTGACAGCCGCGAGCGCAGCTTCGGCGAAATCGAGGCGACCCTGGGCCGCGCGACCCGACTCACCTCGTCGCTGCTGGCCTTCGGTCGGAAACAAGTCGGAGCCCCGCGCGTGATCGACGTGTGCGACGCGGTGCGCGGCGCCGAGTCCATGCTGGTCCGCAGCGCCGGCGAGCGCGTGCAGGTTCGCATCGTGTGCCCCACGACCGCGCTGCGCGTCGCCGCCGATCCGAACGACCTTCAACTCGTGCTGTTGAACCTGACGCTCAACGCGCGCGACGCCATGCCCGATGGCGGCACGCTCACGATCGCGCTTGGGCCGGCGCTGTTCACTTCGGATTCTCGCGAACGGCCGCCGGAGCTCAAACCCGGACCGTACCTGTCGCTCACGGTCGAAGACACGGGCTTGGGGATTCCGGACGCTTCGCGTTCCGACGTATTTCAGCCGTTCTTCACCACCAAGGGCCACGGCGGGACCGGTCTTGGTTTGCCCACCTGTTTGAGCATCGTCGAGCGCTACGGCGGCGTGTTGTCGCTCAAGCAATCGTCGCCCACCGGCACCACGTTTCAACTCTACCTGCCGCTATCGGACAAAGCAGTCGCGCACACGCCCGCCGTCGCGGTGAGAGAAATGGTGGGCGGCACCGAGCACGTCTTGTTGGTGGAGGACGATCCCGGGGTACGCGCCGTGACGGACCGCGGCTTGCGAGCACGAGGCTACCGTGTCACGGCGGTGGCTTCGTCCGAAGCGGCGTTGGCGCTGGGCGACGGGTTGGCCAGCGTCGACGTGCTGATCACGGACGTGCGCCTCCCCGGCATCAGCGGTTTGGATTTGGCCGCGCAGCTGCGCGAACGCTTCCCGCAGCTGCCAGTCCTCACCATGTCGGGCCACGTAGAAGACCCGCGCCAACAAGCCGCGCTCACCGCCGGGCGATACGCCTTCTTACCCAAACCCTTCTCCCTCCCCGGCCTCCTCCTCCGCCTCCGCGAAGTGCTCGAAACCGCCCCAAGCTGACCCCCTCGCAACTCGCCCCCTCGGCCCGCCGCAAATCTCCGTTACACCGCCCGCAAGCGCAAAGCGCGCCCTCTCCCGGCCCGCCGTAAATCTCCTTTACACCGCGCGCGAGCGCAAAGCGCGAGCTGGATCGCCCCCACCCGACCTTGGCGAGAGCAGATCACGATCGAAACAGAAGACCGGAGTGAATGAAACTCGGCGAGGCCGAGCGCCCGCTTCGCTTCAGGTCAAGAGGATCGCAAGGCACTCCACGCAAGCCACGGAGGAGACCAAACCAATTATTCCCTTCAAGCCGGAGGCTCGAAGGGAATAATTGTGCCGCAAGGAAACTCCGCTTTGACCTTGTGGTCGTTCTTGTCCTTCACGGCATCACAGGCTTTGCCCACGAACTCGACGGTCGAGGGCGAGCTGAGGCGCCAGCCGTTCGGGTCGTTGAGCGTCAGGGGCGCGCCGTCTAGCGTCACCGTGCCCTGTGCCTCGTCTCCCGCCATCACGGTGCCGTTCAGTTGGAACGAGCAGGTGCGCACGCCGTCGACGATGGTCGCGAAGGCCGAGGCGAGCGCCGCTTGGTCGTTGGCCAAATAGAAGCGCTGCGTCTTGTCGGTGCGGGGATAGCCCTGACCGACGTTGGCCATCTCGGTCGCGTGGGCCGCCGACACTTCGTTGCCCACGCTGATGTAAAACGTGAAAATGCCGCCGGCAAAAGCGTCCTGCGCAGCTTTCACCGCGACTTCTTTGGCTTCGGGCGTTTGCGGATCGGGCGTCGCGCAAGTGTCAGGCTCGCCGTCGGTGGCCAGCACGATCACCTTCGGGCCGGGATCGGTGACGGCCTTGAGAATGTTCGCGGCGGCAGCGATGCTCTCGCCGGTCGGCGTGTCGTCGATGATGGCGCTGGTGGGAACCGGATACGCCGTGTCGATGGGCGGGAAGTTGTTCAGGGCGGGCGCGACGTTCGTGAGCAAAGGGCAAGGAGCCGCACCGTCCTTGCCGCTGAACAAGGTCAAGCCGAAGCGCACCTGGCCTTGCAGCGTGTGCACGATGCCGTTCTTCGGATCCATCAACGCGCCGCGCAGCGTCTGCCAGCGATCGCTCGTGCCGAATTCGGCGTTCATGCTGCCGGACTGATCGACCAGCAGCAGCACCGTCGGCAGTTGATGGCCCAGGTCGATGGCGGTGGAGGCGCAGACGCCGGTGTTGCCGCCCGCGGACGAGGAGCTACCCCCGACGTTGATGTTGGGACCCGCGATGCAGTGCCCGCTGCCGTTGCACGTCTTGTCGCTGCCGCAGCGTTTGTCCCCGACCACGCATTCTGCGGTGCAGGTGCCGTTGCCCCCGCAATAGGTGCCGCTGGCGCAGGGATTGGCGGCATCGCATTTCTGCCGCAAGTCAGCTCGGACTTGCATGGCGAGACCAGGCTCTCGTCCGTGCCGCTACAGCTGGCAAGACCGCCCAAGGCCCAGAGCACCAAGCTCAAGCCAGCTCCGACACTGCTGAAAATTCTTCGCTTAACTGTTCGAGCCATGCGCGCACCTCACCGTCACGAGCCCAGTGCTTCGTGTCCGCTACGCACTAGATTAGCTGATTCTCGTCGAAACGCAGTTCGACGACGCGCGCACGTCTCCCCACATCGGCGTCGCCCGCAATATCGCGCGGCTTTCCAAGCGTCGCAGCCGCCGCAGCTCGCCGCTAGCTACTCTTCCACTTGATGTTGCAGCCGATGCTCGGCTTCTGATCCGCGCTCGGGGCGCGACCGGCCAACAACGCGTCGACCGCCGCGCGCGCATCGGCGCCGGTGACGGGCAACGTATTCTTGGGACGGCTGTCGTCGAACTGGCCGCGGTAGGCGAGCAGGCCCTTGGAGTCGTAGATGTAGAGGTCGGGCGTGCACGCGGCATCGAACGCGCGCGCTACCTCCTGCGATTCATCGAACAAATAGGGAAAAACGTAGCCCGATTCCCTGGCTTCGCGCGCCATCTGCTCGGGACCATCGTCGGGATAGGAGACCACGTCGTTGGAGCTTATCGCCACCATGCCGACGCCACGCTCTTGGCAATAGCGCCCGAAAGCGGCCAAGCCAACGCGTATGTGCTTCACGTACGGGCAATGGTTGCAGATGAACATCACGACCGCGGGCTTGCCGGCGAGTGACGAAGAAGCAACGAGCTGTCCCGAAACGGTGTCGGGCAAATTGAAGCTGGGCATGGGCGTCCCCAGCTCACGCATGTTGGACGGTACGGCCATGGCGTGCTCGTACCGCGGCTCGCCCGCGCCGGCAACTCAGAGACTGACGGACTGTGGCAGCGCCAGCGCTTCGGCTTGTGCGCCCTCTTCGTACACGATGGCGTAAACGGCAGCGCTGCCCAGCACGCGCTTGATGTAGCGGCGGGTCTCCACGTACGGAATCAGCTCGACCCACAAGTCGAAGCTGAGGCCGGGCCGATCGCGACGCCAGCGTTGCGCGGCGCCGGGCCCCGCGTTGTAGGCCGCCACCGCGAGCAGGGGGTCCGAGGGAAATTGATCCCGGTATTTGCCGAGCACGCGGGCGCCGAGCGGAATGTTCACGCTCGGGCGTTTGAGCGAGATGCGATCGTGCGGCAAGCCCAGCGCCTTACCGGCGGTGCGCGCGGTCGGCAAAATCAACTGCATCAAGCCGTAGGCGTCCGCCGGGCTCTCGGCGTCGGGGTCGAACGCCGACTCTTCGCGCATGACGGCGTAGATCAGCGAAGGCGGCAGCGTATTTTTCTTCGCCTGCTCGCTCACCAGCTCCACGTACGGACGCGGGTAGGCAAGCTTCCAAGCGTCGAGCCAGGCTCCGGCTGGAAAGCGTGGCGGCATGCGACCCAACACCGAGCGTGCGGCCTCGCTCGACAACTTGAAGGCACCGGCGCGCGCGTACAGCGCCGCGGCGTTGAACGCCAGTTCCGGCGCCGCCGATTCAGCCGACAAGGCCGACAGCTCCGCGCGCACCCAATCCAGCTCACCCACCGCGGCCAGCTCCAACGCGCGTCGAAAGCCCAGCTCCAGCGACGCCGGTGGACGACGGATGCTGGGCGGCTCGAGCGCGGCCGCCTGCGCGGTGTGCTCGAGCGCCTTCTGCGCTCGTTCGGCGTCGGCCCGAGCCAACGCCGTGTAGGCCGCCCGCACGTAGTAACCGAGCGGCAGCTCGGCAATCAGCTTCTCGTAGCCGGCCAGTCCGCGCTCCACCTCGCCCGTCTCGACCTGAACGCGCGCCAGAAAATAGCGTTCGCGACCGGCAAAATCGCCGCCGCGCCCGGCCTCGACCTCGGGCAGGTGCTCGACGGCACGCGACAAAGGTCGCTCGGCGCTCTGAAAGTCGCGCTTTTCCATGCGGCGCAGGGCCAACCGAAAGCAGCCTTCGGCCAGCATATCGCCGTCCGGATAGTCGTCGGGCATGCTTGCCAAGGCGTCGGTGAAGTGCGCTTCGTCCCCCAGCTCGAGTGAGCTGAGCGCGCCGTACAGCCGCGCGTCGTCGGCCACGCTTTGCATCGGGAACGTGCGCTCCAGCTCGGCGAACAACTTCACCGCCACCGCGTGCCGGCCGCCGCTCTGGGCGGCCTTGCCGGCCGCGTACAGCGCGCGCGCCCGTTGGTCTTCGGCGCAGTGGGCGTGCGCCACCAGCAGGTAAGACTTTTCGGCGTCGCTCGAGCGTTTGCTGGCGGCCGCGACCTTGGCGCGCAGCACTTCGGCTTCGCAGGCCTCGGGCTCACTGGCGGCGGGATCGAACGGCGGCAAGCTACCGAGCAACGCCTGGGCTTGCTCGAAGCGTCGCGCTTCCACGAGGGCGCGCAACCGCTCCAGCTGCTCGGAGCGACTGGGTAACGACAGCGCTTGGCGCTCATTTTCGGGCACCAGCAGCAGCCAGCGCTTTTCTTGCGCCTGAGCCTGCTTCAGCAAAGCGGGGTCGTCTTCGCCCGCGGTCGTGAGCAGCCGCGTCAGGCGAAGCGCTTCCTGAAGCTCGGCCGCGGGATGTACCTGGCCGGCGTCACCCCACAGCGCGCCCAACAACAAGAGCGCGATATTTGCGCGCTCGCGATCCCCGGCGGCTTCGGCCAAGAGCGCGCGGTATTCCCGCAGCGCAATCTCTCGCGCGCCCGACTTGAGCGCGGCGTCGGCCAGCAAACGGCGGCGCCCCGCCGCCGCCGGCAAAGATTCTCCGGCCTTGCCCACGTGTCCGAGCGCGCGATCAGCCGCGCCCAGCCCAAGCTCCATGCGGCCTGCGCCCAGCTCCGCGTACGGCGCCAGCAACGAGGCCGACGACACGCTCACGAACGCGTCGCGCGCTTCGGCGACCCGCCCCGCGCGCTCCAACAACCGCGCGAGCAAGAAGCGGTGACGATCGATTTCGCCGGGAGCAGGCGGGCTTTTCGACAACGCGGTCCGCACCAGCTCGGCCGCGCCCGCGTAGTCGCCGGCCTCCTGCTTGAGGCGTGCCGACTCGTAGCGAGGCTCCGCCAATAGCGGACGAAAGCCCTCCAACGACAGCGGCTCGGGCGCCGCCACTTTGCCAACCGTGGGGGGCGAGCCGGTGATGGGGCTCTCGACTTTGTCCGGCTGCCGGTCGGGAAGGCGCGCCTGAGGCTTGGCCCCGGCGCACGAGTACGCCACCCCGCACAGCACCAACAGCAAGCCGCCGAGCGCCCACGGCCGCAGCCGCCCAGCTTTCTTCAGTGACGTCGCGCGTTCCATTGCTCGAGCGCCGCCTCTTCTTCGGCTTTTTGAGCCAGCTCGGCCTGCCGTTCGTGAAAGCTGGCCTCGTGATTACGCACGAGCTTGGCTTCCGCTTCCCGAGCCGCTTGCTCTTCGCGCAGCTTTTGCTCGGCGGCGCGCTCTTCGGCCAAAATTCGTCGCGCCTCGGCCTCGGCCTTCTGCAACAGCTCGGCCTGGGCGCGCGCCGCAACCTCGAACTCGGCCACCCGCCCCAGATCTCCGCCACTGGCCCCACCCTCCGCCAAGCGCCGCTGCTCGAGCCGCACCGCCTCCGCCGTGCGCGCTCCGTGCTCACGACGCGCGTGTTCGCGCTCGCGCAGGGTTGCCTCCGCACGCTGCGAGCGGGCCACCTGCACCGCCAGCGCCTCCACCGTCGCCTCCGCCCGTTCGTCCCGCAACTTGCGGAGCGTCTCCAACGGGTACGGTTGCCGCGCCATTCCGCCCGCATCGTACCACGCCCTGCTCTTTCACGTGCCCGTGCCCGTGCCCGAGAAGCCGCGTTGCGCGCGCATTTCCGGTGAGTAGGCCGAGGTTCCTGGCGCGGGCATGCGCCCGCGCGCGCCGCGCCCAGCTGGGCGCGCAGGCAGGGCCTACACCCCAATACGGTAACTTACGGACCGTCGGACACGGGCACGGGCACGTTTACGGGGAAGCCGTCAAAATCCGTCAGCCGCGCGAGTGCCACTCTTGCAGGCTGCGCACTTGGGCGCCGCGGTTCTGTAGCAGGGTCGAGGCTTCCAGGGCGTCGGCCAGCGCGAGACCGGCCGACATGGTCGTAAAGTACGGAATGTTGGCGAGCAGGGCGTTGCGGCGAATCGAGTAGCTGTCGGCGATGGCCTTGGTGCCCTGGGTGGTGTTGATGACCAGCTGAATGTCGCCGGCGCCGATGCGGTCGACGACGTGCGGCGAGCCCTCGAGCACCTTGTTGACGCGCTCGGCGGGGATGCGCGCGCGCTCGAGTGCCTTGGCGGTGCCGCCGGTGGCCACGATGGTGAAGCCCAGGTTGCGGAGGCGGCGCGCCAGTTGGCACGCCTGAGCTTTGTCTTCGTCTTTGACGCTCACGAACACGCGCCCGCCTTCGGGCAGCTTGAAGCCCGAGGCCGCCAGAGACTTACCGAACGCGAGGGCGACGTTCATGGCGATGCCCATGACTTCGCCGGTGGAGCGCATTTCGGGGCCCAAGATGGTGTCCACGCCCGGGAATTTGTTGAACGGGAACACCGACTCTTTCACGGCAACGTGCATGGGCACGTTGCCGTCGGTGACGCCCAGCTCGTCCAGGGTGCGGCCGACCATGACCTTGGCCGCGATTTTCGCGAGCGGGCGCCCGGTGGCCTTGGCGACGAACGGCACCGTGCGCGAAGCGCGGGGGTTCACTTCCAGCACGTACACCGCGCCGTCTTTGACCGCGAACTGCACGTTCATCAGGCCGACCACGCCCAGCTCCAGCGCCAGCGCCTTCGCGCTCTCTTCGATGCGCGCCACCACCTCGGTGTCGAGCGAATGCGGCGGCAGGACGCTGGTCGAGTCGCCGGAGTGCACGCCGGCTTCTTCGATGTGCTGCATCACGCCGCCGATCACCGCGCGCTTGCCGTCCGAGACGCAGTCCACGTCCACCTCGATGGCGTTGCGCAGGTACTCGTCGATCAGTAGCGTCTGCGAGCCGCCTTCTTCCTTGGCGGCGTCGATCGCGACCTGCACGTACGCGCCCAGCTCCTCGGCGCTCCAGCAGTTCATCATCGCGCGGCCACCCAGCACGTACGAGGGTCGGACCAAGATCGGAAAGCCGATGCCCTCGGCGATCGACAGCGCTTCCTCCACCGTCTTGGCGATGCCGGCGCGCGGCCGCGCCAGGTTCAGCTTGGTCAGCAAGGCGTCGAAGCGCTCGCGATCTTCGGCGCGATCGATGGCGTCCGCGCTGGTGCCGAGCAAACGAATGCCGGCTTGCTCGAGCGGCACCGCCAGCTTCAGCGGCGTCTGCCCGCCGAACTGCACGATCACCCCCAGAAGCTCGCCTTTTTGGGCTTCCTCGCGGCAGATGGCCAGCACGTCTTCCAGCGTCAACGGCTCGAAGTACAAGCGGTCGGACGTGTCGTAGTCGGTCGACACCGTCTCGGGGTTGCAGTTGACCATGATGGTCTCGATGCCCAGCTCGCGCAGCGCGAACACGGCGTGGCAGCAGCAGTAGTCGAACTCGATACCCTGCCCGATGCGGTTCGGCCCGCCGCCGAGGATGACGACCTTCTTCTTGGAGCTGACGTCGGCTTCCGACTCGCTCTCGTAGCTCGAGTACAAGTACGGCGTCTTGGCGGGGAACTCGGCCGAGCAAGTGTCGACGCGACCGAACACCGGCGTCACACCCAAGGCGATGCGCTTCTCGCGCACTTCCTTCTGGGTCAAGCCGCGCAACCCGGCAATTTGCGGATCGCTGAAGCCCAGGCGCTTGGCGTCGCGCAGCAGCTCCGCCGACAGCTCGGGCGCGGCCTTGATTTCGCCCTCCATGTTCACGAGGCGCTGCATCTGCGACAGGAACCAGGGGTCGATACCGGTCAGCTGGAAGATGCGCTCGAGCGAGATGCCGGAGCGGATGGCGTCGCCCACGTAAAACAGCCGATCCGCCGTCGGCACCGCGATCGCCCGCTCGATGGCGGTGATCATCTCGTTTTGGGCGGCGGGCGGCAACGTCGGGCGCTGGCGCGGCGCGGGCGGGGCGTCGTGCTTGAGATCACGGCGCGTGTCCGGCTCCAGCGACAACGTGCGGTAGTCGATGCGGTCGAACAAGCTGATGAAGCCGGTCTTGCCGGTCTCGAGCGAGCGCGCGGCCTTCTGCAAAGCCTCGCAGAAGGTGCGGCCAATCGACATGGCTTCGCCGACGCTCTTCATCTGCGTACCCAGGCGCGGGTCGGAGCCGGGGAACTTCTCGAACGCGAAGCGCGGCCACTTCACGACCACGTAGTCGATGGTCGGCTCGAAAGCGGCGCTGGTGCCGGTGATGTCGTTGGTCAGCTCGTCGAGCGTGAAGCCGACGGCCAACTTGGCGGCAATCTTGGCGATCGGGTAGCCGGTGGCCTTCGACGCCAGGGCGCTCGAGCGCGACACGCGCGGGTTCATCTCGATCACGATCACGCGCCCCGTCTTCGGGTCGACCGCGAACTGCACGTTCGAGCCGCCCGTCTCGACGCCGATTTCGTGCATCACCGCGCGCGCCGCGTCGCGCAAGCGTTGGTACTCTTTGTCGGTCAGGGTCATGGCCGGCGCGCAGGTGATTGAGTCGCCGGTATGCACGCCCATCGGGTCGATGTTCTCGATCGAGCAGACGACGATGAAGTTGTCCGCCTTGTCGCGGATCACCTCGAGCTCGTACTCTTTCCAGCCGATCAAGCTCTCTTCGACCAGCACTTCGCTCGTCGGCGACTGCTGCAGCGCCCACGCCACGCGCATGTCGAGCTCGGCCGGATCGGTGACGACGG